>Ga0116142_10003833_pt1 | contig 14817 bp, 8 predicted proteins | sample AD_UKC033_MetaG_FD_89785 | JGI IMG/M metagenome (GOLD analysis project Ga0116142, IMG submission 89785) | Active sludge microbial communities of municipal wastewater-treating anaerobic digesters from USA - AD_UKC033_MetaG | ecosystem: Engineered > Bioreactor > Anaerobic > Digestate | place: USA... | reverse complement strand
AGGTTCACCTTCACCTTCGCCTTCGCCTTCGCCTTCACCTTCACCTTCACCTTCGCCTTCACCTTCGCCTTCACCCTCGCCTTCGCCTTCGCCTTCGCCTTCGCCTTCACCTTCACCTTCGCCTTCACCTTCACCTTCACCCTCACCTTCACCTTCGCCTTCGCCTTCACCTTCACCCTCGCCCTCGCCTTCGCCCTCGCCTTCGCTCGCGATAAGCGCGAACGGCAGCAAATCGGACGAAATTGGCTCAGCGCCGCGCATGGCGGACACGTACACGTTGAAATTCCCCGGCGCGTCGCGCACAGGCGTCATGGCGCGAATCTGATTCGCTCCGACGGTCACGACTTGTCCTGGCGTATCCGCGGCGAGGTTTGGCACATTCAACTGCACCGTGAAGTACACACCGAGCGATCCGGTGTTGTAGGAAACGTCAAAGTCGCCCTGGAGCAACACTTCCGTGGCCACAGCGAAATTCGCCGCGTTGGGGGTGACCGAGTCGAGAACGAATATGCCCTCTTCTTCCTGGAAACTGCCCTCTTGAGGGGTAATCGCGACGGCCCCGTCGTTGATTTCAGTCAAGGGGCCGAAAGCCAGCACGCCGCTCGTCGCCCCCGGTTGCACCGTGAATATAAGGCGGACGAATTCGCCGCTGCCGGTCAAGGGAAACGCGCCCGCGTTGACCACCACCACTGAACCGGCCCCGGGATTGCTGAAGGGCGCACCCCAACCGGCCACAATCGGGCCGTTCTCGGCGCGGGAAAACACGAGCTGCGCCGCCGGAAACGTCACCTGGACCCGGTAGCTCACGATCCCCGTGGCGTCGCTGATGAGTATGGGAACCGCCAATTCCTCACCAGGACCGCCGAACTCGAGATTGTCCGGTATGGATACAGTACGTTGCCCCCATGCCGTCGCCGCCATGCCAAGCAGTACCAGCAGGAGGCAGGCCCGCCACATGCCGCGCGCACGCGTTTGTCCACCGATCATGTTACCGTCTCCTTCCTTCGCGCGGCCTGGCCGCGCTCCCATATGTCTCACAATCCGCAGTAATCGGATTACGAAGACTCAAGTGATGTTGCGCCAAGTGTGGTCTGAACGTTTGCGATCGCGCGGATCTGGCGTGCTCGTTGCGTTGGGATTGCCTGACGTACAGCCCCCCGGACGGCGAAGACAAGCCAGTAGACGCCGCCTTGCGAAGGCGCCATCGAGTCCCATGCCGCCCAGGACGTCAGTAATATACCTGGGCTACCCTCTTCCATAAACACACACCCATCTTCGCGGGAAGCCCTTCCCGCATCGCTTTCCGCCTCGTCTTCCCGCGCCGACACCCAGCCATCCGCCGCCCGCAGGTCAACACTCATCCCTTGAGTTCACTATCCTAAACTGAAAAGCGATCTTTTGCAAGACTTTTTTTTGAGCCGCCGACGCGACGTCGCGGTGCCGTGTCCCGCGGCACTCCGCACGGTTGCGCCGCCGGCCTGATGCCCGTATAATCACGTCCGCTTTACGAGTGGCCCAACGGCGGCGTTGTGGAGTGTTCCACCGCCCGCCGCAAGCCAGAGAAGAAGGGGAATATGCGCCATGTCCGCTAAGGAAGGCACGGTGGGTACAGTGATCGCTGAAGTGCTTGTAGCGTTATTCGTCACGTTCTTGCAGGCGTTGTTTACCGTCATCTTCGACTTGATTCTCGACATAGATCCGCGCTGAGCCCTCCCGTTCACGAGGCCCGCGAGGCATTCCCCCGCCTGAATTCGCCCTTCAACGGGCTGTCAGGGCGGGGCGCAAGTACGTGTCATTCCCCGGGGCGCGGCGCGTCATGAACACAAGGTGTCGTGTCTCAGGACGACAGAAGGACATGCGATGATCCCGTTGCTGATGCCCGCCGCGGTCCTGTGCACTGTATGCGCCGCGAGCGTCGAGGCGCCCGTCGTCGTCAAGGACTTTCAGGTCCCCGCCGTCGCCTCGCCGCCGTTTACATACTGCATCTGGTATCTCCCGGACCCGGAGACCGGGTCCTTCTTTGAGGACGTCGCCGCAAGCCCGCCGGACCTCTTCCACATCGGGTTTCACATCCCGTTCAAGGGGCACCTGGGACCCACGTACGGCCACGACCTGTTCTCCAACGAGATACTCCCGCCGGACGCTGTCCCGCGCGAGGTCGAGCGCGTCGAGCGCATCGTGGCGAAGATGCGCCAGGCCGGCGTCGCCACGTTCATCCCCTACGTGTATACCATGGCCTTCTTCGGACGGCCCGACGAACGAAGTGGGTTCTTCAATTTCTATGATCACTGGGAGGACTACCGATCCTTCGGGCTTGGACCAAAGCCCGCAGCGGACCCCACCCTCTGGTCCCAGGTCCGCGGCCCCATGCAACTGGGCGGCGGGCCGCCGGGCATCCTGCACTTCGAACCGTGCGTAAACCATCCCGGGTGGTCCGATTACCTCGATCTCGTCGTGCGCCAACTCGCGTCCGTTGGCTACGACGGCATGTTCTTTGACGTCAACACCCAGTATTGTCACTGTCCCCATTGCGAGGAGAAATTCGACATCTACCTCCTCGAACGGTACGGACGCAACGGTCTGCGAAAGTATCTCGGCACGGACGACCATCGCTTCCTCAATCTGGCCCCTGTCTATCGCGATTTCGAGCAGGTCGTCCTTGACGGCTTCCCGGAGTACCTCAAACGGCAATGGGAGCCCCAAGGACTAGCCCCCATCGTCAACGTGGAATCGCCCGAGACGCTCGCGCTCGAAGAAGACTGGCGCCTGCTGCGCTGTTACATGCAGGATTCGGTGGTCGAGTTCCCGCCGACGGCGAATTTCGAGGAATACTTGCGGCGACGCTTCGGCGCGACCAACGCAATCGCGGTCGCGGAACCCCGGCGCGGCGAGTTTGTGCAGACCATGCTCCGGCGGCAATTTCGCGCGTATCTCGAATCCGAGGAACTCGCCGGCGTCCTGCACGATCGCTTCGGATCCGCCGACGTCCGCCGCCGCTGCTGCGCGACGCCGCGCGACCTGCTCCTGTGGGTCGAAACGCAGCAATTCTGGTGCAACAGCATCGCCGCCATGTTCGCGCGACTCAAGGAAGCGGGGCGCAAAACCCTTCGCGAACAGGACCGCGACGCCGATTTCTTCACTGTGGGAAACCTCGGCGCCATGGCCACCGTCGACGCGCTCAACAAACGCCGCGTTAACGGCATCAACCTCGTACAATGGGCCCCGACCGCGGACCTCATGATGTTCGAGGAGATGCAGCAGCCGGGCGTGCTGGATTTCGGCGTCATCCTCTCGAATGCGCTCGCCTTCCGCTGGGCCATGGGCGCCGGTACGCGCGCCGGCACGCTGCTCTACAAAGTCATCGACGATGTAGCCGCCGATCTCGCCCATGCCGAGGCCGCCGCGGCCGGCGGCGGCGCGTTCATCCAGGCGGCTCTGAACGCACCCGAGTCCCGACGCCGCTGGAAGCAATTCTTCAGCGAACACGCCGACCTCTGGCGGGGCGGCGTATCCCGCGCGCGCGTGGCCTTGTTGCTCTGGGCAAACCAGGTCTTTTACGAGTTCCCGGAGCACCTCGCCGTCGTGCATCGACTCAGCCGCGTCTTTGCGGAAACCCAAATTCCCTACGACATCGTTACGGAGACCGACACGCGCGATCTGAGCGACTATGACGTGGTATTCGCGCCCGCGCTGCGCTACGTGAGCGGAGAACAACTGGCGCGCCTGATCGGCTACGCCGACGCCGGTGGGCGGCTCGTGACGATTGACCCCTTCGGCACGGAAGGCATCCACGCGCAGCCGCGGACCACGCCGCCCTTGGACGAACTCCGGGTTCCGCTCGGTTTTCAGGCAACGTCTTACGGCAAGGGCGTCATTCTGCGCCTCGCGGACAGCGAGGCGCCCGCCCGGAAGTCGGATTTCTGGCCGTTGATGGAAGAACGCGCCAACGATTTCGCCCGCGCCCGCGAATATCTCGTGGCCGCACGACAAGAGGACCTCGAAAAAGGCGTGGACCTGGGCGCCGCTTTCGTGGCCCGTTTGGAGGAGACGCTCGCCCTGCGCTTGCGCTGGTGTGCCCCCGACACCCCCCCGTCCGTTTACCTGCACCCGTACCAGGTACCCGGAAAGGACGGAGTCCCCCAACGCCTCGTTGTACATCTGGTGAATTACGACACGCCCATTGTGCTCGAAGAGCCGGTCCCCGAGGCAACCGACGCAACGTGGACCGCGCGAACCCGCGCAGCCGACCCAGTGGCCGCAGTGAATGTCTCGATTACCGTGCCTCTCCGTGATGACTTTCACGTTTCCGCTATCGAGGCTTTCAGCCCGGTGGAGGATGCGGGCGCGCTCTCGTTCTTCCCGGTCGAGGGCGGCGTAACAGTAACTGTTCCCCGCCTGCGCACCTACCAGGCACTGGTAGTGAGCCCGACCTGACTGGACGGACTTGTCTGACCTGTTCGACTTGTCCGGTGGCCAGATGAGGCCGTACGCTTGTGTACCGGAGCCACGGACGGTAGTATGAGTCGAGAAGAAGAGCAACATCGAAAGGTTGAAACGGGCCATGCGATATCCCCCCATTTCCTGCGTGCTGCTGTCGTTTCTACTGGCTGCCGCGGTCACACACGCGGAGCCCCGGGAGTTCTCAGGGAAGGTCGTGGCCGTGCCCGCAGGCGACCTGATCGCCGTCGAACACGAGGGCCGCACGGAAGAGGTGCGCCTCTACGCCGTGGACTGTCCGGAAACGGGCCAGCCTTTCGCGGGACAAGCGCGGGAATTCACCGCCGAACTGGCGCTGAACAAGGACGTGACGGTCCGCGCGTTAACAGAGGACAATCATGGCAAGACCGTTGGGTGGGTCGTGCTGCCCGAGAACAGGAATCTGAATTACGCCCTGGTCGAGGCCGGCCTCACGTGGTGGGACCTCGAACACGCCAAGAATGACCGTGAGTTGAAGCGTATCAACGCGGAGGCTATCGAGACGAAGAAGGGCCTGTGGGCGGATGAGGCGCCGTTGCCGCCGTGGGACTTCCGCGCCAGTGAAGGCATGGAAGCCATCACCTACAAGAGCGACGAAGAGAAGAAGCCGACGGCCGCCGCGCTCGAGGAAGAGGTGAAGTCTGTCTCGGCTAAAGGCGATGGCGAGTATACGGGCGTATTCAATATCGCCGCGCCGCAGATCCAGGAAATGGAGAAGCTCAACCCCTCCGAATTGCTAATGCGTCATCAGCCGGAGGCCGTCAAGGATGAATCGGGCAAGATCATCGGCTGGACCGCGAAGGATATAAGCCAGATTCCGTTTGCGGCGCAATTGGGATTGCGAGACGGCGACGTCATCAGGTCCGTCAACGGCGTTCCTTTGGGCGACATGGCCTCCATAATGCAAATGGCTCCACAGTTTAAGGACGTCAAGCGGTTCACCGTCGAAGTCCAACGCGGCGGGGGCACCGTCCCCATAACCATTCAATTGCCGTAATGCACGCCCGGCGGTGCGAACGGACCCCACGCCATGACTATCGTGACGCTCTTCCTCGTGATCTGCCTGTGGCTCGGCGCGCGCGGCGCGTGGGCCGAATTCCGCGCCGGGGTTGCACGCCGCGTCATCACGCCCGATCCGTTGTTGCCGGTCACGAGCGGCGCCGGCCCCTGCCGCCCGGCGCGCGACAAGCATATGGACCTGGAGGTGCGCGCGCTGGTGTTCGACCGGAACCAGACGCGCGTGGCCATCGCGAGTATGCCGCTGTTGGGATTCCCCGCCCCGTGGTGCGCCCGGGTCGCGGCGCGGGTCGAGGGCGTGCCGGCGGAAAATCTGCTCATCGGTTCCACCCACTGCCACTCCGCCCCGGACTGCTACGGCTTCCCGAACGAGGACGGCGAGTACGACATTGACCTCGATTGGGTGGACTGGGTGTGCACCCAGACCGCCGACGCCGTCAACGAAGCCGTGATCCTGGCGGAGCCGGCGGCGGTGCGCGCGGCAACGGGAGAGGCCCGAGGCAGGATTGCGTACAACTACTATGCCTCGGACCTGTACGACCCACGCTGTCATGTCCTCCAGGTCGTGCGACAGACCGGCGCACCGCTGGCGACCCTCGTCAATTACGCCATCCACCCCGAAATCCTGCTTCGACAAGACGTGTGCAGCCCCGATCTCGTCGGCCCCTTGTACGCGCGTATCGAGGAAGCGGGCGGCGGCGTGGGCGTGTTCATGAACGGCGCCCAGGGCGGCATGGTCACCGCGGACATCCGCACCCCCGACGGCGACAAGGAGGAATGGTCGGAGTGCGAACGCATCGGGCGCACCCTGGCCGACGAAACGATGCGCATCGTCGCCGACGCGCCCGCGCAGGAAGATCCCGTGCTCTGGTGCGAGGCGCGTGAGCTTACGTTTCCCGTGAAGGAAACGATGGCCATGCTCTTCATGATGCTGCATCCCGACGCGCGGCCCTGGATCGAGCCGCCCACTTCAGTAACCACGCGGCAGAACCTTGTCAATGTGGGCGACGCGCAAATCCTTACTATTCCCGGAGAGGCGCTGCCCAATATCGGCTTCTTTCTCAAACGCCACATGCGCGGCCGGCACAATCTCCTGTTTGGCCTTACCAATGACGCCTTCGGCTATTTCCTCGCCCACGCCGACTACGACAGTTTCAAGGTCTACGAATACATCACGCAAACCTGCCTCCACGAATTGGCGGGCGAAATCCTCATGAACGAGAGCCTCGCGCTCATCGGGAACACTCCCACGCCCGATGTCCGCATCTAGCAAGGAGACTGCTCGCCTTCCTTGGCATCGCGTCGGTCTTTTGTTATGCTGCGGTAAGAAAACGCCAAGGCACGTTACAGGATGGTTCTTCCTTTATGACCTGCTGCAATAGTAATTCGCACCGGCCTGAGTCCGCCCACACGTCTCGATGCGCGGGCGCCGCGCGCATGCAGACCGTTCGCGCCGGGCTGTGCCTTGTGCTCTTGACCGCGGTCACTCACCTCACGACGGCCCAGGAATCATCGCCTTCTGAAACGATGACCGCTTCAACATTGACGAGCGTCGAGGCACAGAAGGCCGCTGTGGCGCAGCAGCAGGGCATGGACGAGGCGCTGCGGGGCCGCATCGTAGCGCTTTACGATGAAGCCATCACGCAACTGCATCTGGCCGAGGAATGGCGAGCCAAGGGCGCGGATTCCGACCGGCAGCGCGAGGAAGCGCCCGTGCGGATCAAGGAAATCCAGGACACGCTGGCCATGCCGCCGGAAGAGCCCCAGCCAATCCCCGACAGCGCCACGCTGGCCGAGGTCGAGCCTCTCCTCGCCGAAGCCGAGAGTGCATACCGCGACGCCCAGGCGGAATTCGACCGGCTCATGGCAGAGCCGCGCCGCCGCGCGGACCGTCGCCGTGAAATACCAACGCTTATCGGCGCCGCCAGAGAACACGTCCAGGCGATCCAGGCGCAGCTTGCCGAGCCCGCCATTCAGGGAGACGCGCCGGAACTGGCGGCGGCGCGGCGCACGGTCGCCGAGACGACGGCTCTCGCTGCCGCCCAGGAAGTCACCGCGCTTGAAAAGGAACTGTCGTCGCTGGATGCCCGCGCGTCCTTACTAACGATTCGGCAGGAACTGGCGCAGCGACGACTGGCCCAGGCGGAAAAGCGCGTCAAGGGGCTCCGCGAAGCGGCCGCCACAAGGCGGCGTGATGAGGCGGAAATTGCGGCGGAGGAAGCGCGCCGCGCGATCGAGGAAATCAGCGGACTGGATCCCGCCATTCGCGACCGGGCCGTGGCCGTCGCGGTCGAGAATGCGGAGCTTGCCGAGCGCCGCACGGGACCCAAAGGGCTCGCTGAAAAGATTGAACGGGCGCAGGCCGACCTTGAGGCCCTGAAGGCGCAACGCGCGAAACTTGAGGACGATCACGAGGCCATTGTCGGGCGCGTAAGGGCCGCGGGACTCGGGTATGCGGTCAGTCTTCAACTACGGGACTTGAAGCAGCAAATCCCGAGTTCGAGAGACCTGCGCAGGCGCAATCGAGCAATCAGCGACGCCATCGCCGCTACTGAAATCGAATACAGCGAACTGACCGATCAGCAATTGGCGCTCGTCGCGATCGAGAACGACATCAATGAGGCTATCGCGGAACTTAAGGACGCGCGCACCGACTATGAGCGCGAACGGCTGCGCGCCAGCATCGGCAGTCTCATCCAGGACCAGCGCGCGCTCCTCGACGCCCTCGCCCGCGACTATCAGAGCTACCTGAACACGCTTTTCGAAACCAGCATGGAACTCGCGCAATTGGCGACGCAGGCCGCGACGTTCACCAGCTATATTGATGAACGCATTTTCTGGACTCGCGGCACCAGCGCGTTTCGCGTGTCGCTCTTTCACGAGGCGATCGAGGCTGCCCGCGCCCTCGCCGACCCGGAAATGTGGGCGCGCGCCGTGTTGCTGGTCCAGAACGAACTCGCGCGGAATGCCGCCGGATATATTCTCGTCGCGCTGCCGCTTGCCGTCTACCTCTTGGCAAGGCGGCGTCTTCGCCTGCGCCTGCAACTTTTGGGCAAGAAGGCGGCAAACAAGAGAGAGGCGCACATCGGACAAACGGTGCAAGCGGCGGTGCTGACGCTGCTTATCGCCGCGGCATGGCCGCTGGTCCTTGCGGTGATAGGTTGGCGGGTTACGGTAGTGGCTGACCCCGTGGATACCGTTCGGGCGGCGGGCGGCGGGCTACTCGCAGTCGCGGTGGTGGTGGCGGTTCTGGCCTTCTTCCGCCACACGCTTGCCCACGAGGGGCTGGCCGAGGCGCACTTCGCCTTTCTGGCGCGGCACGCAACCTCCGTGCGGCGGCTCATCGTGTTGTTGACCGTTGTCGAACTGCCGCTCGTCTTTGTCGTCTTCGCGTGTGAATACCAGGCCAACGAGGAATGGAAGGAGTCGCTGGGCCGCATCGCCTTCGTGGCGGGCATGGTCCTCTTCGCCGTCTTCGCCGCCCGGCTCCTCACGCTGCTGCACCGGGCCGCCGTCGAGAGCAAACGCGGCAGTTGGCTTGAAGAACGGACCGGTGTGCGCCGCCTGCTTTTCCTGCTAATCCCCGGTGCGCCCGTCGCGCTCGCCGTGCTTACCCTGAGCGGCTACTACTACACCGCCGTCCAATTGGCGACGCGACTGTTCCAGACCTACGCCCTTGTGCTGATCATCGTACTGATTACCGCGGGGGTTCGCCGCTGGCTGCTTCTGGCGCGACGCCGCCTCGCCATCGAGCAGGCGCGACGCCGCCGCGAAGCGGCCAAGGCCGAAGAGGAAGAGGGCGGAGAGACCGTCCCCGTCGAGGAGGTGGACATAGTCCGCATCGACGCGCAGTCCCAGACGCTTGTGCGTCTCGCCGCGGGGTTCGCCATCTTCTTCGGCGTCTGGGCGATTTGGCTGGATATTGTCCCCGCCCTCGCCTTCTTCGACCAATTCCGGCTCTGGCGCAGCAGTGTTTTCGTCGAGGAGTCCTATACCGACGCATCGGGCGAAGTTGCGACGCGCGTCCGCGAGGAAATCGTGGACACCACCGTATCCGACCTCGGGCTGGCCATCCTCATCGTAGTCATCACGGTTATGGCGGTGCGCAACCTGCCGGGCCTCCTCGAAATGGTGTTTCTCAAGCACTTGGGGCCGGGCGAACGCTACGCTTTGCTCGCCGTCGTGCGCTATTCGTTGACCGCACTTGGCTTTGTTCTCGCCTTCAACGCCATTGGCATCGGCTGGTCCAAGGTACAGTGGCTTGTCGCCGCCCTCGGCCTCGGCCTCGGCTTCGGGCTCCAGGAAATCTTCGCGAATTTCGTCTCGGGGCTTATCCTGCTCTTCGAGCGCCCGATTCGCGTCGGCGACACCGTCACCTTGGGCGGCGTCAGCGGCACGGTCACCCGCATCAAGATCCGCGCCACCACCATCATGGACTGGGACCGCAAGGAACTCGTCGTGCCGAACAAGGAATTCATCACGGGGCAATTGATCAACTGGAGCCTCTCTGACACGGTGACGCGCGTGGTCATCCCGGTGGGGGTCGCCTATGGTTCGGATACGCGCAAGGTCATCGAGACCCTGCTGCGCGTGGCCCGCACCCACGCCGACGTGATCGAGAACCCCGCGCCCCAAGCCCTATTCCTCGGCTTCGGCCACAGCGCGCTCAACTTCGAATTGCGCGTCTTCTGCGACGATATCGGCGCGCGGCTGGGCATCTTCCATGACCTCCACGTGGCGGTGGACGCGGCGTTCCGCGAGGCCGGGATCGAGATTGCCTTCCCGCAGCACGACCTCCACATCCGCTCCGGCCTCGAGGCGCTGAAAGGCGTCATCCCCTCAGAGCCAACCCCGCTTGCGAAAATAGACGAACATGACCGTGGCGACGCCGCCCATCGCCCCGAGCACTAACGGAAACGCATAGGGCGCCGACGGGCCCGGCCACAGCATGATGTTCATGCCGTAAACGCCGGAGATCAGCGACAGCGGCAACAAGATACTGGCAAAGATCGTCAGTGTGCGCATGAGGTCGTTTGCGCGCCGCGCGAGTTGGTCGCTGTAGTTCTCCCGGATACTTTGCGCCACTTCCCGCAGGCCTTCCGCCAACTCCCACGCATACGTCAGGTGATCGATCACGTGCCGGAAGTCCCACGCCAAGTCGTCGGAAACGTGCGGGTAGTCCCGCCGCGATAGGGGCAATACCAGTTCGCGCGTCGAGACCACCAACCGCCGGAAACCGATCAGGTCGCGGCGAAGCCGGTTGACATTCGCCATGAGGTCCGGTCGCGGGGGCGTCTCGAGCGATTCCTGCTCAAGCGTGTCCAGTTGGTCCTCATAAGTCTCCGCGCAAAGCACGTAGTTATCCACGATCCCGTCAATCAATTGGAAGAACAGGTGGTCTATGCCCCGCTTGAGAAGGTCCGTATTGCGCTCGAGCCGCCGGAAGAGGTACCGCACCGACAATACGGGCTCCTGGTGGGCCGTTATCAAGTAGCGGGTATTGAAGAAGATGCAAATCTTGCGCGGATTGAACGTAAGTTCCGTCTCCGAGGCCACCGCCCCGTAGAGCATGAGAAACAGGTAATGGTCGTAGTCGTCAATGCGCGGGCGCTGCTCGCCGGCAAGACAGTCCTCCACCGACTCCGCATCCAATTTGAATACCGACGCGAGGGCCTCCATCTGTTCCCGATACGGATGCTCGACGTCGATCCACAGTTTCACGTCCCCGCGCGCCCACAATGCCGCTACCTCGTCCACCTCGGACGCGATCTCGATGGTTCCGTCCGGACACAACGCATACGCTTTCAGCATGCCGCGCATCATACTCCGGGCCACGCGGCTTCACAACTTGGCGGCAATTACTTGCCGCGCGAGAGCCGCCCCCTTAGCCCGCGAAACCGCCCCCGACCGCCGGCCTCCCGCTGCCGCTCGAGGAGGCCCCGCAGCGTCTTGCGCGGACGACGAAAATGAAAGCCGCGCGGCCCGCCTTCCTGCCCTGACGGCCGCCGCATGGGCAGCGCCGCGACACTCCGCTTAAGCAACATGAGCGGCCGCCACTTCCGCGTCGCCGCCCCCTCTTCCCCTTTCCCCAAGGAAGAAGGATAAGGCGAGGGCGTTCCCGTTGTGGCCGAACGCCAGCTTGCCCGCCGCAGTCCGCGACTACGGGACGAAGGCGGGACCGCGCCACCCACCGCTTCTTCCCCTCTCCCCGAGGGAGAGGGACAGGGTGAGGGTGTACCGGTTGTGGCCGGTCTCCCGACCGCGCCACCGACACGACCGATGGTCTCCTCCCCGCCGGCCTGCTCGATCAGTATCTTGGGCGCGGCAAGGTGCCCGACCTCCTTCTCGTCAAGTCGGCTCGCCAGCGCTTCGACCGCTTTCAGGTACCGCTTGCGCCGCCACTTCGCGTAGGCGCGATACATCATTCCCCCTACCGCGCCAATCAGGATCACCGCCAGCAGGAACCGGGCAATCGTCTCGTTGTAGACCTTGAGGAAATGAAAGAGCCAAATCCACGCGGCCGTCATCGCTGCGTTGCCCGTCATGACGGCCGCGAAAGTGAGCCACGTCCGCATGCCCAGGAGATAACCGAGCACCACGCCGACCAGCGGCCCCGTACTCCACAAGGGAAACATGACGAACAGTATCAGACCCAGCGCCCCGTAGCGTTCCAGTCGGTCTTTGTGTCGCAGGGCCATCTCGTGCGTCGTAGTCAGCGTCGAGCCTATGACCGGCCATTTCTCCGCGCGGCGAAAACCCGCCACGAAAATCGGATAGACCAACAGCATGATGATGAAATCCAGCACACAGCATTGGAATAAGATGAACGACCGCGGAAACCCGAGTTCAAGCCCCACGCCCGCGTTGCCGGCGCGGCCGCTCACGAAGTGCACCGGCACCAGTTCCCAGACGCGGCTATACGGAACCGGCCAGCGACTCGCCAAGTACAGGAAAAAGAGCAGCGAGCCGATCGACAGCGCGAGGCCGGATACAAAAATCGCGTGAAGCGTCAGGCGCGACGGCTCGCCGGAGTGCGTTCTCGGTATCGGTGGCGTCATCCAAGCCTCGTGTCTCCTTGCTCCACCCGAAGTGAAGTATAGCATCGCGTCATTCGGGGGTCCACCGCCGGACCGCACCCTGACATTTCTAAAGAGTTTTGGCACGCCGGATCGCCCCTGCGCCGGCGCTATGCCCGCCCTGTGCCGCGCCTCGACGCAAATAAACGATTCCGCGCAGAAGAACGCCAGAAATCGCAAATTTCTTTTCCCGTCGCATGCCGTATTCATGGGGGTCTCGCGGGCGACCGGGCGCATGGGGCGCCACGGCTCGTCCCGCCGGAGGGCATCTGCATGTACAGACACAAATTCAATCCCACCAAGCGCTACATCGCGTTCCTCAGCCCGGACGCTTTCGACGAGACCCCTGCGGCGCACGGCCTCTGGCACGAGGCCCCCGAAGCCGTGCGCGCGGGCCTGCGCTGGGGGCGACGCAAGTCCGAACTGCTGCGCTGGGTCCGGCAGCGCATGAACGACCGGCTCACCGCGCGGGAACAACAGTGCATCGAACTGCACTACTTTCACGACAAGACCTTCATGGCCATCGCCGCGATCACCCGAACCAGCGCGTCATCGTCCTGTCGCGCCGTGTGGCGCGGCATCCGCAAGCTGCGCCAGGCCGCCGTCGAAGAAGGCTTGGTGCGCCCGCCGGGCTCGTGACCGCGTTTGGCGTGGCATGGGCGTCCCGCCCATGTTGTGACGCATCGCCTCGGCGCTCCGCCCCGACACGTGGCGCGGGCAAACGGCCGCGCCACCGACCCGACAGCAGGTCTCCGCGAAAGTAGCATAACCAAGCGGCGCCCACGATACGCATACGCATTGGGTTGATCAAAACAACCGCCCACGATACATTTCTTGTGGACGGCAACGGGAGACAGGCAATGGCCACGTTGCACCTGCGGAATGTTCCCGAAGCTCTCTGCTCGCTGCTTCAGCAACTTGCTTCGTCGCAAAACCGATCCCTGAGCGCTGAAATCGTCGCCTTGCTCACGCAAGCCGTGGGGGAGTGGCAACGGCAGACAAAGCAGAAGCGCGTACTCGCCGCCTTGCGCCGCGCCCGTGCCACTATCGCGTCTCCCCTACCTCGCGGTCTGATTCATGTAGACCAGCCCCCAGTTGAGGGCGTTGACGAGGCCCTTCGTGTCGATGTAAACGGGCGGGTCGTCCTCCCACTGCGGGTCGACGGTCCCGGTGGCGTAGTACATGGCGGCGGTATCGAGGAATCGGGACTGGCCCGTGTACTTGTAGGCATACGCGAGCGCGTCGGCCATGGTGAGCGCCCAATTGTTGATCTCGAGATACACCTCGTAGCCCGGCTCGAAGAACCAGTAGGAACTGCGCGCGGCGGCGCGACCGGGCCGGTATTCGGTCGTCAGGTGCTCGAGCGTGAAATCGCCGTAGGCCAAGAAGGCGTTCGCGACGCCGAGGTCGTCGGTGATGCCGTACTCGTCGCAGAAATCGAGATAGCGCCCGAGCGTCCAGAGCACCTGCGCAAACGAGAAACTGCTGAGGCGGTCTTCATCCTGCCGGTAATTCAGGGGGTCGTTCAGCCAGCCCTGTTTGTTGGTCAGCTCCGTGGTCTCGGCGATGATGGTGCGCGCGTTATCGAGCCAGCGCGGGTCGCCGGTGTGCCGGTAACCCTCGATGTACGCGATGATCAGGTTCGCCCGCTCGCGATAGAACACCGGGTTGGTGAAGTCGCTGAATTGCGACAGGTTCTCCATCGCTTCGAGCCCCTCGAGGGCCACGTCGACGAAACGTTGCTCGCCAGTAACGTAATACGCGAGCAAGAGGTCCGGCACGCCGAAGAAGAGGTCCACGGACGGCGAATTGTAGTTCCGGTTCGGGTTCGTGTTTCCGGGTTCGTCGTGCTGGCTGTGGCCGAAATACGCGCCATGGGACCAATGCTGGATGCCCTCGTCGGGGATATGCAGGTAATCGACGTCGGCCAGGTGCCACGCGGCGGCGCGGCCGAGATTGAACCACCGCACATCGCCCGATCGCAGCAATTGCACGAACATGCCGAAGGTGTACCAGTACTTGAGGTTCATCTGTCCGGCATGCGACGGCCCGAAGGCCTCGTAATCGAGCGGCACGTCGCCGTAGTCCTGCCATCCGTAGAAGCAATATCGATCGACGGCGTCCAGCAGCGTCCCGTTGCCGAACATTTCGTCATCGACGCCGGGAATGGCATCCGGATTGGGTTCGAGCGCCGTGTTGACGTAGCGCTCGTACAGCGGCCACCGCGCCACGTCCTTCCGGGGCGCCT
>Ga0116142_10003831_pt1 | contig 14821 bp, 11 predicted proteins | sample AD_UKC033_MetaG_FD_89785 | JGI IMG/M metagenome (GOLD analysis project Ga0116142, IMG submission 89785) | Active sludge microbial communities of municipal wastewater-treating anaerobic digesters from USA - AD_UKC033_MetaG | ecosystem: Engineered > Bioreactor > Anaerobic > Digestate | place: USA... | reverse complement strand
GCGATCGAGGAGGAGGTGCGTTCCTACGTGGAAGTGGCCACGGGGCTCAACCGGCTGGATCCCGAGCGTGGCGGGTACGTGCCGGCGAAGGCGGAGTTCGAACGGACGGCCGAGGGCTACTTCATCGCGCGGCAGACGCAGCACCAGGTGATTCTGGGGCCGGACTTAAGCGTCGGGGGGTCAGTGGACCTGCTGACGCCCGATGGGTTGAGGCTGCGGTCGAGGCCGGTGGGGTTGGCGCTGGTGGATCCTGGGACGGGTACGAGCGTGATGCTGGGGGAGGTGCGGGGGTGCGAAGCGGAATGGGTGGCAGCGAACGAGGTGCTCTACCGGGACGCGTTCGAGGGGCTATCACCCAGCGGCATTGCCTATTGGGGTAATACAATCAGAGTTGCCCACGCGAGCCGACGATCCGCGTGTAGAACATCCGGAATTCGGGTCGGTATGCTGGGCTTATCTGAGGGCCTGTTCGATCGGGTGTCCTGCTTCTTGAGGTCATTCGAGGGAGAGCTGAACGGCATCCGAGACAGGGGCTCTGGCACTCTGGGCGAAGTGCGGCTCTCCGATATCAGTCTCAAAGGAGATGGATCATGAAGGCATGCAAGACTCCATTTCTGCCGGACGGGTTTTGTCGCCACGGATGCGTGGTGCCGATAGGTGAGCATGGGAGAGCAGCCTCCGAGTTCTGGAAGCAGATGCCTGCCTGGCTGGGGCTGACTTGGCTTCTTCTGTGGGGCGCGGCTGCGGCACAAAGCGCGGACCTGGACCCAGTGATGGTGGGGGAATGGCCGGGTTACGCAACTGGAAATGCTCTGCGGATGGCTGTCTCCGGCCACTACGCTTACGTGGTAGCCGGCGACTTCCCACAGGTGGTCGATGTGTCGGACCCCGCCCATCCGCAACGTGTTGCGATATACGCTGACATTAGCGTCTGGGACGTGGCGCTGTCCGGACACTACGCCTACATCACAGGAGGTTGGCCGGAAGGAACCGCCTGGAAGTCAGCTTTGCGGGTGCTCGATGTTTCCGACCCGGCCAATCCCCGGCTGGTGGGCAAGTGCCATAACGGTGACGACACGGCTATACGAGTGGCCGTCTCGGGTGACTATGCATACGTCACTGGCATTTGCTGGGAAAGTGGGGCAGGCTATGACAGCTTGCAGGTGTTCGATGTCGCCAACGCCGCCGAGCCGAAGCGCGTGGGCCTTTGCCGCACTGGGGGCCACCCGGCGACTCACGTGGCCGTATCCGGTCCCTACGCGTACCTTGCGTGTGGAGAAGAAGGCCTGCAGGTGATCGACGTTTCGAACCCGGCAAATCCGCAAAGGCTGGGGAGTTGGAGCAGTGGGGGTAGTGCCAACTGGGTGGCAGTGTCCGGGAACCGTGCGTTCGTGGGAGAGTCTGCCGTTTCGTACGGTATCAATGATCTGAGAGGAGGCGGGTTGCAGATCATCGACGTCTCCGACTCGACCAATCCGCAGTGGGTGGGAGCCTGCAACCTGGGGGAGTACACCCGTTGCGTGGCCGTGTCAGGCGATCGGGCATATGTTGGCACTGCCCATGCCGGCTTGAGGGTCGTCGACATTGCCGACCCGGCCAATCCCCACCAGCTCGGAATTTGTGATACGCAGGGGGCCAGAGGGATTGCGATATCAGGCGACTACGCTTACGTGGCCGATGACGGTGCCGGGTTGCTGGTGATCGACGTGCGGGATCCCGTAGCCCCGAAGCGGATAGCTAATTGTCCCACGTACGAGTCGGCTGAAGGTGTCGCCGTATCCGGCGACCGGGCCTACGTGGTTGAGGAGGTCCAGGCGGCTTCTGGTTGGGTGCGCCGCTTGCGGGTGCTTGAGGTTTCCAATCCCGCCAGTCCAAAACACGTCGGTGACTATGACCTCAGCGAGTATGGCTTGCCGGTCTCCTTACACTTCACCTACGTTCCTCATCCGGAAGAAACGTGGCTGGTAAACGACCTCCGCGACCCGGCCAACCCAAGATTTGTGGGGGGCTACAAGACAATCGCCTCAGCTTCGGACGTGCTCGTGTCAGGCTACCATGCCTACGCACTTGGTAACAGCCAAGTGGGATCGAATGTGGTGTACGGGTTCCAAGTAATCGACATCTCGGATCCGACTCAACCACGGTGCGTAAGCACGTACTATGGGGTGAAGAATATCGGCTGGGGGGGAGGAGCTGCTCTATTCGGGGAATACGCGTACTTGGCGTCGCCTGGGGAGCCAGAGGAAGGAGGTTTGTTGATAGTCAACGTCTCGGATCCGACCGCCCCGCAGCAGGTTGCAGCCTGCAATCCGGCAGGAGGCTATACCCGAGACGTAGCGGTGTCGGGTCAATACGCCTACTTGACGGATTATGACAATGGCCTGCAGGTGCTTGACCTCTCGAATCCAATCCAGCCCAGACTGGTCGCGAGCGTGCCGATCGTTGGGGCTTGGAACGTAACCGTCTCCGGACGACGCGCGTTCGTAGGCGACAGCTTTTGTGCATCGGCTCTTCACTCGCTCCACATCGTGGACATTACCGATCCGGCGAATCCCGTTTACGCGGGACGCTACCCGATCGTGGTCAGAGGTGCGGCACGGTCAGGCAATTACGTCTACGTGGCAAACGGAGTAGCCGGTGTTAAAGTGCTCGACATCTCCGGCCCTGCCACTCCGCAACGATGGGGCGCCTATGCCCTGAATGGGTGGATCGGTGGCCTCGACGTGTCCGGGGACTATGCCTACCTGACGGAAAGCGGCTGGTGGGACGGTGCGAACGACCAATCCGGTGGTCTGCGGGTGTTGGATGTTTCGAACCCGGCCGCCCCGCGATGCGTGGGGGCTGTGGACATTCCCGGCTTCGGAAGCGACGGCTGGCCAGTCAGTCTAGCGATCTCCGACAACTTCGCTGTTCTTGCAGCAGACAATTTCCAGGTCTTCGACATTTCCAGTCCGCTCAGCCCGAGGCAGGTGGGCCTTTACGATGCGGCGGATCGCTTCGGTGCAGTGGTCATCAGCGGGGACTATACCTACACTTTCGCCCGACAGCCGAACGACACAACGTATCATCTCCAAGTCCTTGATCTATCCGACCCCTTCCATCCTCAGCAGGTTGGCGAGTATCCGCTGGGCTTTGAGCCGAGTTGGAATCATGTGAGGGTAGCTGGGGACTACGCGTATGCTGTTGGGGAACGCCCTTCGAATGTTAGGGGCTGCTTACAGGCGATCAACATTTCGGAGCCCGCCAGTCCTCAAGGGATGGGCCAGTTCGATTACGAACTAATCATAGACCATTGCTATGGGGTAGCCCTCTCGGGCGATTACGCTTGTTTGGCTGCAGGCTACGCAGGTCTTCTCATCGTGGATCTTGCTGAGCCGGCTCACCCACGCTTGGTTGGCAGCTACACACAGCATCAAGTCCAAGGAGTGGCGGTATCCGGACGGTATGCGTACATCGCAGTCAGCCCTTGGCGCAGCGTTTTCAGGCAGCCGTCAAGGGATGTGGGCGACTACAGCGGGTGTGGAGTGGAGGTAATCGACATCAGTAACCCGTCAAAGCCAAGGCGTGTCGGCGGCAACTCGGCCGCAGTCTTCGGTGAATGGGCGTCCAACGTGGTCGTAGCGGGGGGCCGCCTCTACGTCACTTTTGGGCCCAACTTTGAGATTATGGATCTGTATCAGCCACCCGAGATTGAGCCGTTGCGTCTCGATGCCGCTGGCTTTCACCTGCTGGTCCGAGGCGTCACTGGCCAGATGCTGCGCCTGGAGCGAAGCCGGAACCTGCTTGATTGGGAAACCGTCGCGACGGTGCCCATGCCCGCCAGCGGCCAGACACTGATTGATGCGGCGGCGACGCTCGAGGCGCTTTTGTTCTATCGGATGGTCGAGGAATGACGTGAGGCATCCAGCCATCAACTCACGCCTCCGGCACCTCCCACACGTACACGCCGGCGTGGCGCTTGATGTGGCCGCTGGCGACGTGCCAGATGAGGTACCCCGTCGGGATCGTGCCACTCGACGGGTCGGTCGTCACCGCCGCTGGCCTGATCTGGATCCACGTGCCGGGGGTCCCGGCCCCGGCGCAGCGCCACTCCCCGCCGAGCGCATCCCGCCAGAACTCGGCTGGCGAGGCGCGCGTCAGACCAAGTCGAGTCCTCAGGTCCGTGAAGAGCCTGCTGTCCCTGCCCACCCCTCGTCCCGCGCCTCGCCAATCTGGAGTCCTCGCCGGAAGGAGGGGAGGCCTGGAACCGAAGAGACCGAGACTGGAGATGTTCACCACCTATTCCATAAGGCGAGGACTCTGGGCGAACGTCCCGGCCGTTGGCGGGCCGATGAGCGTGGTGGGGCTGCCGTTCTGGCCCGATGAATGCGAGTTGAAGCATGGCGGTGAGAGCGGTCTGAGAAACCGGCCCTCGGATGGTAACGATGGGACACGGCCGCCACTGGGGCGCTTCGACAGCGCCTCGCCGGTGCCTCGACGCGAGATGGGCCTGAGAATCGAGGATTGCGCCGCGAACGGGGGCAGCCGTCAGTAGTGCAAGAACAGGCGGTTCTTCCGATACCACTTCAGGTAATCCGCAGGGGATTGAAATTCGCGACCACTGAACTCGACAAGGTAACGGCGCGCCCTCTCCTTCTCATCTGGGTAGCCCACCCAGCAGATTCCGAGGCATTGAAGGAAGCGGATTGTGGGGAATACCTTCGGCCACACCTCGCGCCATTGATCTGGAGTGAGGTCACGCTGAAGGGTGGATAGCGCCGGAGGCAGCCCAAGACTCGCCAGAACACCGTTGCGTTGTTTGCCGACCGGCTCCGCGCAAAGCCTTTGAATGGCTGTAGCGAAGTCTTCTGAGTCCATCCGCACGAAGCCGTCATAGTACTTGGTGAGTGCCCACGCCTTCCATTGCACGGCCCTCTCGAAGGACTGTCCCGTCGTGAGTTGTAGCGCCGCCCGGGTCGTGCCAAAAACTGGATGGCGCGCCGTGAATGCGTTCTGAGGCAACTGCTCGAGAAATGCCAGTCGGACGATGGCTCGGTCCAAAACCCGTCGGCTGCAGATGTACTTCATCAAGTGAGGCTCATCCATGCCCCGGCCGCCGTGGAAGATCACCGCATCGTAGTCTGTCAGATCCCGATGGGAGTGCTTCCAGGGAATGTCGCTGGACATGATGAGAATGTCCTGAGCATTCAAGGCGCGGTGTGGACTGGTGGCATGATAAGCCTCCGGGGGAAGCCAAAGTTGCGCGATGCTGAGAAAGTTGGTGCCCAGGTGCTGCTTGAGCAAGGATCCCATCGTCATCCACTCATCCGTAGAACCGAGGAGACTCTGAGCCCAGCCCGTGGGTTGTTTCCGGGTTGGCAGATGCCCGTTACCATAGAACACCAGTACTCGGTCATGGGGATTCGCCTGTAGATGGTTTATGAGGTTCTGTGCTATCTGCCGGTCCCGCTCATTGGCTACCTCGCCTGCCTGCCACATGGTGGGGAGCGTGATCTCTGAGAGGGTGGTCGCCGATAGCGGACTTGGCGGTTCAAGCCCCAAGACCCGGAAGCTCACCTGCCGGCTCGCGGACAATCCCTCGTTCAGGTCTCGAATCCGCAAGCGGAAATCACGGAGATGCCCGTAGAACTCCAGCAAGTCGAGCGAGTTGAAAGGCAGCCAGAATTCGAGAACCGGTTCCAGGTCGCCACTGTCGAGGTACTTGCACAGCACCTCCGCCATCTGGGCGTCGATCTCAAGCGCGAGCGTCAACTGGCCGCCATTCGATGATGCCTGAGTCAGCCAATTGGACAGGACCTGGGTGACCGTGTAGAAGGGATATGCGTTCTGATGGGAGAAATCGCCGAGGGCCACAACACCCCGGCCTTGGAGTTCGATCGAGACTTGCCGATAGGGCTGCTTATGGTAGGGAAGACCGGCTTCCGCGGTACTCGCTGAGCAGAACTCGCCGAGCCAGATGAGGCACAGGAGGTTGAGCACGGCCATCCTATACGCAACACGCGTGAGCCCCCGCCACCACAGCTTGTCGAGCCTCCTAAGAACATGATGACCAAGCCGCGCCAATGCGGACGTTTGCATGCTAAGCTGTTGCAGGTCGGCTGCCAGGATAATGTCCCGAAGGGTCAGGTAGTGCCCCAACACAATGGTACTGATTTAACCGCAAAGTGGCCTGGAAGTCAAAGGCATCAGGGCATGCCCCTACGGCGACCCTTTGATGATCCCCTTCTCGACCAGGGCGGCGCGGAGTTCATTCGCCAGCGTGATGACGGTGGCGAGGTCGTTCGCGGCGGCCTGGTTCGCGTTCGCCCGCTGGGCGGTGGACGTCGCGCCGTGGAAGCCGGCCTTACACCCCCAGCACCTCGCACACGTACCCGCCGGCGTGGCGCTTGATGTGGCCGGTGGCGACGTTGAGAATGAGGTAACCGGTCGGGATCGTGCCCGTCGCCGGATCCGCCGTCACCGCCGCCGGCCGGATCTGGATCCACGTTCCCGCCGTCCCGGCCCCGGTGCACCGCCATTCCCCGCCCAGGGCCGGGCAGTTGACAGCCCTGTTACGCCGATCGCTCGCCTCTCGAGGCGGTTGCGCCTGGGCAACCGGGGGTGAAGTTTGCAGGCCATGGCAAGCGCCACTGCGCTCGCCTTCAGCCGCCGGCATGATTATGCTGACGGTCATGCAGCGTGTGACTGACCTCCATCGGATCGCCTTTGTGGGCGATTATCTGCCGCGCAAGTGCGGCATCGCGACGTTCACCTCCGACTTACGCAACGCAGTCGCGGCCCTGGGCCGGCGCTTCGAGTGTCCTGTGGTGGCGGTGAACGACCGGGTGGAGGGCTACGCCTACCCGCCGGAAGTGCGATTTGAAATGCCGGAGGCGGACCTGCCGCTTTACCAGCTGGCGGCGGACTTCCTGAACCTGACCAATGTGGACGTGGTGTGTGTGCAGCACGAGTTCGGCATCTTCGGTGGGCCGGCGGGCAGCCATCTGCTGGCCCTGTTGCGTCGTTTGCGCACTCCCATCGTCACCACGCTGCACACCGTGTTGCGCGAGCCGAATGCCGACCAGGGCCGCGTGATGCAGGACCTCATTCGCCTGTCCACGCGGCTGGTCGTCATGGCGACCAAGGGCGAGTCCTTTCTGCGGGACGTTTACAATGCGCCTCCGGGCAAGATTGATTTGATTCCCCACGGCATTCCCGACACTTCGTTTGTCGACCCGAATTACTTCAAGGATGAATTCGACGTGGCGGGCCGGCAGGTGTTGCTGACGTTCGGTCTGCTGTCGCCCAACAAGGGGATCGAATTCGCCCTACAGGCGTTGCCGGCCATCGTGCGGGAGTTTCCAAACGTCGTGTATGTCGTGCTGGGCCAGACGCATCCCAATCTGCTGCGCGAGCAGGGCGAAACGTATCGGTTGAGTTTGGAGCGGCTGGCCAAGGACCTGGGGGTACAGAAGCATGTGGTGTTCTTCAACCGGTTTGTCGAACTGGAGGAACTAAAATCCTTCATTGGCGCGGCGGATCTCTACGTGACCCCTTACCTAAATGAAGCCCAAATCACCTCCGGCACGCTGGCTTACGCCTTCGGCGCGGGCAAGGCGGTGGTCAGCACGCCTTACTGGCACGCGACCGAGTTGCTGGCGGAAGACCGCGGCGTCCTGGTGCCGTTTCGCGATGCTGCTGCCATCGCGCAGGCGGTCGTGCAATTGTTGCGAGACGAACCGCGCCGGCATGCGATGCGCAAGAATGCTTATCGCCTGAGCCGCGAGATGGTCTGGAGCAGTGTGGCGGCGCAATACATGAAGTCCTTCGAGCAGGCCCGGCTAGACCACAGTTTTCTGGGCCGCCGTTCCTCGCCTATCCGCACGCTGGACCAACAACCCGACCTGCTGCCGGAGTTGAAACTCGACCATCTCAGCCGGCTGACGGATTCCACCGGCTTGTTCCAGCATGCCATCTTCACCGCGCCCCATTTTGCCGAGGGCTACTGCGTCGACGACAATGCCCGCGCGCTGGCGCTGATGCTGCGCTTGAGCCAACTGGGGCACACGTTCCCGCCGCGGCGGGCGCTGATTTCCACCTACGCCGCCTTTGTGCATCACGCCTTCGACCGCACCCGCCGCCGCTTTCGCAATTTTCTGGGTTTCGACCGCCGCTGGCGGGAGGATGTCGGCTCAGAAGATTGCCATGGTCGCTGCCTCTGGGCGCTGGGCATGGGCGTGGAGCAAACCGACCTGCCCGGCATTCAGATGCTCTCCTCGTATTTGTTTGAGCAGGCCCTGCCGTCCGCCGCGGCGTTCACCTCGCCGCGCGCGTGGGCGTTGACGCTGCTGGGGCTGGACCACTACCTGCACGGGCTGCCGGGCGACCGGCTGGTCAATCAAATGCGCGAGCACCTGGTGACGCGAATGCTGCAACGATACGGGGACTGTGCCAAACCGGATTGGCCGTGGTTCGAGGAAGTGGTTTCCTACGCCAACACCAAGCTGCCGCACGCGCTCATCGTCAGCGGCCAGGCCATGAACCACGCCGAAGCGCTCAACCTTGGCCTCAAGACCCTCCGCTGGCTGGTCACCATTCAGGGCTCCGACAAGGGCTACTTCCGTCCCATCGGCTCGAACGGCTTCTATCCGTACGGTGGCGAACGGGCCGCTTTCGACCAGCAACCGATCGAGGCGCGCGCCATGGTTTCGGCCTGCCTCGTCGCCTACCGCGCCACGGGTGACACCGCCTGGTTGCAGGACGCCCGGCGCGCCTTCGAGTGGTTTCTGGGACGCAACGAGCTCGGCCTGACCCTCTATGACACGACCACCGGCGGCTGTCGCGACGGCCTGCACGTGGACCGTGTGAACCAGAACCAGGGCGCGGAATCCACACTGGCCTTTCTGCTGGCGCTCGCAGACCTGCAGGCGGTGCAATCCGAACTGAGCAGCTTCAAGGCGGGCGGCGACACCGAAGCCGCGTCCACTCCCGTCACCGCCGAGTCGGCCTTCAAATCATGAAGTCTGTCAACGTTCAGCGCAGCGGCCCGGCGCTGCTCCCCGACTGCAACCGAGTTCTGATTCGGCCGTTCATGCCGGGGGACGAAACGTCGGCCCGCCGACTGGTGGCCCGGGTGCTGGCCCTGTCCGAAGAGGATGTGCAGCGTCTGCTGGCGGAGGTGCTGGGGGAATTCGGCGACCGCCACGCGCACTTGGAGGAATTCTTGCGCCAACGCTATGGCCAGGTGCGTGACTACCTGCCGCCGGACGCCAGCCCATCGCCCGACCGCCAATTGCTGTTGGCCTCCTACTTCACCCACGAGTATTCGCTCGAAGCCGCCGCGCTGTTCAACCCGTCCATTGTGCCGCACCCGAATCAGGCCGACCTGCCAGCCGGCGCGCTGCGGTTCATTCTCAGCCTGCGCGCCACGGGTGAAGGCCACATCTCGTCCATCACCTTCCGCACCGGCGTCGTCAGCGCCCAACACCGGGTCACCCTTGTGCCGCCTGCGCCCTTTGTGACCGAGCCAGAACGGGTCTGGAACGCAACCTACGAACAACCCTTGTTCCGCCGGAAACTGGCCGAAATGGGGGTGGGCTGTGATTTCTGCTGGCGTGTCTTGAACCAGTTGCCGGAGTACTTCACCATGGCCAAACTGCAACAGGTCCTCGAGACCGTCCGCACCGAGGTTGATCCGTCCGATCCGACGTCCGCCCGCGCCGCCCGCGGCCTGTTGCTGCTGGCCGAGTCGAACTACGAAGTCGCCTTCACCCCCAGTCCCCGGGTTTCCCAACGCGCCATTTTTCCGCACACGCCCAGCCAGCGCAACGGCATCGAAGACGCCCGCTTCGTGCGCTTTCAGGAGGACGACGGTGTGGCGACCTACTACGCCACTTACACTGCTTACGATGGGCGCATCGTTCTGCCGCAACTGCTGGAGACACCCGACTTTGAGCGGTTCGCGTTCAGCACTCTGAACGGCCCGGCGGTGCGGAACAAGGGCATGGCCCTGTTCCCGCGCCGGATTAACGGCCTCTACGCCATGCTCTCGCGCCAGGACGACGAAAGCCTGTTCCTGATGTTTTCGGAGCATCCGCATTTCTGGTATGAGGCCAAAGTGCTGCTCTCGCCACAAGAGCCGTGGGAGTTGCTCAAGCTGGGCAATTGTGGCTCGCCTATCGAGACCGAAGCTGGCTGGCTGGTGCTGAGCCACGGCGTCGGCCCGATGCGGAAGTACTGCCTGGGCGCGTTCTTGCTGGACCTCCTGGACCCAGGCAAAGTCATCGGCCGGCTGCGGACGCCACTGCTTTCTCCCAACGAACTGGAGCGCGAAGGCTACGTGCCCAACGTGGTCTATACCTGCGGCGCGCTGGTCCATCACGGCGTGCTCATCATGCCCTATGCCATGAGCGACTCGGCCACCAGCTTCGCCACTGTGCCCTTGGCCGACCTGCTGGCCGCGATGCAGTGAACGCGCCGTGAATGTACCTTCGCTGCCCTCATTGCTGCGCCGCACCAGAGACCTCTGTGACACCTCAGGTGATGTACTATTCATCTGCTCGTTCACAATCTGGCCCGACGTGTCATGCTCGAAGCCGCCCGCCGCCATCGCGTGCCGCCCGATCGCTTGAGCTTTGCCGGCACCCTCGCCGCCTGTCGTTGCTGCGGTCAGGCCCTCCTGCAAACCCGCTCCGACTCCAGACGCCGCCAATGGCTCGCCCAACGCTTCCTGACCATCGCCTCGGACCTCGTCCCTCATCGCCCCGGACGCCGCGAACCCCGCGCCGTCAAACGCCGCCCCAAACCTTACCCCCGTCTGACCTGTCACCGTCACCGCTTTCGCGTAATCCAACACCAAAACCGCTACGACATCCCCGTCACACTACGACCCGCACACCCCCAATACCTGGGCCTTAACTCAGCGCCATTCAGATGCGACCCCATTGTCCCCACTCGGGTTTCAAGTCCCGCGCAGCCCCTTCATCCGCGAGATCCGATGGCATTCATGGAGCCGTGAGACTTCTTGATCGGGAGAGGGGGATGGGCAACGTTGCCGCCATGCCACTGGAGCCTCGGAAGACCGGAAGGGCATCAAGCGGTGCAGAGTCCGGATCATTCGATCGGTTGGCTTTGTCGGTCCTGTGCGCCTGGAGCGCCTTGGCGCAGACTTCCGAACACGTGGAGTACTTGTTGGTTACATCAGCCAGCCTGAGAGGTGCTTTTCAGCCCTTGGCGGCTATCGTTCGGCGCAAGGCAGGCCTGCCGAAGTTGTCACGATCGAGGACGTCGCCGCGACCTACCCTGGAATCGACATGCCGGAGCGGATCCGCCATTGCGTGCGGCATTACCATGCGAGCCGGGGGACACGCTATCTTGCGATTGGCGGCGATGACACGATCGTTCCGACGCGCTACTGCGGCGATTCGCCGGCGGATCTCTACTATGCCGACATGGATGGCGGCAGTTAGGACACCACCGGTGACGGGCTTTACGGGACCCCCGACGACGTCGGCGTGGCCGAACTCACGCCGGAGCTCGCCTTTGGGCGCATTGCGGTCCAGACCCCGGCAGAAGCCGCCGCCTACCTTGCGAAGCTGATCCGGTATGAGTCGGCTGCGCCCGAGGGTTTCGCGCGCAGCATGCTGTTGATGGGCGGCGACGAATGGGGGTCGAGCCGGTGGGGTCCGGAACGTCCTCCGGATCTGCGGGATCACGATCCCGTTGGTGAGATGGAAGCGAGCCTGCGCGACATTTACGCGACGTACATCCGGCCGGGTTGGCAGGCCGTCCCGCTGCACCTCTTCACGGCCACCTATACGAGCTGGGACACCCGCAGGTGCGGGGACTACGAGGTCACCCGGGATCGGATCATCGAGCAATGGAATCGGGGCGTGCATTGTGTTTACGTCTGGAATCATGGCAACAAGAACCACTGGGTGATACCGGATCACAACAGTTGGGCGCTTTTCAATCAGGCGCAGGCCGCCCGGCTGACGAATCCAATCCCCAGCGTGGTCTTCAGCCGGTCGTGCGGAACCGCGATGTACGACGATGCGGAAAAACCGTGCCTCGGGGAGGCTCTCATCCGGAATCCTGATGGCGGCGCCATCGCGTTCTTCGGCTACTCACGGTCGGTCTCCGGGCGTCCGCAGCTTCAACAGGTGGTGTCCGCCGTGTTCCAGCAGCATCGGCGGGTGCTGGGCGAAGCCCTAGCCGCGGCCTTGTCGGATCTGGCCGCGGAGACCATCGACTCGGGCGTGCTCTATGGCCAGTACGTCCTGTGTCTGCTGGGTGATCCCGCGTGCCGGCTGCTGGAGGACGACAGCGGCAAGCAGATGCAACTGCTGGCGCCATCGGGCTGTGAGGTTGTCGGACTCGGGCAGACACAGCCGGTGCGATGGAATGCCGCCGGGAGTGGTTTCGGATCTGACGAGACCGTGCGCATCGACTACTCGATTGACGACGGCAGCACGTGGCAACCGCTGCCGGATGGGGAAGCCTTGCCGTGGAGGGCTGGTGCGTTCGCGTGGGATACCTCGCGCTTCCCGGCGTCGCGTTTCTACCGGCTCCGTCTCACGAGCAGTGAACAGCCCGTGGCAAGCGCCAGATCGCGGCGGACGTTCTCCGTTGTGCCCGTCGCGTTGCTGAGCGTGTCCTCCGCACCCATCGAGGCGTTGATTGTTCAAGGGGACCCTTTCGGGCAGACGCCCTATCAGGTCAGCGTGCCCCTCGGGGACGCGGTGAGTCTTCAGGCCCCCGTCGTTCCCCACCTGGGCTTTTGCGCATGGGAGGACGAGGGCGGCAAGATCCTCGAGACCGGCAGGACCCTGAGTGTGACATTCACGGGTCCCCTGAGCGTGTGTGCCCGGTACACGAACCGGGCGCCGGAGACGTTCTACTACATCAATGACGAGGTTGGGGAAGGCGGGATTGCGCCGGGCGACGACGAGCATGACGGCGCAACGCCCGCGACTCCGATGAGGAGTCTGCGGGCGTTGCTCACGAAGCGTCCCAATTTGTGTTGCGGCGATTCGGTGTACGTGTCCGACGGGGTTTACGAGGGGGATGTTGTCATCGGTGCATCCAATGCCGGGCTCCGCATTGTCGGTGTCGGCAGCGACCGTGCCATCGTGTCCGGCGGCGGAACCACCCGGTGCCTGTCGGTGAGCGCGGACTGCGAGGTGGACGGTATCGGCTTTCGCGACGGGTTGGCGGGAGATGGCGGCGCCATCACCTGCGCCGATGCCGAACTGGTCTTGCGGCGCTGCGGTCTGGTGGGGAACGTGGCGGACGGCATGCGCGGCGGCGCCATCTGCATCCGCGGCCATGCCGTGCTCAGGATGGAGGACTGCCACGTGGCCCAGAATGTCGCGTGGAAAGGGGGTGCGATATGCATCTTGGACACGAGCCGGATCGTGGCGACGAATTGCACCTTCTCGGGCAATTCCGCTTCGGCGGCTTCCGGTGCCATTCGGCTTTACGGCGCGGGCTCGGCGTGTGATCTGGTCGACTGCGCGTTCATTGAGAACACCGCGGGGAATGACGGTGGGGCGGTCCACCTCTGGAGTACCGCCTCGGGGCGCCTCACCCGGTGCCGGTTTGTCGGGAACGAGGCGGGTTCCGGCGCCGCCATTGCGGCCGAGGACATGGCCTGGATGGAAGCGAGGATGTGCTTGGCGGTCAGCAACGTTGCCCGGGTCAACGGAGGGGCGTTCTCTCTGCGGGGCCACTCCACCGGCATTGTGGATCGCTGCACGCTGGTCGCGAACCGCGGCAATCAGGGTGGAGCGATTGCCGTGGAGGACAGCGCCGCACTGTGGCTCTCGCGCAGCGTGCTGGCGCAGAACGGGAGTGCGAAGCCGGGGACAGGCCTGGGGTTGCAGTCTGCGGTGCCCGCCATCATCCGGGAGACACTCGCCGAAATCGGCTGTCCGGGCGAAGGCAACCTCGCCGCGGATCCGTTGTTCAACGCCCCCGGACAGGGCGATTACCGGTTGACGGCTGCGTCCCCGGCGGTGGACGCCTGCGCGGCCCTTGCCGGCCCCGAACCTGATCTGTCCGGGTTGGCATCGCCGCTGGACGGGAACCGGGACGGACACTGCTTGGCCGACATGGGTGCTTTCGAGTTCCTGAACTCCGAAAGTGACAGCGATGCCGACGGACTGAGCGACGGGGGAGAACTCGCCTGCGGGACAGGCCTGCTCATCGCCGATTCCGACGGTGACGGCATGAAGGACGGCGCGGAAGTGCGGGCGGGAACGGATCCGAAGAACCGTGCGGACCGGTTCGTGATCCTTGGGTGTTCCGAGAGGGAAGACCTGATACGCATGCATTGGTCCGCGAAGGCGGACAAGACCTATCAGGTTGAGAGAAGCCGGGACCTGCGAACGTGGTCAAGCGCACCTGCGGGTGCGGATGCGCATCAGCAAAGCAGACAAACCGCGTCGACCAACGGAGTTCTTCTCTACGAAGAACCGATCTCGATGACCAACCGCGGGGCATTCTACAGAGTTCTCCTCGGTGGCGACTAGCCGATGGCCGGCAGGGAGCAATGGGGTCGCATCGAAATAGTTGACAAATCGCACTCGAGCGTTGCCACGAAGGGCTTGCGCTCCGGGTGATCGGCCAGCCTTTGCGCGGAACGGTCTGCCAGCTCCGCCACCGGCCATCGCACGCAGAGTGCTGCGCCGGTCCGCATCCTGCTCAAGGATTCGGATACGACCCCATGGGCGGAGCCAGGGGCGTTTGTCACTCCGGCTCCAATCGCACCACCTTGTCGGGTTTGTTCAGGACGACGTACGGCAAGCCATCGGGTCCGGTCGCCACGTCACGCACCCTGCCG
>Ga0116142_10003822_pt1 | contig 14848 bp, 16 predicted proteins | sample AD_UKC033_MetaG_FD_89785 | JGI IMG/M metagenome (GOLD analysis project Ga0116142, IMG submission 89785) | Active sludge microbial communities of municipal wastewater-treating anaerobic digesters from USA - AD_UKC033_MetaG | ecosystem: Engineered > Bioreactor > Anaerobic > Digestate | place: USA... | reverse complement strand
GGAGCTGCTGAAGCAAGAGATGATCCGGACAGGGGAACAGCTTAAGCAAGAGTTAGAAGAAGAGCAGCGTGCTCTTGAGGAGATGGAGCGCTCTCAGCCGCCCATGGTGCCGTTAATCGAAAGTCACCCTTATCGAGAGGCTAGGCATTTAGAGAGAGACATCAGAATTAGTGCCGTCTTCAATCGCAGAGGGCCCGTACAGCTTGATGAAGAGGCAACTTTTTACGGAATCCCGCGCCTGAAGCATAGCAAACCTGCTGTAATCGAGAGCAGACCCTACCAGCCTCGCAGCTATGGCCGAAACAGCCTTTCTACAAGGGATTTGTCCGTCCGGGAAAAATAATGGCCTTTAAAATCGATTCTAGAAATTATAAAATTAGGGCGAATTAAGCCCTAATAGACTTTTAGAACTTGTTTTATCGGACAGGCTGAATGATTCTGCAACCGGAGGCTGCCATCTGGATTTTGCCAGGGCTCAGGCTTCTCACTGTGGACTTTAAGCTGCTGTGGAGGAGCATTGTGCCCTCGGGCCTGAGGAGCTGATATGATCTGATCGCCCTCAATTGCCAATTTCCCAAGCGGCTTATCGGTAACAATGGGCCGCGCATATCTTTTCATATGCTCCGGCCCATACGTATCCAGTGAATACCGTCTCTGCTCAATTTCACGTTGCTCCGGTGTTTTAGAATCGATCAAGCGCTGCCTCTCAGCAACTCGCGGATCAATAGCCTCGCTCATTGTCGATTCAAATTCAGGATCTCTTTGCCGTCGCCCTGACAATGTGTCTTCCAGATATTTGTATTCAGCATGTTTCATAATTAAACGCTCCCCATTTCACTAATCCGCGCCGCATTCAAGACCGGTCGATGATGATGCGGATAGAAGGCACGATCGCATAGCCCCCCTTCATCTCGCAGATGTGGCTCCAGTGCAACCTTGAGCTTCTGCAGGGCTTCCAGCTCCACCGCGCCAGACCTTATCGATTCTGCTCTTCCATCTTCCAGCTCTCTTACATCTGGATGGCTCCAAATTTCAGGAAGAGTTATAGCTCGATTGTGTACAATTAGATCGATAACAAGAGCGTTTAATCTGGTCTGCATATCCCTTCCTATCTGCCCGATTTCCTTGATCCTGTCGTCGATCGTCTCCATAGAAGAGGGCAACCTGCCATGCTCTGCAAAGACATTTTCAATTCTCGCGATGATCGCCAAAAGCTCATCTCTCTGTGATCGCGTCTCATTCAGCTCATTTTGAAGCCTGGCAACCTTCTGCTCATCTGTAAATCCAGCTACAATAGGCTGCCCTTCATCGCTCATTTCAATCTTTGTGAGCCCCTTGATCTGAGACTGCAGATCATCCAAAATTTCCTCCAGCTCAAGAACTGCTGTCGGAAATTTGAGGATATGATCATTCATACGCCCTCTATTTTGCGCAATTTCGATAAGTACCATGCTTACCATTTTTGCATTTTTGCCTTAAAATAATTTTCGCACAAAACGATCTTATAGCAAAAATGCATTTGTAATTAAATATGCCGGAAATTCGAAGAGTGATTTTAGATTTTGATACATACAATGCTTTGAAGGTTGAAGCCCTTGTAAGGCATGAGAACCTCAAAAATACTTTGTCTGCAATGGTTCTAGAAAATTTGAGCCCTGAAGCTCATACAATCTTAAAATGCATTCGCGACAAAAAGAGCCTAAAAGTCCAAAAATCCAACCACAAGTGCGGCGCGTCTACTGCTATCGAAAAGACTAAACAATTATCTAAGAATCCTGCCGCTTTAGAGCAGATCAAGACTTTTTGGAATGAAGGAGAGAGGAATCGGGCTGAGATCGCCAGGAAGATAGGCTATCCAAAAGCAACTACCAGTGCTACTATTTCACGAATGATCAAGGCCGGAGAGCTGAAGATATGAAATTGACTAGGGAGCAGGATAGGAACCTCTTAGAAGCTGCAGAAGAGTTCTTTGGCTACAGCCCTTGCATGCACTGCAGGCATTACTTTGACGATGAAGACGAAGATAGCGAAAGATTCAATGAACCTTCAGCGTGCGATGCATTTCCTGATGGAATACCTGAAGAGATTTTCTTTGGGCGAAACTTGCACAAGGAGCCTTACCATGGGGATCACGGGATTACATTCACGGATATAGATGAAGAGTAGGCAGATTGATGCCTGCCCTCTCCCATCTATTCAAAGTCTCTTCAGTTCTTCTCTGAGCTTCCTACACACTTCAAGCCCGCGTTCATCAAGTGCATAGGTCATCCCGCCGCCAGTTGGATGCTGCAGAACATAGTTCAAAGCTACAAGATCGCGCAAAGCCTTTTTCGCCTTGTGATCTTGTAATGCAGGTTTGCTCATGAAGTAAGTTTTTGGGACATGGGCTCCTTTCCCACCTTGAGTTGCCGTACAAAGGCTTTGAAGAATTAACTTCTGAATATCAGTTAGATCATTTTCGTTCTATGATTGCACCCCCCAATGAGGTATTCTACCCTCCAACTATTTTTTCTAAAATATTTAAAGTATACGCTTGAAAAATAATTTTTCTTGCTTCATTGACTACAAAATATATCCCTTATAATCCGAAACCTATTTCAGAATAGCTTATAATATGCTTTAATAGTATCTCATAGATTTACATAGTTTTAAATATCACTAAAATGAGCTAATAGTGGAGCTAATAGTGGAACTAAAGGAGGAGTGCAGGATATGAAGCAAAAAACAGGGAGCAACATGCAGGCGGCAAGGGACGCCAGGGCCCGAGAAAGGGCTGACACCGACTACAGCCTCTATGAAGTGATAAACAAAACGCCAGGATCTAGCGTTTATGAGCTGGCGAAAGAGCTGGGGTGGTCGAGCGGCAAAGTATACGGGTCTGTCCGACGATTGGAGAAGGACAATTGGGTCCGAATTGAGAAGGCTGAAAGAGACGGCAGATCTGTGCTTAAAATAACGTCTGTTAAGTGGCATGAATTCCTGACATCGGAAGAGATTGAAGAGTTCAAGAGCATGGAATTTTAAAGGCGAATTTTCCGCCTTTTTTCCATGGAAATTCTGCTAATGCTTAGCAATCTTTATTATTGATAAAAGGAATCTTAGCCTGAGTAATAGTAATAAAAAACTGGTTTCCAGCCAGGGTGTTCACAGCACCCTGACAGGAGAAAAACTCCACAGCGAAGGAGTGTGCCCAAAGGAGCACGATTAGATGACAAATGCAGCCTCAGCAATAAATAGCTTTCTGCCAGCGCAGGATGCTTGTTCTAGTGTATCGCAATCAGAAGACCCTGTTTTTATCCTATCCTCAGCGCAGCTTCAGGAGATCATCACGAAGGCTATCCAGCCATTGAAGCAAGAGATAGCCCGTGACAGGAAGGAAATAGCTGCCCTACGCGATCAATTATCTTCCTTAGAGAAGGATAGAGATGTGCTCTCTGATAACCAACTCATCCAGCTCCGGCTTATCCAAGATCTGAAGGAGAAAGCCAAAAGGGAACCTGGCAAGACTGAGCTATCCAGAGCTGAGAAGATCGAGAAGTACCTGGCATCCAGGCCGGATCACAAAGCCACATTTGAGACTCTGAAGGGACATTTGGGAGTAGATAATGATCTTCTCGGGATTGCCATTAAATCCCTTCTGCCATCAGGAAAATATGCTATCATCAAGACACCAGGAGATAAGCGAAAGAGAGCTTTGGTCATGCTTCCGAGATAGACGAATTTCGTATAATACTATAATCCGCATCGGCTAGATAACTGACAGAAAAGACGTAAAATCTGAGGTGATTTCCTCAGATTGATTGATATTGATTACTTTTGAGAAGAGAAGAAATAGAGCTAGATGTATATAAATGAATAGAAAAGAACTATCTTGCTTTTGGTTTGACCAGATATACGAATACGAATTTCGTATATTTTTTGGAGCCCTGGTCTCTCCTTCTCACCTCTTCCAAAATCTCCACCATCTCTTTTCTTTGACCTCTTCCTGCGATGGTGGTAGAGCTGGGGTGATCCTCTCCGAGAGCTGAGATAGATGAGCCCTCAGAAATCCAACTTCATCATCTTTTAATCTAAGTGTATCTTTATAGTGCTCTAGATCGCGATTGAGGCCAATAATCTCTGCTGATGCCTGATCCTTTTCTGATCTGGTTATCTCAAGCTCTGATCTTAGCTGATCATCTTGCGATCTCAGGGCCTCTAAATCGCGTTTAAGCTGGTTGAATTCGGTCTTGATCTGGTTAGCTTCCTTCCATCTCTGATCGGCCTCGGATCTAGCTTGATCGCGTTCTTTTATAGCCTGATCCAACTCGGATCTATCATGGTGGAGGTAAAGATCAATAGCCTCTGCCAGCAATTGCTTCTTTGTGATTCCCCTCTTGATCACCGCTTGATCTATCTCCGATAAAGTCAGATCGTCTATCTCTGCATAAACCCTCAAGATTGATCCCCTCTGATCGTATGATAAGGCTCTTGATCGGATAAAGATCTATCTCTTATGTATTGAGGCTATGCTAAGCGGATCTTCATAGATCTTGTGGCGATCCTTCTTATGTAACAAAAGAAGGAGCGTTACATAAGAAATGGACTGATCCATAAAAATATTAAGAAGATCAAATTTTAATAGTTAAATGCCTTATATAAATTCACATGATCAGGCATTATCTAAAAATCGGCGGTGAGGACGTTAGCGGCTATATGCAGTCTGTGCGCATATCGCGAGACGGCGACGGTGCAGACGCTGATTTTGTCCTCGCAAATATTTACGGCATGTTCACGGGGAAGTGGAGGGATGAGGGCAATATTAACGCGCGCGTAACCCTTCTCCTTGAGAACGAAAGGCATACCTGTTTAGGAGATGGTGATTACAGGCAAGAGGGAGAGCTTGATATTGAGATTGAATCTAATTCAAAGATCTATCATGCTTTTTGCGGCTATGTAACAAAAGTTGATTATGATGAGCATTTTGTTAAGATAAGAGCGAGCACTCCAGACGAATTTCTTGAAGAGGAGGCTATGCCTGATGGAGTTAAACCAAGAGGAGGAACTGCTTACATAGCTACTCCACCTGCAGAGATTATCTTAGATGTAATCGCTCAGCATAAGGACCCTCCCATAGGTATAACGATTTTGAGCGAAGGAGCAGCAGCAAATAAAGGCTATCCCGTCCTTCAAGTTCCAAGAAAGAAGTTGCCAGGCTACAAACCTCCTATTCCTCCTGGCGGATCAGAAGCTAAATTTCCGTCTCACTATGAATATTTGTCTCCATCAGAATATGAGAGGAAATATCCTAATAATTCAGGCCGGCCTGATGGCTGGAGACCGGGTACTGGAGTCTATGGAGATGGTTGGTATAGACCGCCTGAAGGAATGCCCAGGCCTGAATATCCCCAAAGGTGCAAACACGTCTGCAGGTACAAAGAGCAGTACAAATGCTGTAAATCAACAGAATGCGCTTACAAGCAAGAAGGGACTTTGTGTAGACAGGTCAGTTGCCCTTATGACATAGAGAAAAGAAATCTCTGCTATACAATTTGTCCTTATGATAGTGGAGACTGCATAGACTCTTCGTTAACTGATCTTTCAGAGTGCTCTACTTGTGGTGGTTCCGGTTCTGCTGCCAATGGTGCTATATGCTCTGAATGCGGCGGAACAGGTCTTTCGAATAACAAAGCAATCAACTCTGCATTAGATAATGCTCAAAGAGTATTTGATGATGCATCTAATAGGCTAACAGCAGCTCAGGAAGCCTATGATAGAGCTGAGACTTCATTACAGAAGAGGAATGCCAGTATTGCTATCCAGAAGGCAATGCAAGATGTAATAAAGGCTAGAAATGATCTCAATCGGCTTGAGAAGTTTAAAGAACAGCCTGTTGATGAAGGAGATGCAGAAATTTCTGGCAATCCTGAAGAACTGGTTTATGTGGATTTTTGGAATCCACCTATCATAAAAGACCAGGTACAGGGAGTCAAAGGCGTAAAGTATGCAGATGTTATCAGGGCCGTACAAAGAAGCACAGGAGGCCAATTCTTCGTCAATGAAGAATGCAAAGCTCAATTCATCCCGCCTAACTATGTTATTCCATCAACAGAATCAGCTATCGATATTACTCATTTGGTAACAAGGCAGGGATTGGCTAAGAGTGCTATGGGTCACGCTAATATAGTTGTGGTCTATGGCTCGGGGATTACAGAACCAGGAGCTAGCCCTGTAGAGAGGGAGAGGCACAAAGTTGTTGGTTATCTGCATGAGAATGTAGATTCTATTCAGAGACATGGTACAATCCATGCTGCAGAAGTTGACGTACATTATCTGCCGAAACAATCTCAGGTCGAAGAGCTGGCAAAGAATCTTATCGATTTTTATAAAGGAGACGACGATAAGGCTGAAGTGGATGCAATCGGTATTTGTCCAAGAATTTTTCAAAAGGTGCAATGGAAGGTTCCAATCGGGCCGGTGATGGATACTGACGAATGTCAATTTGGTAGTACAGCAATCATGGCGGTTGTCTCTGGCAGGATTTCAAAGGTAGTTCTTGATTATTCTTGTCAGGGCTGGCAGGTAAATTTAGATGTAAGCACAGAAGGAGAAGACTCAGGGACAGGATCAATGATGAAACCTTATGTGACTGCTGGCGATTATGCCTTTGCCACTCCGGAACTTTATGATCAATTGGTCAAACAAGTTTCCGGTTTCAAGCCGCTACTAGGCGACGTGATTTATGTTCGACCGACAGCAGACGGAAAAAGTCTAGAAATGCCGGTTCTTGGAAATTATGGCAAACTGGGGGATAAGCCGCCAGGTTCGTATGCATTGAGAAAGACGATTGATCCTACAATTTTACAAAGAACTTTAAGAGAGATGATAGACAAAAGTCAATCTTGAAATTTTGAATAGAGGTGGGGGGCAGAAATCTCGAAGACCCCCCATTTTTTTGGAGAGGCAGGGCGTCTTGTCCCTCGCGCTCTCCAAGTAATAACCTTGAAGACCTCGGAAAATCTTCAAGCAATGTACAACGTTGTAATTTAAATAATTTGCGCTCAATACCTTCAGTTGATGGTGGAAATGTCGATATTAAACCATAATGATCTTGAAAATATACTTTTAGATGTTAAGGAACTGAAGCTAGCAGGTTTAACTGCCAAAAAAATAGCTAGCGAACTTGACAGACTGGGGTACAAAAAGCCTTCGCCAACTGTATCCTGGCAAACTCATCACGTCTTAAAACTTATTGCAGAGTTGAGGAGGAGGGGAGAACTTCCTGCGATAGGGCACTTCAAGGAGCAATTCCGACCATCTGCCCAAAAGATTTCTTGTCATTTTCCAGAATATTGAATTCTTCTTGATCTGGCAGGAGAAGAACGAAAATATTTTCTTTTGATTTTTCCAAATAGATTACCTCACAGTTAGGGAGCTTTTACGATTTTTATTCCCATTGCAAAATCTTTTGCCAGCCTACCTTGAGTGAGGCATAAGCGCTGCTCATCGGAAAGGCCCGGAGGGAGGATAGCGCCCTCTTCCAAAATCGGGCAAAGAACTCTTGGATGAACGGCTGAAATCGTGCGGCGGCAAAATTCTGGCATTCAGACGAAATATAGATTTTGATGGTAAATATAATTGTCGGGCTCTCAAATAAACTTGGTTGAAATGCCTCGATATGCCTCATTACCTAAGCTATAGCGTCTTAAAGATTACTTATGGGGGAATAATGAGCAGAAGGCTTATATAAGTAGTATGCCTATGGAATACCATGACAGAAAAAAAGAAAAGACATCGCCCGCCAGGTGTTCATTTCTATCCAACTGTTCATGAGCTTGAAGCTCTTGGCAGTTATGGGCGCGAGCAAGGACTATCGATAAGCTACCTTGCAGCCCAAATGTTTCATCACGGTTTTAATCTGTGGAAAAACGGGGAATTCACGCCTCAACCCTCAGAGAGGGCACGTGCTATGTTTGCCAGCAGCAAAACAGCCAAAGATGGGGCAAAATATGCCTAAACGTAAGGTATTCCTTTCCGGGCATGAATTCCCATCATTAACTGCAGCACGAGCCCATGCAAAGGCGATCCTCGATAAGTACAGCTCGGGGGATTTTGTTAACGATGGGGAAATAGCATTCTTAAAATCGGCTATTGCCCTTCGTGGTCCGGAGAAGCTGAAGGAGAAGGAAGGCGTCGGAATAAAGAGTATCTTCATAGACTATAATTGCGGTGGGGATAAGGCATTCTATATTCGTCGCATAGATGGCACCGAGACCGATTTCAGCTACATCAAGTGCTTTACCAAGTCGAATCTCTTTAATGACTTTTCTGCAGCATGCCGGAATGCCATAAAGGATGATAAATCCGTCCTAAAGATAGGCTTGGGCTTTGATCAGTATGATGCTCACCACGAAGGCATGCCCTTCAAAGATATAGTTCAATCCTTTATTGAGGCTGAACATATCGATATTACAAAAATAGAATTCCTAAAGGGGGATGGGGTACAAGGGCGATACTTCAAAGACGAAAAGCTAGCAACCGCTTTCAAGAAGTTTCATTCGGAACATGCTGTTATGGAGATTTTAGAGAAAGAAGATCACAAGGAAAAGCATAGACATAAGTAATGCCTTTATTTGCAGATTAAAAAGCTGTTGGAAGGCTGTTTAACTGGCAAATTGGCAAATAAACATTTTGGAGAGGATGAAAACTACAGGGAGGTATCTATAAGAGGTTTGATGCGAAATGAAACAAAAAAATAATATAATTGGCTTAATTGTCCGTGGTGTAAGGCCCCTCCGGCAAATTAAGCAGACTAGGACTATCGTTTGGCGCTGCAACAATAAATCTTTATCGGTCACTTCTGCGAGGCGTTGCCTATGACTTACGTGCAATCTTTTTTGAAGAAGGAAAGCTTGAGACATACCCCTCTTAAACCTGATCTGCAAGGTTATTTAGACGTCAGCAAAAATGATCTCACGCCCGCTGCAATGCACTATAATGCGCATAACTACCGACAGATCGATGAAAAATGGTATGATGATTTTCTGGAGAGAGCTGCAGGTTTACCTGATAATGAAGAGATTAAGCAAGAAAGTCTAAGGCTATGGGATTTGGGCGTTAAATGGGGATATTTTCCCATAGAGAGCGCCGAAGACATAGCTAACGGTAAGGCAGTCGCCTTAGCTATGGCAAAAGCGCGACATTTATTAAGAGTCGAGAGACCTATCTTAGAATTTGCATTAATGCAAGAAGAGCTTGAAGAGAGTTCGGATGCTATTGATCTTGAAAATAGCATATTAAAAAACTTATATCTTACTTGTTCGGACGAAAGTGTTGAAATCAATTATCACCCATTTCCTCTCCTTAAACCTGACCATGTTTTGGCTGAAGAGATTTTTGAGCAGCTAGGTGCAGCTCAACTAAAAATCGGAGGCGAATCATTACATGGCCGCATCTATACGCGCGGTTCGGACTTGGTGCTGATAGCGAACGATAGCATAAGCCCATTAACTGTAGATGCTCTTGCTGCGGAAATAGCGAAACTCAAAATAACAGACCATGGATCTGTTTTAGAGAAGCCTCTGCCTAGAAGAATTGTGGGAGATATCCTCAGGAAACAATCTTTTCCTGGTTTCAGGAACTTGAGAAGCGTCGTTAGACATCCTTTTTTTGACAGCAAAGGCCGTATCTATCGATCAATTGGCTACAACAAAGAATACCAAGTTTATATATCGAATAGTCGGACATTCAAGCTCAAGGACCCTGAGGAAGCTGCAAGTCATTTGATGGACGAAGTTCTTTTTATGGGGGACGATCAGGTCTTAGGTTGGCCTTTTGTTTCGGAGGCAGATCAGGCTAACGCACTTGCTATGGCAATGACTCCATTCCTACGCCCTACAATCGAGACTGCTCCGGCTTTCCTTCTGATGAGGCAGAGCGCTGCAGGGACGGGTACAACCCTATTGGCCACTTCGCTCATGAAGATTGCTTTTGGGCAAGACGTAGAACGTTTCATAGGGACCATGCCGGACGATGAAGGCGAACTTGAAAAGACCTTATTTAGCTATGCAAGGGATGGCTCCCCCTTGATATTCTTTGATAACGTGCGGCGCAAACTTAACAGCAAAGCCCTTGAAAGTTTTATGACATCTAAGGATAAGACTCAACGAGCCTTTTTCACTCAGAGCATAAGCGGTTATCCGAATGTGGCAACTGTGGTCATTACCGGGAATAAGGGAGATATCACGGCAAATACCGATATGAAGAGACGGGTTTGCCCTATAACTCTCGATGCTCGGGTAGAGGAACCATGGCTTAGAGCTGGCAATTTTAGACATGATGCAGCAAAGGGCGACGCTATTGACAAATGGGTCCTCGATCATCAAACGGAGCTTATAAGAGATATTTTATCTATGGCTTCGGGCTGGAATGAAGCCGGGAACCCAGAGATGTACAGGGGACCGAATTTAGGCAAATTTGAAGAATGGAGCTACGTTATTGGTAATATCTTGGGTTTCGTAGGGATAAAGAACTTTTTGGGCAACCTTTCAGCGTTCTATCAAGACGCTGATCCTGACAGATATGCGCTAACTGAGATGTTCATTTTGTTGGCGGAGGAAATAGGCGAAGGCAAGTCTAAAACTATGGTTGCCAGGGAAATTTATGACTTGCTTAAAGGAGCACGAGATAATACAGCGTTGCCCATTAACGTTCTTAAAGCTCTAGACAGCGATAACGCCAATGCTTTAGGCAAAGTCCTTCAAGGTCTTGCTTACGGTGAAATCGCAAACGGCATGAAGCTTATTCGTGAGAAAGATCAAAGTAAAAATGCTTTCGCATATCGAATTGTCAAAGCATAAAGATTACCGGGATAGCAAAATCTATTCCCGGTAAGATTTTACGGTGGTCTATAAGCCTTCTTTTTCCCATAATATCGCGTATTAAGAGTTATTTTCCAATTCTAAGCCTTTATAGAGGAGCCGGGGATAGCAAAAATCTATCCCCGGTAAAAATTGAGGTCTGATGCTATTGGTTTTTCGTTTTTTCCGGTGGTAAACTATATCCTGGCATCCTTTAGAAAAGCTAATAAAAAAAAGTATTATTTTTCTTACGAAAAATCATAGACACCTTTTTTAGAAATGATTTTGAAACCAGGGATAAAAAGGCTTTTACCCCCGGTTGAATCATGAAAAATGATATCAGGAGACTCTAAAAAAGTGCCGGGGATAGATTTTGCCTATCCCCGGCTCCTCTATAAAGGCTTAGAATTGGAAAATAACTCTTAATATGCGATATTACTGGAAAAGAAGACTTATAGATGCTTTGCAGATCAACAGCGTTTAGGTAGGATGGTGTTTCGAAAAAGTCTATAGAAAGAGCGAGTGCTCATTGAGATCTAAATATTCATCAAGAATTAATACACAGCAGACGAACTGTTTTGTACTATAGTACATTAATTTTTAGTTATTTTCTACAAAATTTAAACGCACGCAGGCGACAGCAAAACATGAAAGTCGGTAGTAAGTTCGTACTATCTGAGTCAAAACTATTTTTATCGGGTGGGTAGTTAAAAATAAATTAATAAGAATAGATCCATAAAAACAGTATTTTAAGTACGGCTCATGCCTCATCCCGCCTCTTAAATTCTCCATCCATCTCCATCCCAGGGCCCCATTCACCATCAGCAGCCACATTTTTCTATCTGATCGCAATCGGGCCCCAAACTCTGCAAGTTGCACATAGCAAAATATAGAACTTCGCATCCAGCGTTCAACAGCCCTCAAAAGTCATTCTGGCAAACAACCCATTCCATAGTATATGGAATCGCATACAACCGCACTTGATCGACTCCTTGATAGCGATCACCTCCGGTTCCTGATAGCGATTCTTACAAACCTATTTCCCATCGCGTACACCTATGGTTATCGAGCTGGAAGTACCTTTATAAAAATATCGAAGGTTATAAGCGATGTAGTTCATGCTCCTGGTAGAATGCGACTTGCACGTAGTGACCAGGGCGGCAAAATAGATCGCGAGCCGGTATATTCGACAGCAGTAGACGGCACGAATCGAAATACCAGCACCGGGAGGGGTTATTTTCAAGTAGGGCACCCTGGCGGAGGAGGGAGTCCTGTGGCATGCTGAAATTCCACATATATCTTTGAAAAATAGACAATACTATATAAATACTCATATTATAAGCTCTATATTTTTATCATATATCTTTAAGTATTCTGATGATATTTATAAAAATAAGCATATCTACTATCATATAGGCCTATCCCCAAATTTTTTTGAAAAATTTTCCAGAAAATACAAACAAGCTATAGCAAGTTATAGCGTTGCTATATGCAGAAAAAGCATTTATGCTAAGCGTTTATTTCAAATTTATGCAAAAAATGACTTTGGCAGATACTCAAGAACTCGTTAACTCTTATGTCAAAAGTTTTGGGCAAAGTGGAGCAGCTAAGCAGCTCACTGAAAAGGGCTACAGGAGCCCCGAAGGTGCTCAAATCCTGCAGGCCCACATATATAGAATTATGCATGGGTCCACTACCTGCCTTTTGGCCCCTGAGCAAGAAAATCAACAGCAAGAGCCGCCCATCACAAAAGAACCCATAGCTGCCGTCCCCAAGAGAGCCAAACAGATAGCAGCAGAGCTATTCGCGAATGAACAATTGTTAAGAAAAGAGATGATCAAAATTGGAGAGAATCTTAAAGAAGAGCTGCTTGAGGAAGAGGCCGCTCTGCAGGAGCTGGAGCGCTCTCAGCCGCCCATGGTGCCGTGCACAGAAAGCCGTCCCTATCGCGAGCGCAGGCATTTAGAGAAAGATGTCCGGGTTAGCGCCGTCTTCAATCGCAGAGGGCCCGTACAGCTTGATGAGGATCGCGACTTTTACGGAATCCCGCGCATGAAACATAGCTCACCTGTGACCACTACCCGGCCCTACCAGCAGCGACGCTATGGGCAAAACGTCCTCTCCACGAGAGATCTATCCGTCCACCAAAAATAAGAGCCTTTAAAATCGATTCTGTGAATTATAAAATTAGGGCGAATTAAGCCCTAATTTGTAAGACTTGCCTTTGCGGGCATCCCCCGTGATTCTGCAAAATGGGCGTACCATTTTTATCGCACCAGGGCCCTGGTCTCTCTGCATTGTGGCCCCTCATCTGAGGAGTTGATGCACTCACAATGATCTGATCGCTAGGAATTTGCAGCTCCCCGAGCGGCTTATCGCTAACAATGGGCCGCGCAAATCTTTTCATATGCTCTTTCCCATAAACGCTCAGAGAATATTGTCTCTGCTCAAGCTCGCGTTGCGTCGGTGTTTTTGAGTCGATCAAGCGCTGCCGCTCTTCAGCTCGCGGATCAGCAACGTCGCTCAACTGAGCTTCAAATGCAGGATCTCTTTGCCGTCGCCCTGCAAGTGTGTCTTCCAGATATGCATATTCGTCAGATTTCATAGAGCCATCTCACTAATTGTTGCTGGATTCATAACCGGTTGGTAGTGGTGCGGGTAAAACGCTCTATCGCATAGCCCTCCCTCATCTCGCAAATGAGGCTCCAGCGCAACCTTGAGCTTCTCCAGCTCCTGCAGCTCCACCGCGCCAGCCCTTATCAATTCTGCTCTTCCATCTTCCAGCGCCCTTACATCTGGATGAGACCAAATTTCTGGCAAAGTTATTGCTCGATTGTGTACAATTAAATCGATAACAAGCCCGTTTAATCTGGTCTGCATATCCCGCCCTATCTGCCCGATTTCTTTGATTCTGTCATCGATCGACTCCATAGAGCAGGGCAACTTTTCGTGCTCTGCAAAGACATTTTCAATTCTCGCGATGATCTCCAGCAGCTCATCTCTTTGTGATCGCGTCTCATTCAGCTCATTTTGGAGCCTGGCAACTGCCTGCTCATCTGAAAAGCCGCTCACAACAGGCGTCCCATCGTCGCCCATCTCAATCCTTGTGAGCCCCTTGATCTGTCCCTGCAGTTCGCCCATAGCCTGCTCCAGCTCAAGAACTGCTGTCGGAAATTTGAGGATAGAATCATTCATCCGCCCTCTCTTTTGCGCAATTTCGATAAGTACCATGCTTACCCTTTTTGCATTTTTGCCTTAAAATAATTTTCGCACAAAACGATCATATAGCAAAAATGCATTTGTAATTAATATGCCGGAAATTCGCAGAGTAATTCTAGATATTGATACATACAATGCATTAAAGGTTGAAGCGTTAGTTAGACATGATAACCTCAAAAATACTCTATCCGCAATGATATTAGAAAATTTGAGCCCTGAAGCTCATACAATCTTAAAATGCATTCGCGACAAAAAGAGCCTAAAAGTCCAAAAATCCAACCACAAGTGCGGCGCGTCTACTGCTATCGAAAAGAGTAAACAATTATCAAAGAATCCTGATGCTTTAAATCAGATCAAGACCTTTTGGAATGAAGGAGAGCGGAATAGAGCAGAGATCGCCCGGAAGATCAACTATCCAAAAGCGACTACAAGCGCCACTATTTCCAGAATGATCAAGGCCGGAGAGCTGAGAAATGAAATTGACTAGGGAGCAGAATAAGAACCTCTTAGAAGCTGCTGAGGAATTTTTCGACTACAGCCCTTGCATGCACTGCAAACATTACTTTGACGATGAAGACGAAGATAGCGAAAGATTTGATGAACCTTCAGCGTGCGATGCATTTCCTGATGGAATACCTGAAGAGATCTTCTTTGGGCGAAACTTGCACAAGGAGCCTTACCCTGGTGACCATGGGATTACATTTGAGCAGGCAGATTGATGCCTGCCCTCTCCCATCTATTCAAAGTCTCTTCAGTTCTTCTCTGAGCTTCCTACACACTTCAAGCCCGCG
>Ga0116142_10003820_pt1 | contig 14853 bp, 8 predicted proteins | sample AD_UKC033_MetaG_FD_89785 | JGI IMG/M metagenome (GOLD analysis project Ga0116142, IMG submission 89785) | Active sludge microbial communities of municipal wastewater-treating anaerobic digesters from USA - AD_UKC033_MetaG | ecosystem: Engineered > Bioreactor > Anaerobic > Digestate | place: USA... | reverse complement strand
GCAACGCCGAAACCGAAGCCGTAGCCGCCTTCCGGTGCCTGCGCCATCGTCGCCTGTTCGAACAGGCGCTTCGACAGCAGGCGGCCGTCCATGAGTGCGGCGGCGAAGCGCGCGAGGTCGCCGCTCGTCGACAGGCCGCCGCCGGCAGCCGTACCGCGCCAGGGCAGGGTATCGGCGTTCGACACCCAGGCTTCGCCTTGGCGCATGTAGCCCTTGGCGCGACGCGGCTCGACTTCGGTTTCGGTCGGTGAGGCGGTGTCGCGCATGCCGGCGGGGATGAACACTTTCGCCTTCACGTGTTCGTAGTAACTGGTGCCCGACAGCTTCTCGATGACCGCGCCGAGCAGGACGAAGCCGTAGTTCGAATAGCGTTGTTGCGAGCCCGGATCGAAATCGAGCCCACGCTTGCCGTACAGGCGCAGGTAATCGGCATGGGTCTTCAGCTCGAGGCGGTGGTCGTCGAACTCGGGGCCGAAGATGTCACCGGTGCCACCTGTATGGGTGAGCAGGTGGCGGATGCGTACCTTGTCGGCGACATCGCGGTTCGGGTAGTCGGTCAGCACTTCGCCGACACGAGTGTCCAGGTTGAGCTTGCCGGCATCGACGAACTGCAGGATCGCCACCGCGGTGAACATCTTGTTCATCGAGCCGATGCGGAACCGGGTGTCCGCGACCACCGGCGTGCCGGCTGCGCGATCGGCGAGGCCGACGTTGCGTTCGAAAGCGGTTTCGCCGTCGCGCACGACGAGCACGCGACCACTGAAGCGGTCGGCCGCGGCGAGTGCATCGATGCGCATGTCGAGCGCCCTGGCCGCGCCCTCGGCATCGAGACGCGGGATGGCCAGGTCGGCCGGGCGATCGATCAGTTCGACGCCGAGTTTCAGGCTGGCCGGCTTGCCGGGTTCGAGGCTGGCATCGAGGCGTGCAAGGCCATCGCCCTCGCGCTCGGCTACGAGCAGGCTGATCGATTGCGGTTCGCTGCGCTCGATGCGTACGACGTCGAAGCCGCCGGTGTTCTCGCGCAGTTCGAGCAGGCCCTCGATCGGTGCCTTGCGTTCATAGCGCTCCCTGAACGCCTGCAAGAGCGCGCGATCGCCGGAATTGACCGCTGCGATCCATTCGCCGGCGGCCTTCCCGGCCGGCGTGTCCGGCAGCGGTGTCGCGGCGAGGCCGGTGGTGCCGGCGAGCGTGAGCAGGGCAATGGCGAGAATGCGCAGCATCGGGATGCTCCTGAGTCAGAGAGTTTCCGCAGGGGATGCCATGCAGGCGGATTTGGTTGCAGCCCGCCAACGTGGTTGAATGCGCCCACGCAAGCGGGGGTGCCGGTCGGATGACCGGCTGAGAGAGTCCCTTTGAACCTGATCCGGCCAGTACCGGCGTAGGGAGCTTCGTTGCACAGGTCGAGGTGACTGTGCCGCGCCCGCTTCGTTCCATCCGTCCACGAGGATCGAAGCCGATGAATGCCATTCCGAACTCGCCGTTGCTGCGCGAAGCCGAAACGCTCTCCGCGACCGTCACCGCGCCGATCCCAGGCTCACGCAAGGTCCACGTCGAGGGTTCGCGGGCCGACATCCGCGTGCCGATGCGCGAGATCGTGCTCGAGGACACGCCCAGCGTGTTCGGCGCCGAGAAGAATGCACCGTTCACCGTCTACGACACTTCGGGGCCGTATACCGATCCGGCCCATCGCGTCGACCTGGCCGCCGGCCTGCCCGCCCTGCGCGCACGCTGGATCGACGAGCGCGGTGACACGCAGCGCCTCGCCGATTTCTCCTCGCCATTCACGCGCCGCCACGCCACTGCGGCGCAACTCGATGCAGTGCGTTTCCCGAACGTGCCGAAGCCGCGCATCGCCCGCGCCGGCGCGAACGTCAGCCAGATGCACTATGCGCGCAAGGGCATCGTCACCCCGGAAATGGAATACGTGGCGATCCGCGAGAACCAGAAGCTCGACGCGATCCGCGAGCTGCACCTGCTCAGGCAGCACGCCGGGCAATCATTCGGCGCGGCGATTCCGAAGCTCATCACGCCTGAGTTCGTGCGCGACGAGATCGCACGCGGTCGCGCGATCATTCCGAACAACATCAATCACCCGGAAAGCGAGCCGATGATCATCGGCCGCAACTTCCTCGTGAAGATCAACGCCAACATCGGCAATTCCGCAGTGACGAGTTCGATTGCCGAGGAGGTCGAGAAGATGGTGTGGGCGATCCGGTGGGGCGCCGACACGGTCATGGATCTCTCCACCGGCAAGCACATCCACGAGACGCGCGAGTGGATCATCCGCAACGCACCGGTGCCGATCGGCACGGTGCCGATCTACCAGGCGCTGGAAAAGGTCGGCGGTGTCGCCGAGGATCTCACCTGGGAACTGTTCCGCGACACCCTGATCGAGCAGGCCGAGCAGGGCGTGGACTATTTCACCATCCACGCCGGCGTGCGTTTGCCGTTCATCCCGCTGACCGCGAAGCGTGTCACCGGCATCGTCAGCCGCGGCGGCTCGATCATGGCCAAGTGGTGCCTCGCCCATCACCGCGAGTCGTTCCTGTATGAACGCTTCGAGGAGATCTGCGAGATCATGAAGGCCTATGACGTCGCCTTCTCGCTCGGCGACGGCCTGCGCCCCGGTTCGATCGCCGACGCCAACGACGAGGCGCAGTTCGCCGAGCTCGACACGCTCGGCGAGCTGACCCGGACGGCGTGGAAGCACGACGTGCAGGTCATGATCGAAGGCCCCGGTCACGTGCCGATGCACCTCATCAGGGAGAACATGGAGCGGCAACTGGAGAAGTGCCACGAGGCGCCGTTCTACACACTCGGGCCGCTGACCACCGACATTGCGCCCGGCTACGACCACATCACCAGCGCGATCGGCGCGGCCATGATCGGCTGGTATGGCACGGCCATGCTCTGCTACGTCACGCCGAAGGAGCACCTGGGGCTGCCCGACAAGCAGGACGTGCGCGACGGCATCATCACCTACAAGCTCGCCGCCCACGCCGCCGACCTCGGCAAGGGTCATCCCGGCGCGCAGGCACGTGACAACGCGCTCAGCAAGGCGCGCTTCGAGTTCCGCTGGCAGGACCAGTTCAACCTCGGCCTCGATCCCGAGAAGGCCAGGGAGTTCCACGACGAAACCCTGCCCAAGGACGCCCACAAGACCGCCCATTTCTGCTCGATGTGCGGCCCGAAATTCTGCTCGATGAAGATCACCCAGGACGTGCGTGACTATGCGAAGGAACACGGGCTCGGCGAGACGCAGGCTCTCGATGCCGGCATGGCGGAGAAGGCCAGGGAATTCCGCGCGCAGGGTGGCGAGGTGTATCGGGCAGGCTAGTGCATCCCTGGTCAGAGCATCCCCGGTCACGCGCGATCGCGCCACGGGCCGCAAGCGGGCGGGTCTTCGGCGGATCCGGCGCCGTTGCAGGGCGCGAGGCGGCACTGACGCGCGTACGGCACGCATTCCGGGCGCTGCGGCTTTGCATGGCGTCGCGGGATCGACGAAGCTAGCAGTCGACCAGAGATTCCCTGGCCGCCCCTTTGGATGCCTGCCATGAACGCTGCCGTCGCCTCCGCCCGCAAGCCGCGTCCGCGCGTGGTCCTGATCCTCGGCCTGCTCGGCGTTTACGTGCTCGCCGTGCTCGCGTTGATGTGGTGGTGGGATACCGAGCCGGATCATTTCGATGTGGCGCGCGCGGCGCAGGAACGTGCGGCGGCGCGCAACCAGCAGGTCGTGGTCGGCTCGGCCACGGCTGCCGCGTTGGCCGTTTCGGCCGGACACATGCTCGACAAGCGTGGCGGCTATCTCAGCAACGACCGCTTCCCGCCGGGCGTGCTGATGGACAACCTGCCGAACTGGGAATTCGGCGTGTTGACCGCGACCCGCGACCTGACACGGGCGCTGCGCAACGAGTTCAGCCGCTCGCAGACGCAATCGGTCGAGGACAAGGATCTGATGGAGGCCGACCCGCTGTTCAGTTCGCCGAACGACCGCTGGTTGTTGCCGAGTTCGGAGAGTCAATACCGCAAGGCGATCGCGCGCATCGACGCCTATGCGCAGCGGCTTGCCGACAGTGATCCGCTTGATGCGCAGTTCTACGCGCGCGCCGACAATCTCGCCGACTACCTGCAGGTCGTCTCGACGCGGCTCGGCTCGCTGTCGCAGCGGCTGTCGGCCAGCGTCGGCCAGGTGCGCGTCGACACCGACCTCGCCAATGACCCGACCGCGCAGCAGTCCAAACCCGGCGAGAGCCCGCGCATGGTCAGGACGCCGTGGCTGAAGATCGACGACAACTTCTACGAGGCACGCGGCTACACCTGGGCGTTGCGCCAGCACCTCGAGGCGATCCGCATCGACTTCGCGCCGGTGCTGGTGAACAAGGCGGCGGCGGTCAGCCTCGACCAGGTGATCCGCGAGCTGGAGGAGGCGCAGACCTCACTCGGCAGCCCGATCGTGCTGAACGGCTCGCCTTTCGGTTTCTTCGCCAACCATTCGCTGGTGCTGGCGAACTACGTGTCGCGTGCGAACGCGGCGGTCATCGAACTGCGCGAACTGCTGCGCCGCGGTTGAACGGAGTGAGCGACATGAGCATCGAAGTGAACCACGACCGCGCCGCACAGGCGTTCGTCGCCAGCGTCGACGGGCATCGTTGCGCAATCGACTATGCGCTGTCGGGCAAGACCATGACGATAACGCATACGCGCGTGCCGGAAGCGGTCGGTGGGCGCGGCATCGCCGCCGATCTCACGCGTGCGGCACTCGCAGCGGTGCGTGCGGAGGGCTGGAAGGTCGTGCCGGCATGTTCCTATGTGAGCAGTTTCATCGAACGCCATGCGGAATACGCCGATCTGTTGGCGTGATGGGTGGGCGAGGATGAATCCCCCGGTGCCGTCGCAGGAAACCCTGGTCGGAATCGCCCTACGGGGTGGTTCATACGGGAAGCATCACGGCTGAAGCCGTTTCCTACGGGGTGGTTCATACGGGAAGCTCACGCCCGTAGACGTTTCCTGCAACGCTCTTGCATGCACGCCGCGCTTCCCGGCCAGCCCATGTCCCGCCTCAGAACGTCGACGCCGAAAGCGCCACATCGGCGTGGCGCCATGCATCGTCGTAGTCCTTGCGCACCTGCAGCGCCTCGGCATGGCGGTTCTGCGCTTCGAGGCTTTGCGCAAGGCCATGCAGCGACCAGCCGTTGGCCGGGTTGCGGCGCAGTTCGTCACGGTAGACGGCTTCGGCCGCGCCGGCCTGACCGCTGGTCAGCAGCGCGACGCCGAGCGAATGGCGGGTCGGTGCATGCCAGCCCGGTGGTTCGTCGTAGGGGATGCGGTCCTCGAGTTCGACCGCCTCGCGCAGCGCCGCGATTGCCGCTGCGGAGTCTCTCCGCGCCAAGGCGAGTTCGGCATGCAGGGTGCGCTCGGCAATGCGCGCCGCATACGACAGCGGATAGCGTTCCCACATCAGCTTCTTTTCCATCTCCGGATCGGCGGCCAGCGGCGCCAGTGCGTCGAGATGCGCTTTCGCATCGTCGAGCCGCTGCTGGCGTACGGCGGCCATGCCCTGCGCATAGCGCCAGATCGCGCTGACGTAGGCGAGGTCCGGCGCCGGATTCGGCAGCGCGGCGATCTCGTCCCAGCGGCCGAAGCGCACGCGGTCGAACCACGGCGTCATCCAGTAATGCTGCATGGCGTCGTAGCCCGGTTCCCGCATCAGTTCCGGCAAGTCGGTCCGTTCGGCGGTCAGCGCGGCTGCCTGGCGGGCGATTTCGCTGGCCCCTGCCATGCTTGCGGCGAACCACAGGAAATGCGGGTTGTGCGGCACGTAGCCGAGCGGATAGACGCCGCTGGCATTGCCGCGACAGGCAGCGAGGTAGGCATCATCGGCCTCGATCGCGCGTTGGTTTGCGATGACCGCGTCGTGCCAGCGGCCGACGCGCGCATAGATGTGGGCGGGCATGTGCACGAGATGTCCTGAGCCCGGAACCAGCGTGCGCAGGCGGTCGGCCGCTTCGACGCCGCGCTGTGGCTGGTCGGAGGCTTCGACCGCGTGCACGTACAGATGCAGGGCACCGGCATGATCCGGCTTGCGCGCGATCACCGATTCGAGCGCGGCGACGATCGTGGCGGTGTGGCCCTTGGGTTTGAAATCGGCGTCGTAGTAGTCCCAGGGTTGCAGGTTCATCAGCGACTCGGCGTAAAGGGTGGCTGCGTCGAGGTCGTCGGGCGTGCGCGCGGCCAGTTCGCCCATCGCCGCGGCATAGGCCTCGTCGAGCGCGCGCCGGTCCTCGGGCGGGTTTTCGGCATAGCGTGCTTCGAGCGCGCGGATGTAGCCGCGCTCACGTTCGCTGGCCTGTGCGGCGAGCGCTCGGGCCTTCTGCAGGCGCTGCCAGGCCTTGCCGTTGCTCGCCGGGTCCATGCCGGCGTTGACATGTGGCCCGAGCACGAGCGCCGCACCCCACCAGCACATCGTGCAAGCCGGATCGAGCTCGACGGCCTTCAGGAACGAGCGTTCGGCGGCGTCGTGGTTGAAGCCATAGGTCAACATGAGACCCTGGTCGAACCAGCGCTGCACGTCGGAGTGGCTGCTGGTGACGGCAAAGCGGTGTCCGCCGAGGCCGTCGAGCAGGGTGGCGCCAACCAGTTCGCGTGGCGTGTCGGCAGGCGCCGGTCCGGCCGGCGCCGGGACATCATTGGTGCGGCGCGAATAGAGGATGCCGGCGACGACACCAGCGAGCAGCAGGGCGAGGATGAGGGCACGTTGCACGGGGGTGCTCCTGCGCGTTTCCGAACAGGCGTCATACGCTCGTGCAGGGGACGGTGCAAGTCGTCGGTGAGTGGTGCGTGCCGGTTCCGTGCCCGGCCATGGCCGGGCCGAGCCCGACCTCTGCGTGGCCGAAGCCGTTCCCGTGGCAGCCGGGAGCGGAGCAACGGGAATGGGCAACGGGAAAGTGGCCGGCACCGCGCTCGGTGGCCTCATCCGGAATCCGGCTTGCGTCGGAACGCCATCAGCCGCGATCGGATGGGCCAGGGCGTCCCGTCACGCGTTGCGGGTGGTGCGATAGCGCTCGACGCCGGCGAGGATCTCCGCCTTCGCTTCGTCTGCACTGGCCCAACCATCGACGCGCACCCACTTGCCTTTCTCGAGGTCCTTGTAGTGCTCGAAGAAATGGCCGATGCGCTCGAGCCAGTGGCGCGACACCTGGCTGATGTCGGTGATGTGGCCGTAGCCGTCGAACACCTTCGGGATCGGCACGGCGACGAGCTTCTCGTCGCTGCCGGCCTCATCGGTCATGCGCAGCACGCCGACCGGCGTGCAGCGGATCGCCGCGCCCGGCACCAGCGGCAGCGGCAGGATGACCAGCACGTCGAGCGGATCGCCGTCGCCGCCGAGCGTCTCCGGCACGTAGCCGTAGTTGCACGGGTAGCGCATCGGCGTCGACAGCACGCGGTCGACGAAGATCGCGCCGCTGGCCTTGTCGACCTCGTACTTGACCGGCTCGGCATCCTTCGGGATCTCGATGATGACGTTGATCTCGTTCGGCACGTCCCGGCCGGTGGGGATGCGATCGAAAGCCATGGCTGCTCCACTGGAGCCCCGCCTGGGCGGGGCGTATCAAACAAGGGCCACCATGATACGGCAGGATTTGTTGCATTGCAGCAGCGACATCTCCCGTGATTGGGAGTCGAAAGATCGGAGCCGTCCTGTGCGGGCGCAGATCAAGGCGGGACGGCGAAGCCAGACCGGCCTTCTGTCGAGCCGACGCAACGCCGAGCTGCGCCCGCACAGGACGGTGACGCCGTATTGGGATTGATCAGAACCTCCGTACGCCCGGCCTGCTCAACGCTGCTCGAAGTCGCCGTGGAAGAACGCGTCACCACGAAATTCGTAGGCGCCGATGTCGGCCTTCGAATTGACCGGATCGTTGCGATAGGCGGGGTCGCTCCAGGCACGCGCGAATCCGGTACCGCGCTGGTCCCAGGCGAGAGTGCCGGGGTTGGCGCCGCGGTCGATCGCCGGGCTGGTGCGTGCGAGCGGATGCACCGGCACGAAGCCACCGCCGTCGGTGGTGGTCAGCGGTTTCAGTTGCGCGACGGTGGCGAACTGGTTGCGCTGGTTCGTGCCGTTGATCTCGACTGCGCCCGGCATCGTGCGGAACAGCGAATCGCTGGCGTTGACGATGCTCGGATTGCTCGGTGAACTCGATTCGTGGGCGAGATCGTTCGGCGTCGCCGCCGTGCCGCTGGTGTTGTCGTCGAACAGCGTCGAGACGATGTCGACCGTGGTGCCGGTCGATGCCACCCACAGCGCGCCGTTCCTTGGTGCCGGGTTCGCCGAGAGCGGTGCGACGCGATTTGCCGCGAATGTCGAATTGCGCAGGATCGTGTGGCCGCCGCTGATCGCCAGCGCGCTGGCGACACCGGCCGGATGGCGTGTCACGTTGGCCGAGAACGTCGTGTTCTCGATGATCGAGCCATCGGCGGAGGCGTCGTTCGAGCCGGCGTAGTTGATGGCGCCGCCGTAGGGTTCGCCGGTCGAATTGCCGACGAAGGCACTGCCGGAGACGCGGAATGCGCTCATCGTGCCGGCATCGATGGCGCCACCGGTATGCGCGGCCGTGTTGTCCTGGAACAAGGTGTCGGTGATGAGCGCGCGTGCACGCGGCGAGGAAATGCGCACGGCGCCACCGAAGTTTGCGCTGTTGCCGGCGAGGTAGCTGCGCGCGATCGTCAGCGTGCCGGCACTGAACTGGATCGCTCCGCCCGCGCCCTGGCCGGTCGACGGCGCGCGATTGTTGGTGAGGATCACCGAATCGAGATCGAGGTCGGCTTCCGAGAAGTGGATCGCGCCGCCACGGTAGGTCGCTTCATTGTCGCTGAAGATCGTGGCGATGACGCTCAGGTCGTCGTCGTAGCCCAGGATCTCTGCACCGCTCTCGGCGCGGCCGCGCGCGAGCGTGAGCCCGCTGATGACGACGATGCGCGGGCTGCCGCCGGTGCGCTCGACGCGCAGCAGACGGGTCGCGTTGCCGCCGTCCAGGGTGAGCAGGTATGCGCCGGGCCCGGCGATCGTCATGCTGTTGGTGATGCGGAGCTCGCTGGCCAGTGCGATCGTACCGGTCAGGCCCGGCTGGAAGGCGACGACATGTGGCGCTCCTGCCGCGCCATTGGCCTGTTCGATGGCCGCGCGCAGACTGCCCGCGCCGCTGTCGGCCAACGAAGTAACGTTGAAGGTGGCGGCCCGTGCCGGTACGGCCAGGCTGGAGAGGACGGCAAGGCAGATGGGGATGATGCGGTTCATTGCGGGCTCCGGCAGTGGAAGCCGGCGGCGTCATCGCCGCGGCATCCTTCACGACGCGGCGCGGTGATGATTGCTATCACCGGTCGGTCGGCGCGGGGATGACATTGGGGGCTTGCCGGGCCGGCGCGCTTGCGATTGACTGCGTGCACCCCCGCCAATGTCCGATCGTCATGGATTCCGCGCCGCCCGAGAGCGTCACCTGCCAGGACGTCACCGTGCTCCTGCATGCCTGGGGCAGTGGCGATGCGGCCGCGGCCGAGCGGCTGACCGAGATCGTCTACGCGCAGGTGCGCGCAATGGCCGGCAAGCATCTGCGCCGCAACGCCGCCGGTGCGACCCTCCAGGCCACGGAACTCGCCCATGAGACCTTCGTGCGTCTGCTCGAGGCCGGCATCGCCTGGCGCGACCGCCGTCATTTCTATGGCGTGGTCGGAGCGGCGCTGCGCAACATCCTCATCGACAGCGCGCGTGCGCGCGGCGCGGAAAAGCGCGGCGGTGGCCAGGTGCACGTGACCCTGTCGGCCGCCGACGAGGTGATCGGCGCAGGCAACGAGGTCGACGCGCTCGCCGAAGCCCTGCAGCGTCTGCGTGAGCTCGACGCGCGCAAGGGCGAGATCGTCGAGTTCCACTACCTGCTGGGCCTGAAGCGCGAGGAGATCGCGGCAGTCGTTGGCGTGTCGGTGCCGACCGTCGACCGCGACCTGCGCTTCGCCAAGGCCTGGTTGCGCGAGCAGTTGCAGGCATGAGCGACGCGCGCTGGCGACGCCTGCAGGAGTTGTTCGAGATGCTGGTGGCAATGCCATCCGGCGAACGCGAGGCCTGGCTGGCCGATCATGAAGCTGATGCCGCGCTGCGTGCCGAGGCGCTGGCCCTGGTCGCGCATGACCAAGGCGATAGTGTATTGACCGCGCGCCTCGCCGATGCTGCCGAAGGAATGTCCGCTGGCGATGCGGTTGCGGGCACGCGTCTCGGCCCGTACCGCCTGCGCGAGGAGATCGGCAGCGGCGGCATGGGTACGGTGTTCCTCGCCGAGCGTGTCGATGCCGAATTCGATCGCCTCGTCGCGATCAAGCTGATCCGCGGCATCGCCACGCGCGACGCCAGTCAGCGCCTGCGCCGCGAGCGCCAGATCCTCGCCGACCTTGCCCATCCGAACATCGCGCGCCTGCTCGACGGCGGCACCAACGACTCGGGCCAGCCCTACCTGGTGATGGAGTACATCGAGGGCGCCAGCATCACCGACTATGCGCGCGCGCAGCGCCTGCCGCGCGTGCGTCGCCTGCGCCTGCTGCAACAGGTCTGCCGGGCCGTGCACTACGCGCACCAGCGTCTGGTCATCCACCGTGACCTCAAGCCTGCCAACGTGCTCGTGCGCGCCGACGGCGCGCCGGTGCTGCTCGATTTCGGCATCGCCAAGCTGCTAGATGCCGAAAGCTCAGGTCCACAGCAGACGCAGACCGGCATGCCGTGGTTCACGCCCGCCTATGCCAGCCCCGAGCAGCGCGCCGGCAAGCGCGTCAGCACGGCCACCGACATCTACGGCCTCGGTGCGCTGATGTTCCAGTTGTTGACCGATGAGGTACCCGCGCCGGATGCCGAAGGCCGCCTGCCACCGCCGAGCACGCGCCGCAACGACACCGGTGAGCGCGGCGGCGACCGTGACCTCGACATCATCGTCGGCAAGGCCGCGCATGCGGACCCGGATCGCCGCTATGCTTCGGCCGAGGCGCTTGCCAACGACATCGAACGCTACCTGCGCGGACGCCCGATCCAGGCCGCGCCGGACAGCGTCGGCTACCGCATCGCCAAGTTCGTCGGCCGGCATCGCTGGGCTACCGCGGCCAGCGTGTTGCTGGTGCTGCTTGCATTCGCTTTCGTGTGGAAGCTGTCGGTCGAAAACGAACGCGCACGCCGCGCCGAAGAACGCGCGCAACGCGAGTCGCTGACCGCCGGGCGCGTCGTCGAGACGATGATCGGCCTGTTCGACGCGGCTTCGCCGGAGAAGGTTGGCCTGCGCCCGATCACCGCCCTGGAACTCGTCGACACCGGCATGCAGAACCTCGACGCCCGGCTCGCCGAGGAGGCGCAGCCGAAGGCACGCCTGACCGCGGCGCTCGCCGAGATCTACGGCAGGCTCGGCCAGAACGAGAAGGGCCTCACCGCCATCGCCGAGGCGATCGCGCTGCAACGCACCCTCGATGACGCGCGCTGGCTCGCGCGCTATCTGCAGGTGCAGGGTGCTCTGCTCAATGCCAGTGCTCGTTATGCGCAGGCCTCCGCCGTGCTCGACGAAGGCATCGCCCTGCTCGAAGGCGATCCCGGGGCCGATCCCGCCACCATGGCCGAATTGCTGACCACGCGCTCACTCGTGCGCAGCCGCGTCGGCCAGGTGGTTGCCGGCATTGCCGATGCCGAACGCGCGACCGCGTTCGCGCGTACCGCCGGCGAACGTTCCGCGAACCTGCTCGGCGAAGCCGGCAACGCCCTCAGCGAAGGCTATCTGCGCAACGGCGAGGCCGAACGCGCGATCTCGATCTCGCGTGCCAACGTCACCATGCTCGAAGGCGCGCCCGATCCCGGCAACACATTGTCCCTGGCACGCGAATACCTCGCCGCCGCACTGGCCGAACACGGCGAACTGGCCGAAGCGGAAGCGCTCATGCGCGCCCAGCTCGAGGAGCGCGGCAAGCACCTCGATCCCGGCAGCGACTGGCTCATCACCCAGCGCAACCAGCTCGCGGCGATCGTGCGCAACCTCGGCCGGCCGCTTGAGGCCGCGCAGTTGCTGAGCGAGAACGTCACGGCGATGCGTGCGCGTGGCGAAACGACCACACCGTCGTACATGGTCGCGTTGAACAACCTCGGCTCGGTCGCCGAGCACGTCGGCGACTACGCCACCGCCGAACCCTTGCTGCGCGAGGCGTTGCGCCTGGCGCTGGCCGAGAACGATCCATCGAGTTCGCGCCCCGACATCTACCGGCAGAACCTGGCGCGTGTGTTGCTGTTCTCGGGGCGCTACAAGGAGGCGCTGCCGTTGCTCGAGCCCGAGATCGTCGACGATGGCTCGGTCGAGCGGCGAGTCGATCGTCTGCGCCGCCTCATCCACCTCGCCGAATGGCACCGTCGCAATGGTCAGCTCGAAACGGCGGAGCAGTGGATCGCCCAGGCCGAACGCAACCTCGAGGAGAACTTCGGTCCCGAGCATGTGCGCGCCGGCGCGGTATTGCGCGCAAAGGCCCTCGTTGCGCGCGATCGCGGCGACCTTGCCTCTGCCGAATCCGATCTGCGCCGCGCGCTCGCCGTGGTCGAGAAGGGTCTGGGCGCCGAGTCGAACCCGGTGACCGAACTGCGCCTCGACCTCGCCGACGTGCTGCTGCGTGCCGGTCAGCGCGATGAGGCGCGGGTCCTGATCGAACGCGTGCACACCAACGTCTACACGAAGTTCATGCTCGACTCGCCGCCGTGCGTGCAGTTCGAAACCCTCGCCGCGAAACTCGACGTGAAGACCACCTTGTCGGAACGGCGCAGGGCGGCAGATCCGGGCTGAGTCCGCCTCGCGCGGTACGCGTTGTCGATCCGCGCGCAGTCGCGCCATCCCCATGGTGGCGCGGAGCGCGTGCCGGCCGCTGGCAGCGCCACGAAAAAGGCCCCGCTTTCGCGGGGCCTTCGTTTCGACGCGGACTTTCGATCAGAGCAGCGGTACGAGCAGCTTGCCCTCACCCCATCCCTCTCCCGCAAGCGGGAGAGGGGGAGCCGGTGCCGTGCGGGTTCGTCTTCGGCCATGTTGCGAAGACGTGCACGGCGCTGCCTACAGCAAGGGCACGAGCAGCAGGGCAACGATGTTGATGATCTTGATCAGTGGATTCACCGCCGGACCGGCAGTGTCCTTGTACGGATCGCCGACGGTGTCGCCGGTGACGGCTGCCTTGTGCGCGTCGGAGCCCTTGCCGCCGAAGTTGCCATCTTCGATGTACTTCTTGGCATTGTCCCAGGCACCGCCGCCGGTGGTCATCGAGATCGCCACGAACAGGCCGGTGACGATGGTGCCGATCAGCATGCCGCCGAGCGCCTGCGCGCCGGCGAGCGGGCCGGCGACGAAGCCGATGCCGAAACCGATGACGACCGGTACCAGCACGGGCAGCAGCGAGGGCAGCATCATTTCGCGGATCGCCGAGCGCGTCAGCAGGTCGACCGCGCGCGAGTAGTCGGGCTTGGCCTTGCCTTCCATGATGCCCTTGATCTCGCGGAACTGGCGGCGCACTTCCTCGACCACCGAGCCGGCTGCACGGCCGACCGCCTCCATCGCCATCGCTCCGAACAGGTACGGGATCAGGCCGCCGATCAGAAGGCCGATGATCACGTAGTGGTTGGAGATGTCGAAGGTGTAGATCTGGTTCGGGTGCTCGACGGCAAGCTTGTGCGTGTAGTCGGCGAACAGGACCAATGCGGCAAGGCCGGCCGAACCGATCGCATAGCCCTTGGTGACCGCCTTGGTGGTGTTGCCGACGGCGTCGAGCGGATCGGTCACGGCACGCACCTCGCTCGGCAGCTCGGCCATCTCGGCGATGCCGCCGGCGTTGTCGGTGATCGGGCCGTAGGCGTCGAGGGCGACGATCATGCCGGTCATCGACAGCATCGCGGTCGCGGCGACGGCGATGCCGTAGAGGCCGCCGAAGTGGTAGGCCGCCCAGATCGCGATGCACACTGCGATCACCGGCCAGGCCGTCGACTTCATCGACACGCCGATGCCGGCGATGATGTTGGTCGCATGGCCAGTGGTTGAGGCTTGGGCGACATGGCGCACCGGCTTGTACTCGGTGGCCGTGTAGTACTCGGTGATGACGACCATCGCGCCGGTCAGCAGCAGGCCGATCAGGCCGCACCAGAACAGGTTGATGGACGGGATCACGCTGCCCGCGGCGACTTCGAGCCCGCCCGGGAACAGTTCGCGGGTGACGAACCAGAACGCCACCGCCGAGAGCAGGGCCGAGACGATCACGCCCTTGTACAGCGCGTTCATGATTTTCGCGCCCGGCTTGGTGGTGACGAAGAACGTGCCGATGATCGAGGCGACGATCGACACGCCGCCGAGCAGGATCGGGTAGAGCACGGCGTTGGCATTGCCGGCAAACATCACGCCGCCGAGCAGCATCGTCGCAATCAGGGTGACCGCGTAGGTCTCGAACAGGTCGGCCGCCATGCCGGCGCAGTCGCCGACGTTGTCGCCGACGTTGTCGGCGATCACCGCCGGATTGCGCGGATCGTCCTCGGGAATGCCCGCCTCGACCTTGCCGACCAGGTCCGCGCCGACGTCGGCACCCTTGGTGAAGATGCCGCCGCCGAGGCGCGCGAAGATCGAGATCAGCGAGGAGCCGAAGGCGAGGCCGACCAGCGCGTGCAGGGCCTGGTCCGGCGTGTGGCCGAGGCGGGCGAGCGCGACGTAGTAGCCGGCCACGCCGAGCAGGCCGAGGCCGACCACGAGCATGCCGGTGATCGCGCCGCCGCGGAAGGCGACCGCGAGTGCCGCGCCGAGGCCGCTGCGCGCCGCCTCCGCCGTG
>Ga0116142_10003817_pt1 | contig 14857 bp, 13 predicted proteins | sample AD_UKC033_MetaG_FD_89785 | JGI IMG/M metagenome (GOLD analysis project Ga0116142, IMG submission 89785) | Active sludge microbial communities of municipal wastewater-treating anaerobic digesters from USA - AD_UKC033_MetaG | ecosystem: Engineered > Bioreactor > Anaerobic > Digestate | place: USA... | reverse complement strand
CCGCTGTAGTCGAACGTCACCGTGAACGACAACTCCGTCGTCCCCGGGATCAACCACCCGTTCGCGTCCAAACCAGCCACCTCACGCGTCATCACCATCTGGCCCCATACCGGCGCCGCGGCGAGTAGCCCAAGAATCAGCAGCGGCAAGCACAGCCGCGCGGTCTTGCCGTAATGCTGTTCACGGGATTTGAGAAATTGCGCGTTCATCAGAAGAGCCTCCGTTTTGAACCCACTGGCGCGGGTATTCCCCAGACGTTTTGTCGCAACACTCGTCTGCTCACTCATATCACTCATAGACGCCACCGCCCCGCGCGACCCCGTGAATACGAAACCGCCACGGCCCGGCAGCACCCAACATAGAACCCTGATAAGTAATGGCATACACCATCCGAACCCCGGTTGTCAATGCCAAACTTTCCACCTGTCCCGGCGGCCCCTCCGCACCTCACATTACTTTACCTCTGTGAAATGGCGAATAGCAAGAATATTGTCGACGGGGTCATCAGCGAATACCGCCCGGACCCGCATGCCTACACGCATACTGGCAACCTCGCCACACTCCACCAGATGCACTATCGGGGCATCCGCACCGTCAAGTCGAATCAACGCAAGGACATAAGGCGGTTCCTGCGGCTGGTAGGGCTCCCGGTATCGGATGACCGTGAAGCCCGTCACCGTGCCGTCCGGCCCGACCTCGACCCAGTTGTCTTCCAGAGACTCGAAGGTGCGTTCGCAGGTCTGCCGGGGAGGCAGGAAGGTTGTGCCGTTCTTCGCGCCGCGCACGGCGAGAATCTTCTTGTCATCTCGGAGCGCAACGATGAATCGGCTGCCCACGGCACCGGCGAAATATTGGTATGGCAACGCCATCCGGCCCTCGATAACAAAGCACGATTGCTGGTCGTGGTTCATGACGCCCCTATGTCTCCTCGATTATTTCAAAATGTCTGATGTCTTCCATACAGCCGCACCGCTCGTCATTGAACACGGCACGCACGCGCATGCCACAGCGCACCTTGCCCGGATCGGGCGCATCGAGCAGATGCCAGAGGGGCGCGCCTTCGCCCGCTCCGTCCAGGTCGACCCAGCAAATGATGTACGGTACGTCGCGCGTTTCGCCGGTAAGCGGGTCCGGGCTCGCGTAGTAAACCACGTCGAAGTCGCGAATCGTGCCTTCCGGCCCGACCTCGACCCATTCGACAGCCTCTTGCATGGTGACGGCATCGACCTCGCGCGGCGGCAGCAGGCAGCGACTGCCGGGCGCGCGCACGGCCATGATTCGCCGGTTGTCGAGCAGTTCGGCAAGAAATCGACCCATGATCGGGCCGGTGGCGAAGCGCTGCGGGATGGATAACACCTGCCGCGACACGATGAGTTCCGCTTTCTTGTCGTCAGGCATCGCAGTGTCCTCCGAGAACCGGTTTTTCGCGAGACAGCAACATGAGCACGGTCCAGAGTGTACCACCGAATCCGGAGGCGAGCGCGCGGCGAACCGGTTTCGGCACTTGGTGGCCGCCGGCGACCCCGCGCACTTGCATGGCGGCCTCGGCGACGCGCACGAGCGCCGTGGCGCCGATTGGATTGCTGGCCTGGACGCCGCCCGAGGGGTTGAGCGGAAAGGCACCGTCAATGCGGATTTCGTCGTTCTCGACCATCTTGAGGTGCTCGTCGCCCTCGAGGAGAAGAAATTCACGGAGCCAATCGAGCCCCCACCACGCGGAAGGGTCGTACATTTCGAACACGTCGATATCGCGGCGCGGGTCGGTGATGCCGTTGCGCGTGAACATGCGCTCCGCAGCGACGCGCATGGTCGTCTTTTCGGGGCTGAACATAAGCGTCTCTTCACGGTGGACCGTTTCGTGGTCAACGACCCACGCGGGGGCGGCGCCGAGCGCCTCGGCCTTCTCTTCGGAGGCGAATACAACCGCGCACGCGCCGTCACTCTGCGAGCACATGTGCAGCATGCGCAATTCGCCGACGAGCGGCGGCGAGTTGTCCGCCATCTCCTTGATGAATTGCCGGTCAAGGCCCAGGCGTCGGTGGGCTTTCTCGTTGAGCATGGCGTGTTCGTCCATGATGATGCGCATTTTCATCGCGGCGTGCTTGGCGCGTTCCTCGCCGAACTCGTCGATGACGGCCTGCGCCGTGGTGCCGGTCAACGCGCCCGTTTGGATGCTGCGCCCCCAGAGCGGGTCGGCCATATTCGTGATGCCGCCGGTAGTGTGGCCCTCCTGCAATTTCTCAAAACCGATAGCGAGGACCACGTCATGCAGGCCGGAAGCCACCAGATTGTCCGCCGCGCAGGCCAACGTAATGCCCGTGGTGCCGCCGGTGGTCAGGCGCAGTCCGGACTTGCCCCATACACCCGAGGCGATGGCGTGCCACATGTCCGGCTGGTGGACCATTTCGAAAAGTTCCATGTTGCCGTGAAGGACGCAGTCCACCTCGTCGAGCGTCATGCCCGCGTCGTCGAGCGCCTCGACCACGGCCTCGTGGATCATCTCGGGCTGGTTCACCTCCTCGCGATGGCTCGAAAAGTGGGACATGCCGCTTCCGATAACCGCCACATTGCGTCGTTTGCGCTTCATGAAGGAGGTCTCCTTACGCTTCCAGTACAACCGCCACCTGCAACTGGCCTGCGGGACCGCAGCAGCCGTGGGCAAGGGCGCGCTTCGCACCCTGCGCCTGCCGCGCGCCCGCGTCGCCCCGCAACTGAAGGACCGCCTCGGCGACACGCGCCATGCCGCCCAGCATGAGCGGGTTGCCGGCGAGCATGCCGCCGGAGCGGTTCACGCTATGGCAGTCAGGGCCGCCCTCCGCAAGCCAAACCGCGCCTCCGCCTGCCGCACACAGGCCGAGGCCTTCCGCCCATTGCGGCATCTGGTGCGCGCATTGGTCGCACAACTCGACGACGTCGAACGCCGTTACCGGGTTCTTGATACCGGCCATGCAATAAGCGCGCGCAGCCGCGCGTTCGAGCGCGAAATTGCCCGCCAGGTCACGTTCGCCCAGAAAGAAGCTGTCGTAACAGTTGCCGAGTCCTGTCACCCAGACCGGCCGGTCCGTAATGTCGCGGGCACGCTCCTCGGAAGCGAGAATCATGGCGACGGCGCCGTCCGTGATCGGATACATGAACGATTCGCGTATCGGGTCGGCGAGCATGGGGGATGCAAGCACATCATCGCGCGTGAGCGGCGTTGCGTCGCGAGCGACGGGATTCTTCGCGGCCCACTGTCGCGATCGTACGACCACGTCGGCCAACTGATCCTCGGTGACACCGGTCTTGCGCATGTAGGCGTCCGCCTGAAGCGCGGCGGCGGCGAGATAATCGAGGCCGACGGGTCGGGTGAAGAAGGGGTCAAATGCGAGGTGCGTGACCATATTGCGGCTGGCGGCCTGGGACTCTTTGCAGTGGCCCGCCAGCAAGACGACGTCGTGTTTGCCGGACAGGATCGTGGCGACGGCGTAGTAAACACCCTGCGCGCCGTCGGAAGCCACCTTTTCCTCACCCCGGAAATGCGCGCCCACTACGTCTGTCACGGCGCTGTCGGATATGGTGCGCGCATCGAAAACGTCGTCCGATACCGTGACCGCCGCCTCGATGCCGTCATCGCCGAAGTCGAGGCCGGTCTGCGCCCGCACCTGCTTAACGACTTCCCAGACCATGCCCTGCATGCGGACGTCCCATTTGTCCGCTTCGTATTTCGTCTGGGCAACCGCGCAAATAGCGACCCGGCTTGTCACGATGCCTGCCCTCCGTTCCCCGACATGTTCGCCGCGGAGTTTACTCGCCAAAATGGGCCCACGACCGTTGTCGCGCAACCGCGCCATAGTGGACGCGGGCCTGTCCCGCCTTGATGGCGCGCAGTACCGCGTCATGTTCCCTTTCCGCCTGCGCGGTGATCCACGCGCGCCCGCACATGTCGCGCGTGTGGCTGTCGTCCGACGCGACCTTAGGCAGCGCGAGGGACTCGATGTCGTACTCGGGCGTATAGAAGCCCTTCGCCGTTACCTCGATGGCGTGCAGGGGCATATTCTGCTGAACCAGCGCGATGCGTTCAAGCAACTGCGCGACGCTGTATCCGTACTCGGCGGGATGATTGAACACGTGCAGTGTTTCCTCGCGGCCGGGGATGACGTTGACGTGCACGTAGCCACGAGCGAACACGGTCTTCTCGACGCCCTTGAAGACCAGCATGTCTTCGAACCGGTCCGGGAGCGCCGCGTAAGCATCCGGCTTCACCAGGAAGTCATGGTCCGTGAGCGCGACGAAGTCGTAACCGAGGTCGCGGTATGCGCGCAACACCTCGAGTGGCGTCAGCCGCCCGTCCGAACACGTCGTATGCGTGTGCAACGCGCCCTTGAGACAAGGCAACCCCTCCACAATTGGCCTCCTGTGGCATGCGGATTCGATATGCGCGCTCTCCGGCGCGGCCGACTCGCTTGACACGTCATGCAACGTAGAAAACGGCTGCGTCGCGTCTGTCCGCCATTACCTTCACCGCCCGCCGTAGTAACTGTCGAGGGCGGCTTCGATTTCGCCGAGCATGGCGACGACGGGCTCGACGCGAAGCTTGGTCGTAATCTCGATGTCCTCGACGGCAATCAAGTCGAGCGGGTTCGCCATGGCGACGCGCAGCCGGTCGTCCTCGATGGCGATGGGCACGCAACGGCGCGTGCGCGCCAGTTGCGGCGTTATCTTGCCGAGAACCTTCGTGTCAATGTCGATTTCACTCAGGCGCACGAAGGGCAGACGGCTTTGCGCCGCGAGAATGCGGGCCACCAGTTCCTCGTCCGTATGCCCGCGCTCGACCACGAGCGCGCCGAAGCGTCGCTGTGGGTCGGCAATCTGTTCGTCAAGGATTTCCATGAGTTGATCATGCGTCAGAACGCCCAAGTCGACGAGGATTTCGCCCATGCGCCGTTTGTGGCCTTTCGCATCGAACGCAGGGATGTGCGACGCGCCCGTCGGTGCGGCGCGGTCCGTGACAATGGGATCGGGCGCGTCGCTTTGCATACGCAGCCGCTCGCATTCTTCACGGGCCTGATTCAATTGCGCCTCGAGTACGCCCGCATGGTCGCGTTCCTCCGCCAGAAGGTGCTCGAGTTCCTCGAACCGCTCAGGGGAGTGCGCGGCAAGTTGCTCGCGCGCGTGTTCGAGGGCGCGACGCAGGGCCTCGCATTCCGCGCACGCGGCCGCCTCGTTCGCGCGCAGTTCCGCCACTTCATGGCCGAGCGCCACGATTCGAGCATCGCGCGCCGCCAGTTCTTCGCGGAGCGCGTTGATTTCCCCCGAAGGGGGTTCCGGGCCGCCCTGCGCCTGTTGCGCCCGGCTTCCGGCACGCGCGATCGCCGACGCGAAGGTCTCCCCCAGTTCCTCATGCGCGGCCTGAAGCTGGACGGTCCAGTCGTCGATGGCCGTGGCCAGTTGTTCGAATACAACCTGATCCGATGCGCCCATTGGCAGCTTTTCCTTTGCGACGGGCGGCGGACAGCGCGCCCGCGGCGATTATAGGCGCGGTGAAAAGCGCGATCAATGCGTGGGATCAGATGAGGTAATGCTCGCGAATCGCGTACTTGATTTGGCCGGCGGTGGCCACCACGGGCTGGACGGGGCGACCGGTGGCCAGACGCAAGTCATCGAGCGCGACGAGGTCGTGGGGGTTCGCAAAGGCAATTGTGATCCCCGCGGTGTTGATCCGCAAGGGAATGCAGGTATGGTGGATGGCCAACTGACGGCTGACGAGCGCCAGCGCCTGCTCGCTGACGTGCTCCATGCGCAGGTCGATAAAAGGCAGCGCGAGCTGCGCGGCCAGCGCGTGAGCAATGTCTTCCTCGCTGGCAAACCCGAGGTCCACCAGGATCGCGCCCAAGTGCCGTCGCCATGAACTGTGCTGTTCATACAGCGCGATTTCAAGGTGTTCGTTGCGGATAACACCCGCGTCCACGAGAATCTGTCCGAGCAGTTTTCGCCGGCCTTCCGGGTCGAACGCCTGACTCGCGATCACGTCGAACCGTTCGTCGCTCGATCCGGGCAACGGCCGGCGCAGCCGTTCGTTCGTCTCCCGCAGCGCCGCCGCTTCGACCCGCAGCGTCGCCAGTTCCTCCTGCACGTCCGCCGGGAGCGCCGCAGGCGCTTCGCGCACGTGTGCGAGATCGTGATGCAGTTCCGCAAGTTTCGCGCGCAGCCGCTCGACTTCCGCCTCCAGGTCGTGCTCGCGCAGGCTGGGTTCCGTCGCGGCTTTCAGGGGCGTCGGGCGGGCTTGCGCCTCGATGATCTCCCGGCGCAGCCGGGCCGCCTCCGCGCGCAGTGCTGCGTTTTCTTCTGCAAGCGCGTCCGAGGAAGCAGGCACGTCCCGCGAGGAAGACACGGTCTGCGCCGGCGGCTCCTCGCCGCAGAGGGGTTTAAGCGCGCGAATCAGGTGCGCGCCCGATTCGAGCGCGCGTTTGGCCTGGGCCTCAAGGGTTGCCACCTCGATTTGGAAATCGCCCAATCCCTCTCGCAGTGCGGCAGCGGCCTCCGCGTCTCCATCCGGGGCGCTTCCCGCGCTTGTGCGTTGCCGCAAGCGCTCGGGATCGAGCTTGGGACGGCGGCGCGCCCACTGCTCAAGGCGACGAATAGCTTCGGCGGTGTTCCCGAGGGCGCGCTCGATGTCGGGGTATGCACCACTGACCAAGGCGCTCCAACTCCTGGCCGCGGATTCCGATGATTCGATGGAGTGCTCTGCGTCCCGCGCCATATGCCTCCCGCACATGTTCTCATACCCGCCAAGGACCGACGACTCCCATTATAGGGAGACGGCGACGCCCCCGCAACAGCCGCAATCAGCGGCAAGGGTCCGTGCATCGCATGGTATACTGGTTTCGGAGGTCCCAGGCAAGGCACGGATGTTATGGGCAACGAGGCTGCGGTCGCAAGAAACGACATTACGCCGGACCGGCGACGCCACGAGCGCGCATTGACGCAACGCTCCGCCGTGTACGCGCGCATCGATCAACCCGCAATTCTCACGCGCGCCACTGTTGAAAACGTCAGTCTCACCGGACTTCGCCTACGGTGCCGTACCCGCGAACCTGTGGGCGCACCGCTCGAGGTCGAAATTGGCGGAACCGGCGGCGAACGCGAAGAATCTCTCATCCTCGTACGTGGCCGTGTCGCCAACATCACGGCTGTAGACGATGGTGAGTACTTGATCGGGATACGGCTGATTGCTCCCGCGCCCAAGCATATAGGGACGCTGGAAATTACAGACCCCTCCGATGCGCGTCTTCTGCTCGAACGAATCGAGCGCGCGCTGCCGCGGCGGGCCGGCGCGGGGCCCTCCCCGATCGCGATGGTCGAGCATCTGCGCCAGGCGGACGCGCCGCCTGCCCCGCACCGGCCACAAGGAAGGGCTCGTCGCAAACGCGCCCTGGCTTTGCTCCTCTTGAGCCTGCTGTTATTGCTTGGGCTCGTCGGCTACCGGGCCGGTACCTCTTTTCGCTGGCCGGAATCCGCAAGCTTCCCGAACCACGTCCGGTCGGCGCATGCCGACGCCGCGCCGTCCGCCATTCCGGTGGCGCCGGCCGAGAACGGCGTCTCGCGGGCCGTTACAACGCCCGAAGCGGGCATCGTATACACGTCCACCATCGTCGATACCCAGCCGCTCTTGGCCGCGACGATGCCGGAATTCGCCGCCATCGACCTTCTCCCCGAAGTCGGTTCAACGGCGCTGGCAGCGCAGGTCTCCATACCGCCGCGGGATGCGCCTTCACCCGCCGCGCGCTTCAGTATGGGACTCGATAAGGCCTGGAGCCTCGCGGCAGCAGGCCGAATTGGCGACGCGATGCGGCGTATCGAGCAAGCCCTCGCCGTCGCGCCGGAGATCGACCCGCTGTGGCGCGGTCGCGCCGCGGCCTTGTGGGATGCGTTGCGCGCGGGCGCCATACCGAGCACGCTGCCGCCGCCGCTGCGTGACGCGTTCGCCTTGGGAAACGTGCCCACCGCGACGGTCGCCCCGGCATTCTCGATCGTTATCAGCAAGCGCGATCACATCTTGGCCGTCTACCGGGACGGGACGCTTGCCGCGCGATTTCCCGTGGGGCTTGGCCGGCACGGTGCGACGCCCACCGGGGACTTTCATATCGCGAACAAGCTAACGGATCCCGACTGGTACAATGCGGGCAGGACCGTCAAGGCCGGGGACGCGGCCAATCCGCTCGGTGCGTACTGGATGGGATTGGGCAATGACGGGGGACCGACCAGCTACGGCATACATCCGACGACGGAGGCCGCCTCGATTGGGCGCGACGCGAGCCGGGGCTGCATCCGCATGTATCCCGACGACGCCGCGACGCTCTTCCGCCTATGCGCAATCGGGACACCCGTCACCATCCGATAATCCACCTTGCAGTTTGGCCGCGCTTGTACGCGCAGGTTCCTGAGTATGCTTGACGTAAAAGCGGGAGGGGGTGAGAGATGGCCGAGTACGAGTACGAGTCAGGAATTGCGCGATTTGTCTCCATCGGACACGCATGGGTAGCATGGAGTCATGACCCAAAGCTTCCAAGGCATGATCGCCGCGCTCGAGCGGGGCCGCCGTTTTGTCACCTATGACGTATGGCGCATCGGGCGGCCGGGAGAGCAGGTGCCGCACGGCCTGATCATCAAGCACGTGCGCGTCGCGATCCTAATCATGCGCGGCCTGATCGAGGAGACGCTCCTGCTGAGGGCGTCGGCCTTGACCTTCGCCACGCTCCTGTTCATCGTTCCGTTTCTCACGTTCATGTTCTTCTTCATCACCACGTTCAACCTGGGCGAGGGCGTCTATCGCCGTTGGTCGGAGCAACTCGACGAACGCCTGACCAAAGTGGCCATGATGATCCGCGGCGAAGAGGTTGTGAAGCGGCTTCCCGCCGCCGCGCGCGCCGCGTATGTCTTGGAAAAGGAAGGGGACCTCGGCGAACTCGCGCGCGTTAATACCGATCGTCTTCTCCCGAACGTCCGCGGGCCGCTTCGCGCCGCCGTGAAGTCGCCCGGCCGGAACGGGGCGGCCGCATTGGCGCGCGGCGGCGAGAAGGATCGGGAGCGGGACAATGAGGCGCTCAAGCGCAGCATCATGAACTTTGTCCTCCTCGGCGTCGCCCAGGCGAACGTCGGCGTCGACACCCGATACGTGGACCCCGTGAAGATGCTCGTGACCATGGCGGAGCAGGGCGCGCGCGATTTACCGACGCTCGGCCTCTCGGGCCTGGTGTTTGTGCTGACTACCGTGTTCGGGCTGATGCGCAACGTCGAGACCTCGGTGAACGCCATCTGGGGCGTCGCGCGCAACCGGCACTGGTTTCGCGTCCTCAGCGACTACATGATGATCACGCTGCTGCTGCCGTTTGTCGCCGCCGCCGTGCTTGCAATGACCGCCGCGCTCGAGAGCGAGGCGATCAAGGAGGCGCTCGGTTCGCTGGCTACGGGGCTGCGCGGCGTGCAACTGGCGGTCGTCTGCCTCACGATGAGTCTGTTGAACTGGCTCGTGCCGAATACGCCGGTGCGCAAGCGCTACGCGCTGCTGGGCGGGCTGGTTGCCGGCGGCCTCTGGGTATTGAATTCATGGGCCTACGTGAAATTCCAGATCGGCCTCGCGCGCTACACGCCGTTCTTCTCCGGGTTCGCCCTGTTTCCTATGCTGATGATGTGGGTCTACGCAAGCTGGATCATTCTCCTCCTCGGCGCGCTTATCACCTTCGCGTATCAGAACGAAAAAACCTTCGCCATGGAGCGCTTCTCGGATGTCGCCTCCTTCGCGTACAAGGAGGCGCTGGCCGTTCGCGTGGTCGTTGAACTTGCGCGGCGATTCCGCGACGGGCTGCCCGGCCTCACGGCCACGGAGATGGCCGACGCCTGGAACGTGCCGAGCCGACTGGTCCATGAGACGCTCGAATGTCTGGTCGCGGCCCGGTTCGTGATTCGCTGCGCCACCGACCCCGTGACGTATCAGCCCGCCCGCTCGCCCGAGACCACACGGACCAGCGAGGTGGTCCGGGCATTGCGCGAGGCGGGTGAGAACCCGTCGCTGCTGCGTCAGGACGGCCCCTACGCCTCGGTATACGAAGGTCTGGCGGCGGGCAAGGCGGCCTGTCTCAACGCCACTATCGCGGAACTTGCGGCGCGCGTCGAGACGCGCGACTGAGGCAACGGAGGAACTTGTCATGGCACTGCTCGAAGACAAGACGGCGCTTATCACGGGGGCGGGCCGGGGCATCGGCCGCGGCATCGCGTTGGCCTTCGCCCGCGAGGGCTGCCGCGTCGCTTTGGTGGCGCGCACCCTGGACGAACTCAACGAGACGACGCAGTTGGCCGCCGACCTCGGCGGCGAGGCGTTTCCCTGCGTGTGCGACGTGGCGGCCCCGTCGCAGGTGGACAACGCCGTGAACATGGTGTTGCATCGGTTCGGGCATATCGACATTCTCGTGAACAACGCCGGCTACGCTTGCTTCAAGCCCTTTACGGAGATCGCCATCGATGAGTGGCGGCACACGTTGGACGTGAACCTGACGGGGCCGTTCCTCGTGACCCAGGCCGTGCTGCCGTCCATGATTGCCCGCCGTTCCGGACGCATCATCAACGTGTCGAGCGTTGCGGGTCTCAAGCCCATCGCCGAGCAAAGCGCGTACTGTGCCTCGAAATTCGGGCTGAACGGGTTCTCGCTCGCGCTGGCGCTCGAACTTCGTGCCTATGATATCGCCGTGCACGCCCTGTGCCCCGGCGGTGTCGCGACGCGCCTCGCCGACGAGGCCATGCCCGAACGCGACAAGGCCGACTGGATGACCCCCGAGGACGTGGCGCAGGCCGCGCTGTACTTGGCCACGCTGAGTCCCCGCGCGACGACCGATGTGCTGCACATCCGCCGTTTCGACAGCACGCCGCTCGGCGCATCCTGACGCGGCGCGCCCCGAGGCGCGGGCGTCCCGCCCGAGATTCAATCCACCCGCGGCGGACATGGGCAAGATGCCCATGCCGCGCCCCGCGCGTGGTATCATGCCGCCTTCATCAAGCGGCGGCGGAACCTCGGCATGAAACCTTTCGATCAAGAACTCATCAGCGGAAGTCCGGTGCGTTCCGTGTGGAAACTCGCGTGGCCGCTGATTTTGCTCAACCTGGTCAACGGCCTGCACGGGATTGTCGATCATATCCTGGTGGGCCATTTCGTGCCCGACGAGACGAACGCCGCAAACGCGGCCATCGGCGTGGCGTGGCAGGTGTTCCTCGTGCTCGTCGTGTTCACCGCCTCGCTCTTTCACGGGATGAACGTGCTTATCGCCCGCTACGCGGGCAAACAGGACCGCGCGCGCATGAGCCGCGTCGCCTACGAGACGTTCCTCGCCGCGGTGATCGTCCTGGTCTTCGTGATCGGGCCGACCGGCTACTTCCTGGCGCCGCGCCTGCTCGAGTTCGTCCGCGCGGACGCAACCGTACGCCAACACGCGCTGCCTTACCTGCGCATCCTCTTCCTCTTCGGCGCGCCCCTTTTTCTCATGTTCATGTTCACCGGCGCGTTCCAAGCCTCCGGCGACCCGAAGACACCGCTGAAACTGGGCGTGCTCACGACGTTCCTCAACATCATCATCAGCTTTGTGCTGATCACGGTCCTGAAAATGGGAACCATCGGCGCGGCGATCGGCACCGTGCTGGCCCCGTTCGTGACCGTGGTCGTCGCGATATCGCTCATTCTGCGCCGAAAGATGATCCTGCAGCCGCCCGAGCGGTTCCGGCTGGCGCCCGATTTTCGCGTCCTCAAGGTCGTCGTGCGCATCGGCGTGCCCACCGGCATCCAAGGCGTGTTACTGAATCTCGGCGGCGTACTCCTGCTGCGCTACATCGGATCGCTGCCGTCGAGCGCGGCCGCCCAGGCCGCCTTCACCATCTGCTACTCCCAACTGTTTTCGCTCGTCACCTGGACCTCCTTCGGCCTGCGCGCGGCCACCGGCACGCTCACCGGCCAGAACCTCGGCGCGGGCAAGCCCGACCGCGCGCGCGCGTGCGTCCACCGCGCCGCCCTCTTCGGCGCGGTGTGGGCCGCGGCCATCGGCCTGCTGTTCTGGTTCTTCCCGGTCAGCCTGCTGCACATCTTCGACGCGGCCCGCGGCGACGTGCTCGAATTCGGCACGTCGCTCCTGCGCACCCTGAGCATATCGGGCATATTCCTCGCCACCTCGCTGGCCTTCACCGGCGGGCTCCAGGGCGCGGGCGACACGAAGAAGCCCATGTACATCGCCTTCATCAGCCAGATCGTCATCCTGCTCGGCATCTGCCAGACGCTGCTCTCCCTCGACATGCTGACCCCGAACCGCGTCTGGCTCGCCATCCTCGCCACGCAATTCAGTCGACTGCTCATGACGTATGGCGTCTTTCGCCGCGGCGGCTGGACGCGCGTTCGCGTGGAACTCGAACACTGAACCCCCATCGTTGTGGCCGGTATCCTGCTTGCCCGCCGAAGGCGGGACCGCGCCACGGCAACGACCGACGATCTCCCCAAGTTACGGCTCCACCGCCGCGGTACCCGACGAATCACGCGACCACGCCGAATGCCGCCTACACCCAATTCTCGACGCGCAACCCCCTCGCGCGCCGGAACTCCCGTTCGTTGTTCGTCACCAGCACGAGCCCCGCGGACAGCGCGTGCGCGGCAATGAGCAGGTCCATCGGGCCGATGGGCCGCCCTTTCCGCTCGAGGTCCGCGCGGACCACGCCGTAGGCGGTCGCGGCGGCATCATCAAACAGGAGGATATCGAGAGGCGCGCAGAACAGACTGAGCGCGATCCGATTTTGTTCGGGTCTTGCGCTCTTCTCGACGCCATACGCCAATTCCGCCAGCGTGATCGTCGAAATTGCGACTTCGCCCACCGCATGGCGTCGAAGCCGACCGAGCACCTTCGCGTTACGGCGGCGAATCAACTCGATACAGATGTTCGTGTCCAGCAGGAAGCGAATCATAGCGCCGCGCGGTCCTCGGCCGGGCCTCCCTGGTCCCGCCGCTTCATATAGTCGCGCGTGAACTGATCGAGACTCGCCGCAAGGGTTGCCCAGCCCTGTTCGCGCGGGAAGAGCATGACCACGCCGCCCACTTTGTTCACGTACACCTCGTCCGCCGAGAACTGAAACTCCTTCGGCAGCCGGACCGCTTGGCTCCGGCCATTCGGAAACACCTTGGCTGTGTTCATGAGCAAGCCTCCTGGCAGCAGAGTATATATCCGAGTATATATCGACCCGGCAGGGAAATCAAGCGTATCCGCAAGTGTCGGTCGGCTGCAGCGGGGATTCCGGTCCGCTGAACGCGGACAGGAGGTGGGGCGTCCCGCCCCCACATTCCTGTTAACTCTCACCCTGCCCTCTCCCTCGGGGAGAGGGATTGGCTGGAACTGCCCGCTCACTCGCGCGGCGCGATCAGGGTCTTGCGGACGATGCCGCGTTCGGGGGCGAGACGCCCCCGCTCCTGTGCCCGGTCTCTCAGAACGAGGGAGACCTTCGGTCGGTCGGGTGGCGCGGTCGGGAGACCGGCCACAACGACGCCAGGGTCTTGCGGACGATGGCGTGTTCGGGGGCGAGACGCCCCCGCTCCTTTGGCCGCTCGCCCCCTTGGTTCGGACTCACAGCGCGCTTACGGTAAGACTCGCCGGCGCCTTGTCCTCGGCGCCGATTTGGACGCGCACGCCGTGGGGGTTGGCGATGGACAGGTTGCCGCGGATGTCGCCGATGCGCCCGCCGGCGACGTCGCACTCGGCAACGAGCGCCGGCCGGTCCTGATCGTCGTAGACGACGCAGTCGGTGAATTCGATGCCGCCCAATTCTTCGGTGATCGAGCCGCGCATAAGCGAGAGGAGCAGGGGCGCGCGGGGGCCGCGCAGCGCTGGGGCCGTCGCCACGTTGCGCCAGTTGCAGTTCGTGAAACGAACCAGCGCGCCTTGCGCCGACTTGTCGTAGACGAAGGCCCCCCCGCGTTTCGTGTTCTCGACGGTGCAATTCACGAACTCGATGCTCCCCCGCACGCCGTCGCGCACCGCGCCGACGGCCAGGCCCTGGTCCGACCCGCTCCTCACGAAGCAATGCTCGAATCGGACCGACACCGGCGGGCTCTCCGCCTCCAGCGGCTTGAGATAGACGAGGATGCCCGCGCCGGTGTTGTCCTCCATAATGCAATTGCGAATGATGCAGTTGACAAGCCGTTCCCCGGGGCGATTCGGTTCGAGGTCGATGCCCGCCTGGGGCGCAGTGCCGCGCGTGCCGCTGAAGACGCAGTTCTCGATGAGCAGGTTCTCGGCGCTAATCACGCTGATGCCCTGGCGATGGTGGTCGTGGCAAACGACGTTGCGGACGACGACGTCGCGGCAATACGGCTGCGCGCCGGTCGCCCCGATGTAGATGCCGTCGCCGCCACTGCTTTCGAGACGGAGCCCCTCGACGTGGACGTTCGAGCACCCCCGAAGACTCACCGTCATGCGCCATTCCGCCCGATCATAGGGCGGGTTCTGGTAGTCCCGCTTCCGCATGCGGAGCGTCGCCCCGTAGCCGATAAGCCGGATGCTCGCGGCATCGGCGGCGGAGAAAAGCGAATCGCCTTTCCCCCGGAACGCGCCCTCTTTCGCCATAACGACGACGCCCGGCTCGAAGAACATTTCGAGGTCGCCGCGCAGCCGTACCGGGCGCACGGTCCAATCCGCGCCCATGTACGGCACAATCAGACGCCGCGCGCCCGAGTCGATGGCCGCCTGCAGGCACGCCGTCGCGTCCTCGGGCGTGAACCCCCACCATGCCGCGTTGGCTTCCTCGAGTTCGCCGGCTTCCGCCCGCGCGGCCAACTCCGGTGATCCCGCGTGAGCCGCGG
>Ga0116142_10003816_pt1 | contig 14861 bp, 15 predicted proteins | sample AD_UKC033_MetaG_FD_89785 | JGI IMG/M metagenome (GOLD analysis project Ga0116142, IMG submission 89785) | Active sludge microbial communities of municipal wastewater-treating anaerobic digesters from USA - AD_UKC033_MetaG | ecosystem: Engineered > Bioreactor > Anaerobic > Digestate | place: USA... | reverse complement strand
CTAACTGGCAGACCGCTCGCTCGCTGCAGTCGCCGCAAGTCGTGGGACAGGCGACCTCAATCTTCTCCAGGTAGCCTGCTTGAACGAGCTCTTGCAGCATACTGTCAACGAGCTCTACGCTCGTACCCAGCGCTGCTGCCAGGTCCTGCGAACGTTGGACCCTCGCCGAACCAACTAACCCAAGCAGCTGCGTCAATAGGTCCACGTATTCCACTGCTCCTGCTAGAATCCGGCCGCCCACATGAGATGGTAGGCCAGAATCCCTCCCCCCAACGACACCGCCAGTAAGAGAACCACGCTCGAGACGGTCCAGCGCCACGAGTTCGTCTCTGAGCGGATGGCGCCTACCGTTGCAGCACAAGGAACAAAGAGCATCTGTACTACGAGAAATGCCAACGCCGTCGCGACACTCACCTGACTGCGCAGCTCCGCCAGTAGATGAGCCGGGTCTCCTCCGCTGTACAGGACCCCAAGGGTAGCAATCGAATTCTCCTTAGCCACAAAGCTGCTCAGCAGGGCAATGATCATTCTCCAGTCCATGCCCATCAGCCTGCCCACGGGCTCCAGCAGACGGCCGATACGCGCCAGGAGGCTTGTCTCGATGGTGCTTCCTGGCACCGAGGAGAGCAGCCAGATGAGAAGCGATGCCGCCAGAATAACCGTGCTGGCCTTTTGCAGAAAAGACACTAGCCTCTGCCAGGCCAGGGTGCCGATGGTACGCCAGTTCGGTATGTGATAGAGCGGCAGCTCCATGATAAAGGCCACGTTCTCGCTGCGCAGCATGACCCGGCTAAGCACCATGCCGATCAGGGCGAGCACGACCAGATTCGTGGCCACCAGCCCCCACGATACCAGGGTCGGCGAGGCAAAGAACCCCGGTGCTAGAGTGGCCACAACCGCCATTCGCGCCGTGCAGGGCACCAGCGGTGCCAGCAGAATGGTGACCAGCCTGGCTCGCTCAGAATCGACGACCCGCGTGCCAGTGACCGCCGGCACGTTGCAGCCGAAACCCAGAAACAGCGGCAGAAACGACCGGCCGTGCAGTCCCATCAAGTGCATGAAACGATCCATAACAAAGGCCGCCCGGGCCATGTAGCCCACATCCTCCAGGACACCCAGAACGACGAAGAAGATGATCAGGATGGGAAAGAACGTCACCACCGTTCCCACGCCACCGATGATCCCATCGACTACCAGACCCCGCAGCCATGACGGCCCGCCAGAGAGCAGGTTTGTCGCTCCACGAACCAGGCCGCCCACGACGTACTGGTTCAGCAGTGCCTGCAGCGGCGAGCCCACCGCATAGGTCAACCAGAAGGCCATCCCCAGGATGCCGCCCAGAATCAACAGGCCCCACCATGGATGCGTGGCCCAGCGGTCAAGCCGGTCGGTGAGGGTAACCTGCCCGATACCGGGTCGTACCACCGCCGCGCGGACCATCCTAGCGATCCAATCGTAGCGCCCTCCGGCAACCGCCACAAAAGCATCCTCGTGCTGCTGGAGGATGGTCTGAATCTCGCTCCAATCCTCGGGGTGAATGCGTTCACGAATGAACTTGGTGAGCTGCGGGTCACCTTCCAGCACCTTGAGCGCCACCCAGGTCGGCGGGTAGCCCTCAGGAACGTGGTCACCGATAAGCGACTCGATACGCTCCAGTACCTCTTTGTGGTCGCTGCGGATGTCCGGCCGATTGGGGTGATAGTCGTCAGGATTGCAGACTAGAGCCTCGATGCGTTCCAGCAGCTCGGTGATGCCCTGGTTCTTGGTCGCCACCATAGGCACCACAGGCACTCCCAGAGCGGCTTCGAGCACATGCGGCTCTAGCTTCATGCCCTGCTGCTCGGCGACATCAACCATGTTCAGCGCCACGATCACCGGCGCGGGCAAAGGCACGAGTTCTGCCACCAGGTACAGGCTGCGCTCCAGCGCGGCCGCGTTGATCACTGCTACCACCACATCCGGCTTTTCGCGAATGATGAACTCGCGAGCGATGAGTTCTTCAGGAGAATTGGCACTCAGACTATAAGTGCCCGGCAGGTCGATCAACTCGAATTCGAGCGGCCCCTCGCGGCACGTTCCGCTCATCCTCTCCACCGTTTTGCCGGGCCAGTTGCCCACGTGCTGGCTCAGGCCTGTCAGCAAGTTGAATACCGAGCTCTTGCCCACATTGGGTTGCCCTGCCAGAGCGACGCGGATGGAAGGCTTCTGCGCCTGACTCATGAGGGCACCACCGGAACGGTCACGTGGATCTTGCTCGCCTCACCTCTCCCCAGAGCCACACGCGTGTCCCGCAGCACCACTATCAGCGGCCCGCGCCCGCGGTTCTGTACCACCTCAAGCTGCGTGCCCGGCGTGAACCCGAGCGCGGCCAGGCGGCTCTGGAACTCGTGGCCACCCTCCAGGGATACCAGAACCGCTCTGACCCCGGTTGGGACTTGACTCAGATTCTGTGATGATTCCACTGTCTCTCTCCGCGCGACATAGATGGGCCACTGCCCGTACTGAGCCTGGCCCGTGCCTCCTCCGGGCGGGGAACTCGCTGCTCGGCGGCTAGGCAAACAGGCGAGTTAACGTGACGAGCAGCATGAACCCGAGCAGAAAGCCTGCCGTAGCCTGGTGCTCAAAGCCGTGGCTGTGACTCTCCGGTATGAGTTCGTCCGAAACCACATACAGCATGGCTCCACCGGCAAAGGCCAGTGCAAATGGCAACATGGGGCGGAAGATGGCCACTGCCAGCGCCCCAACCAGAGCGGCGGCCGGCTCAGCGAGGCCAGACCCGGCAGCCCACAGCAGGTACTGGCGGCGCGGCATACCGCATGCCCGGAAGGGGCCAGCAATGGCCACCCCCTCCGGGATATTGTGCAGGGCAATCGCTAGAGCCAGCAACAGCCCGAGCCTGGCACTGGAAGCGTACCCTGTTCCCACAGCCAGCCCCTCCGGCAAGTTGTGGAGCGTCATGGCTGTCAGCAGCAATAGACCCCTGCGATAGGCGACATGATCGGAGCATTCAAAGGGCAACTGCTCGTGCTCATGCGGAAGGAAGCGGTCCATCAGAAAGAGCAGCGCCGCCCCGGAAGCGATTCCCAGCAGCGACACCAGCAGACTACCTACGCTGACGGCCTCCTGCACCAGCCCCAGCGTCGCCACAGCAGTCATCACGCCGGCAGAAAAGCCCAGCAAGCTGTCGTACACCTTCATATCCATCTTGCCGAGAAGAGCAACCGCGAACCCGCCCAGCCCTGTGGCCAATCCGGCAATGAGACTGAGCGCAACCGCGTTGAGAACTGTCATGGATCACTCCCCGGTCCGGGTTTGCACCCGGGTGGATATGATATGGCGCATTGCCCGGACTAGGCCTGCGGGCCCTTCGTACGTCGACACTCTTCGCACAGCCCGATCACTTCGAGCCTTGCGGCCGATACCTGAAACCCAATCTCCCGCCCCGCATCCCGGGCCGCTTTGGAGAGGGCCTCGCTATCGACCTCCCAGACCCGGCCGCAGGTAGAGCAGACCAGATGGGCGTGACGGTCTTTTCTGTCGAGCTCAAAGTAGAGCCTCTCTCAGGCCAGGTGCATCTGCCGCACCAGACCGCTCTCGCGCAAGGCATTCAAGGCTCGGTAGACGGTGGCCAGGCTCAGGCGCGGCTCGCGCACGCGCGCTCGCGCATAGATCTCACTGGCATCCAGATGTCCGTCCGCGTTGGCCAGGATATCCAGCACCAGCATCCTCTGATTCGTAACGCGCTTGCCCAAAGCCCTGAGGCGCGTCTCACTGGTTAGCCTTTGCTCGCCCATGTAGGCCTCCTGTTGCTATTGCAAACGCTAACTATTCGCATTAGCGACAGCATAGCACTTACCCTCGTTGTTGTCAAGTGAGCGACGTCACGATAGAATGAGCTGATGGCCTGGGAGGGGCAGTGCGGCAGGACCCGGGGGCCCGTTGCTTCGGCCACGCCATCAACTGAAACCGACAGCGGCCCGGGCGGCCGAGGGCTTGCTCGCCGCCTCCTACTCGCGGCCCGGCGCGGATGCGGGTTTGCGGCACTGGCAGCAGTCGGGTCGGCCAGGACTGATTGAGGCCCTTGCTTTCGAGGAGGAGAAATGGAAGAGGTTTTGTCCCGGTGTGGCTATCGCTGCGACCTTTGCCTGGCTTACGCTCCGAACGTACAGGCCCACCCGGAGTACCGCCAGACCTTGAGCGACGGCTGGTTCAAGTACTTTGGCTTTCGCATCCCTGCAGAGCAGATCTACTGCGACGGTTGCCTCTCCGGCGGCACTCGACTCATCGACCGCGAGTGCCCCGTGCGGCCGTGCGTCATCGAGCACGCAGTGGACAACTGCTCGGCCTGCGCCGAGTATGTCTGCGACCGGCTCAAAGAGCGGCTGGTGGCGTTTGAGGAGGTAGAACGGAGGGTCGGCATGACTATTCTTCCCGAGGACCGGGAAAGGTTCATCCGACCCTATGAGAACCAGGCGCGCCTGGAGAAGCTGAAAAAGCGCAGTTAGTGTTGTTTCTTGATTCCCATCGCGGCCAGGCCGAACATGGCTCCCGCGACAAAGTTCCACATGGCAGCGATTACGTCCCCATTGGCCATCCCAAGGAAGCCAAAGAGCAGCGCCGCTCCAGCAGCAATCGTTGCCCCGGTCGCGGCTGTGCTGAAATCGCCTTTGGTGAGCGGTAGGTAACCCATAGCAAAACCCACCGCCGCGATTCCGGCGCTGAGAATCACGTTCAGCATGGACCCCTGCATCAGGGTAAGCACTGCCGCCACCACGTACAGTCCAATGCCGATGAGCAGCATTGTCTGGGGCGCACCGCCCAGCCCCGAAAGGGCGTTTTCCAGGTCTTGGGATTTCGGGGGAGAAGCCGGGGCACCGGCGGCGGACTTGGCTGCCTGACCCATAGGCTGGCCACAGCTTTCGCAAAAGCTCGCCCCATCACGATTCTGAGCACCACAATGAGAACAGAAAGCCATCGTATCCTCCTTTCGACCAGCAGACGTAGTACCAATCCCGATTGCACTCGCAGTATAGGCCGCCGGGATGCTGTTGTCAACGCCCCTTCCGCGGTGACTTGACAGAGAACGCACGCTTCCGTACTATGTATGTGCGCTGTGCACCTAGGCAGTGCGCCGGACACGCTCTGCGATCAGACACAGCGTCCTTGGCGGGCCAGGTCGACCGGTGAGCAGGTGCCACGCCGAATCACAGACTCCCTTGAGCCGCGTTTGCTCCCGCTCTTCCATCGAGGTCTGACTCAAAGCGACGACCCGCTGGAAGATCCTGGACCCTCTGGCACTGGCCAGAATCCGGCCAAGCCAAGTGCAATCTGGCCGTCTGACGGCAGCGCGCCCGCAGTCGAGAGCCTGCCTTGAGTCAGCGCGGTACAGGCAGTGCCGATGAGCATCGCCGGCACCGACGAATTGAGGAGCCCGGGGAAACACACCGTACTCCTCACGCTCTTCAGGTAGCCTGTGACAGAGCTATGAAGGAGCACCGATGAGCATCACTGAGAACCTGCTCTCCAACCTGCCGGGCCGCCCCGTTCCCGTACGCGATGTCCGCATTGGCCCGTTCTGGACCCTGGTTTGGACCGCCGCCGGGGCAGGCCTGGCCTCCACCATGCGCGAGCAACACGCTCTGCACGGCGAGCCGGTCATCAGCGGGGCAGGTGACCTGCTCACTCACTCGGCTCAGGAGCTCGCACAGCTACTACGTAGCAACTCGGTGATGGAGAGGGCTCTCGGAATGGCTGCGGTCAACGCCCTGCTCTCCATCGATGAGGGCCGGCTGATCGAACGAAATGCCTCCGAGGAGATCTGCCTCAGGGGCGTCAACAAGCGCGTCGTGGTGGTGGGCCACTTCCCCTTTTTGCCCGATGTGAAGCGCAGGGTCGGCAAGCTCGATGTCCTTGAGCTGACGCCAGGCCCCGGCGACCTGCCTGCCGAGGCAGCAGAAGAGGTGATCCCCGAAGCGGACGTTGTAGCCATCACCGGAACGTCGCTGGTCAACGGAACCTTTGATCAGCTCATCGCGCTGTGCGCTCCGCAGGCTTATGTGCTCGTGCTTGGACCTACAACGCCCCTTTCGCCCTGCCTCTTCGATCACGGCGTTGACCTTGTTGCCGGCACGCTGGTGACCGATCCGGAATCGGCTGCACGGTCGGCCTGTCAGGGAGCAATATTCACGCAGATGAGGGGCGTGCGGCTGGTGACGATGGTCAAGGATGAGCGGCAGAGGCGTTGAGTCAGCCAACGTGTTGCTCTAGCAGGCCTGGCAAATGACAGCAGCCTCTTGACCAGACTCTGGCCCGGGGCACTGAGAACGAGGCAACGATGAGCATTATCTATTCTGCGATAGGCGTGATCCACAGCCCATTTCACGATATCGAGAACGTGCCCATCCAGCCGGCAGGAGCGGTGGGGGTGCGCGGTATCCTTGAAATCGATAGCCGCTACGGGCCCGGGCTGAAGGACCTCGAGGGCTTTTCGCACATCTTGGTGCTCTATCATTTCCACCTTGCACGTCAGTATCGGCTTGTTGTGACGCCGTTTCTCGATTGTCGACCGCACGGCGTGTTCGCTACCCGCGCTCCGGCGCGTCCGAATGCCATCGGCTTGTCGGTTCTCAGGCTCCTTTCAGTTCGCGGCACCGTCCTCGAAGTTGAAAACGTGGATATTGTGGATGGCACACCGCTCCTCGATATCAAGCCCTATGCACCACAGTTCGATCACTTCGAAGTAGAGCGTATCGGCTGGCTGGCTGGTTCTGCCGCTGACGTGTCGAGCCAGAGGTCCGATGGCCGTTTCCGCTAACCATTGCTCGAACACAAGGCCATTGCCCTCAGCACGCTGGCCAGCAAATACAGAGGCCGACCAGCCAACCGGCGCAGTGAGGACCGCCGCACCGCTCGACCGGCAGAACCTTGTCGGCGCCCAGGGAGAACGTGCACCATTCCGCTGAGGTCGCGCGTATCCCCCAACATGGACACTGCCGCAAGCGTACCGACCTGGTCCGTCTGCTAAGAAGTCAGAGAGCTCGTACGCCGGAGCTCACCCTGACACCTGCCACAACACTCGGAAGATCAGATGCCTCCGTCAGGTGGACAGGTGCGGGATGGCAGAGTATCATTGTCGACGGTTATCTGCGGCGTCGACGAGGTACCTATGAGCCACCAGGAGGTGCAGCAATGACCCGGACCAGACGCAAGGCGCGAGGCGTTGTCCTCTCAGTGATTGTAACCATGCTGTGTCTGGCCGGCTGCCAGGGCACGTCTTCAGAGGTCCCGACCTCAACGCCGGCTTCTCTGCCCCCAAGACTGGTCTCTGAGCCCACGCGTTCAGCCACCGTGACTCCCCAGCCGCTGGTGCAGCGGCCAACCGTACCCCTTCTCGAGCCAGCAACGCCACAGGCCATCGTCGTCGACAACAACGATCCGGGCTTTGCCATCGACGCGGGCGAATGGGGCCATTGCTTTGACGGCGAGTGCGGAGGCACGTGCTTTGGCCAGGATTTCGTCTATGCCGAACCTGGCTGCCTGACCTGCCAGGCCAGCTTTGCTCTGACCGTTCCCCGTTCGGGTGATTATGACCTCTGGGCCTGGTGGCCGTGGGGCGAGGACCGTGCCACCAACACCGCGTTCACCCTGGTGTACTCTGGAGGTTCGCTGCCCATCGAGGTCGATCAGCAGAACGGCGGCAACCTGTGGTTCTGGCTGGCCAAGGTGGGACTGTCGGAGGGCGACCGGATTCGAGTCATCGTGCAGGGCTCCAGGACGGGTTATGCCAACGCCGATGCCATCGCCCTCACGCCGGCAGGCACCGAGCCACCGGCGGAGGATACAGAGATAGCCATTCCCCTCGTTGGTGATGTCGAGCCAGCGGCCACGCCCACTCCCGACACGCAGCCCCGCGTACCCACCCCTCTGCCTTCGCAAGACTACCGTCCGGCAGGTGGCGGGAAGACGATCATCTTCCTTCACCACTCTTGTGGAGCCAACCTGATCGAGCAGGGTGGAGTCCGCCAGCGATTCACCGAACGGGGCTACGAGTTCTTTGACCACGGCTACAACGGCGACGGACTGGTGCTCGCAGATGGGACCTGGACGGGAGAGAACTGGGACGTCCCCGATGACAATACCGACCCAGGCGGCCTGGCGGTCATCTTCGCCCAGCCATTGCAGCGTCCGCCCGACAACACATTCAGCCACCTGCTGGAATTCGACGCCATCATCTTCAAGAGCTGTTTCCCCAACAGCAACGTTGGCAGCGACGAACAGTTGGCCGAGTTCAAGGGCTTTTACCTGTCCATGCGCGACCGAATGGATCAGTTCCCCGACAAGCTCTTTGTCATCGTGACGCAGCCGCCCCAGGTACCGTCGAACACCAACGCCGCTGAGGCCAGGCGAGCACGGGCCCTGGCGAACTGGCTAGCATCAGCCGAGTACCTCAGCGGGCACCCCAATGTGGTTACGTTCGACTTCTTCGGGCTGCTGGCCGATCCATCGACCAACATGCTACGGGCCAGGTACACCAGCGATCCGTCTGATGCCCATCCAAACGAACTGGCCAACGAAACCATCGGCCCGCTATTCGTTGACTCTGTGGTAGACTCGATGCGGGCGTTCGCGGGACACCAGTAAGGGAACGTGAATGAGCCAGGAACTGGCACACGAAGAGTACCTGTATCTGTACGACAACCTGCCCGGGTTGCTGTCGATGGCCTGGACCATCTGGCAGCGATTCCGCGGCGACGTCTACCGCATTCAAGACGAGCTCGCCGTAGAGCATCAGGCCAAGGGTCTGGCCTACCGCTGGTCGATGCCTCGCCGCAGCTTTTACACCTGTGCGGCCTGCGGCCATCAGGACACCAACGTGCAGCACGTCCTGCAGGACGCGGCGGGTCACCGGGTTGAGTTGTGGGAAGAAGCGGTGCACTGTGCTCGTGAACACGGCACGCCCTTCCCCGAAGATGTCCGCTCGTTTCTGGCCAACCTGGCTGCAGGCGAGGATGGCGCGGCGGCGGCGGCGTTGCTGGAGCGCGAGCAGGCCGCCCAAAGCGCGACTACCACGGGAAACGAGAAAGGCGCCCCCGACTTGTCGGGCGTGAGGGACAGACTGATCGCCATTCTGAAGCCATACGAACACGGCTCCCTCACGCTGACCGTCACCAGGGGCTGGGACTATGGCCTGGCAGGTCCGCCGACCCATGAGAGCATTCGCAAGGCTGTCTGGTTTGCAGGTGTCAAGACCACCAAGAAATACGTCTCCTATTACTTGATGCCTGTGTACGCCTTCCCTGATCTTCTGGAACGCATCTCGCCCGGGTTAAGAAAACGGATGCAGGGCAAGTCCTGCTGGAACTTTCGCGTCATCGACGAGGCGTTACTGGCAGAGCTTGCTGTCCTCACAGAGAGCGCTTATCAGCGTTACATCGCAGAAGGGTGGATCGTGCCTCAGAAGGAATAGGAGCAGACTGGGATCGGGAACCAGTCGTGCGCGCCGATGGACGCATTCTCCTCGTGCAGAGCGCCAAGGGCAACTCTTGCGGCATTCTTCCCAACGTTCTCGGCACTGACTATGCGCGTGCACCTGCGGCAAAGCCGGTCGATGCTCGCTACGGCGAGGACAGGCGAGTCTCTTCAGGCCGCCTCCTAGTGGGTTCGCGTTGAGTACTCCTTCTGGTGGAACGAGCTTGTCTCAGCTATGGATACGAGATCGGTGCTGAGCCGGGGAACCTAGCGCGGCTGCTTGAAAACCAGAGTGAGGAGCGTGGTTCATCGACCACCTCGGTCAAGCCAGGGCCACACGAGCCGCGCATCCGAGAGAGACCCCGGCGGGCGACGCCAGCCATTGGCCAGGAGCGGCGCAGGCTACTGGGATGGCCCTGGACGCCAGTGCCCTGGAGGGAAGCACTGCCGATAGGCCCTGCTCCAGGCGACTGCATACCCACTCCAGCACCCGCAAGGCCGAATCCGGCGGGCCCGCCCGGGCGACTTCTCCCGAACTGAGTCGGAGCTTTGCCTCTTCCTGCCATTGCGCCTAGAATATCTGGACCTGGAATGGTCCCAGCCATCGTCAAGACAGGAGCAGACGCAGAGTAAGACGGAGGTGAACCTGTGGCTGAATGGTGCTGGTTCGGAATGGGGCTTTGCTGTCTCGCCATCGGGGCAACAGTGGCTCTGCTGGCGCTCTTGGTCTGGTTTGTCGTCTGGCTGATCAAGGCACCGCAGAGTCCCAGGGCGGAGGCAGTTGCTCCGCCGCCCAAGGCTCCACCAGCGGAGCTCGCCCCTGCGGCCCCTCCCACAGAGACGCCCGTTGCCGCGCCTGAGGAGCCGCCCGTAGCAGAGTCGCCGGTGGAGTCGCCAGTCGTCGAGGCCTCGGCACTGGCCTGCCCCTTCATCACCTACGAGAGCCGGCATTTCGGGCGAGTTACCATCCACCGCCGAGGCTGCTGGGCCATCGAGAAAAAGAGCGGCGGTCAACGCCACGAAGCGGCCCACTACGTCGGGCACGACTCGTACGAGGCCGCCCGGACCTACGCCGACGGAACGGGGCTCACTGTGCATCTCTGCGGCATCTGCAAGCCGGAAACGAAATAGCGTCACGGAACCCGGGCTGCCGGTTGATAGCTCGGGACTATTGATGATGAGTTGCCCGATGTCGTTGTACCGTTGACGCACAATGGCGCTCACTGCCAGCAGAACGATGATTGGGAGAGAAGCGATGGTTTCAGACCGAAAGCACGCGGGGCAAATGATCACCAGTGTGGCGCTCGTGCTCCTGGTTGCGCTCGTGCCAGCAGCCCCTCTGCTCGCCGCCATCCCCGGCGACATCAACAACGACGGCGTTGTCAACCTCTTTGACCTGGTCTTGGTCTCCCTCGCCTACCGGCCGGGCTTGCCGGTCAGCGATGCCCGCGCCGATCTAACGGCGACGGGAAGGTCGATCTATTTGACCTCGTGACCGTCTCCCTGAACTATGGAGCGGGGACGTCCATGGGCCCCTCCCCTAGCCGGCCCATCGGCTATGCCGCCGTGCCGACCTCGAGCCAGTATCCGGCTAACATCTACTCGCTGCAGCAACAGCGCAACCTCTCCGGCTACACCGTCTCTCTCTGGGAGTCCACCACTCAGGGCTGGCGGCACCAGATAGTGACCATTGATGCCGCGGGTCAGAAACGCATCCAGATCGAGGACGTGGAATCGCTCGATGCGCTGACCGGCTCCGACGTCACCGGCGACGGGACGCTGGACGTAGTCATCCATACCTTCACCCAGGGGGCGCACTGCTGCTTCTCCCTGATCATCTACGAGCTAGGTGCCACACCGTTCAAGGCGCTGGAGACGCCGCCATCGAACTGCCCTTCGTCCCTGGTGAATCTCGATGCGGACCGCGCACTGGAAGTCGAAACCTGCGACGACCTGTTCGCCTACCTCTACTGCAGCTACGCCTCTTCGCCTCTGGTCAAGGTGTATCTGGACTATCGTCCCGGAGTGGGGTACATCCCTGCTTCGCCGCGCTTTGCCAGCCTGTACGCTCTGGACATTGCCGCCCACACGTTCCGTGCCGAGCGAACCGTGGCCGGCCAGGGATGCGACCTGGCGGGCGAGAGCCGCTGCGCGGTTCTGGCGGTGGTGCTGGATCACCTGTACTCGGGAGCCGAAAGCAAGGCCTGGAGTGAGCTGCGCCGCATCTATCGTTGCCCCGACGTCGATTCGTTCGCCGCCGAGATCAAGGCCACCGTAGAGGCCAGTCCTTTGTACATCAAGCCGTAGGCGGCGCTGGATGAAATCACCAGGTTTGTACCTCTTTCTCGATACCGAAACCACCGGGCTGCCCACACGCTACGACGCACCCGCCTCGGACGTCCGTGCCTGGCCGCGAATGGTGCAGGTAGCCTGGGTGCTGGCGGACGCCCAGGGCCACGAGCTGGCGTCCCCCTGCCATCTCATCAGGCCGGAGGGTTTCACCATCCCCGCCGAGGCGGTGCGGATACACGGGATCACCACCGAGATTGCACGGTTGCACGGGGTTGACGTGCACCGGGCGCTGGATGAGCTGGTGGTCGACCTGCCTCAGGCCAGACTGCTGGTCGGCCACAATCTCGAGTTTGACTATGGAGTGGTTGGCGCCGAGTTCTTCCGCGCCGGCAGCACCGTCAATCCGCTCGACGGGTTGCAGCGCTATTGCACGATGAAGACGACAGCCGACCTCTGCCGCATTCCTGGCGGCTACCGCGGCTACAAATGGCCCACGCTGGATGAACTGCACTGGACCTTGTTCCGCCAAGAGCTCAAGGCCGGTCACGACGCCCTGGCCGATGCCAGGGCCTGCGCGAAGTGCTACTTTGCGCTCTTGAACCGGACCCTGCCGGCGGACGCGGACGAAGACCTCGAGGACGATGGTTTAGATAGTGACGACGAGGCTGGTGAGCTGCTGGAGGAGATCTACGACCTGGCCGAGGGCCAGCCCTGGTTCGACACCGAGTTCGTGGACAGTGTGAACGACCAGTACGAAGAGCGAGGCTGGATCAGCGACGCGCAGATGGAAGCACTGCAGCGAATTCGCGACATGCTGGAGCGGAAGGCGCGCTGAAGGAGCTGCTACTCAGCTACGTCACCCGCGGCTCTATTGCTCCTTGAACTGGCTCATGTACAGTCGGTAGTAGAATCCCTCCTGCGCCAGCAGCTCGTCGTGCGTTCCCCGCTCGATGATTCTGCCGTGATCCATCACCAGCACCAGGTCGGCGTCACGGATGGTGCTAAGACGATGCGCGATGACAAAGGATGTTCTCCCCTGCATCAACCTCAGCAGCGCTTCCTGGATATGCATCTCTGTCCTGGTATCGACCGAACTGGTAGCTTCGTCGAGCACGAGGATCCGCGGATCGGCCAGAACTGCACGGGCGATGGCCAGAAGCTGCCGCTGGCCCTGGCTCAGATTGCTGCCACGCTCCGATAGCGGAGTCTCGTAGCCCCTGGGCAATCGGACGATGAACTGGTCGGCGTTGGCCAACCGGGCCGCGGCCTGGCACTCTTCGTCCGTCGCGTCGAGGCGCCCGTAGCGGATATTCTCCATCACTGTGGTCGAGAACAAGTAGGTATCCTGCAGTACGACGCCGATCATTCGCCGCAGGCTCTCCTGCGCCACGGTGCGAATATCACGGCCATCAACCAGGATGGCACCGCTGTCGACATCGTAGAAGCGTGTCAAGAGATTGACGATGGTTGTCTTGCCGGCGCCCGTCGGTCCGACCAGGGCGATGGTCTGTCCCGGCATTACCTCCAGACTGATGTCGTGCAACACCGGGGCTCCGGACACATAGCCAAAGGAGACATCCTTGAACTCGACGTGGCCATCGATTCGGTCCAGCGTCACGGCATCAGGGGCGTCGACCAGCGCCGGTCTGATGTCGATCAGTTCAAACACGCGCTCCGCACCGGCCAGAGCGGCCTGGATCTGGTTATAGAGGTCGGCCAGCAGACGAAGCGGCTGCGAAAACGTGCGCGCGTAGGCCGCAAAGGCAGCAATCGTACCGATAGTGGTAAAGCCGCGCAGAGCCAGCCACCCGCCGAAGCCAGCCACCACGGCAATATCGGCCTCGGTCAGGGCGGTCATCAGCGGCGGAACGATGAAGGACAACTCCTGCGCGTGGATCCCGGCCAGGCGCTGTGCTTCGTTACGTTGGTCAAAGGTCTCCAGCGCCGAGCTCTGCTGACCAAAGGCAGTGACGACCCGCTGGCCGGCGATGGTCTCTTCCATCGTTGCGTTGAGGTCACCCAGCGTGATCTGCTGCTGGCGGAAGGCCCGCCGCGTGCTGCGGCCAACGACGAGAGTCACACCCACCATCATCGGCAGCACCAGCAGAGTGCTCAGGGCCAGCCTCCAGTCAAGGGCGAACATCATGACGACTACTCCACCCAGCGTCAGCGCACTCGACACGACCTGGGTGATATTGTTGGTGAGAAGGAGGCTGATCGTGCCAATATCGTTCACCAGGCGGCTCATCAGCTCGCCCACCGGTCTCTGGTCGAAAAAGCTCAGCGAAAGGATTTGCAGGTGGTTGAAGAGGTCGTTGCGCATCGTGCGCAGAGCCTGCTGGCCAAGACGCGCCATGAGCAGGCTCGAGGCAGTCTGAGCCAGCCAGTTGGCAGAGTAGAGCGCCAGCAGAACCAGCGCGGAGCGCAGCAACAGGGGGACCTGAGCAGCATCGGGCGCGCGCAGATAGCTGTCGATGGTCCGGCCCAGGGCATAAGGGGCGGCCAGGTTAAGCAGCGTGCTGAGGACGACCAGGAGCACCGCCGCAGTGACTTCACCCGAGTACGGCCGCAAGTACTCGGCCAGTCTGTGCAGAGTCCCTCTGGGGTCGTGAGCACGCTCGATCCTGACACCCCCTCCCTGGCCGGGACCTCCCCCCGCACCAAAGCGAGGAACGGGAACGGACTTGTCAGCGGGTGTCGCTCGCTCAGTCATGAAGCACCGCCAAAGAACCGAGCTGCGATTCATAGATCTCGCGATACAAGGGGCTGGAACGAAGCAGCTCCTCGTGTCGGCCCAGGGCCACAACCCGGCCACGCTCGAGAATGATGATCTGATCCGCGTGCAGCACCGTGCTGATGCGCTGAGCGATGATGAAGGTGGTGGAATTGGCAGCCACCTGGGCCAGGGCGGCACGGATCCGGGTCTCCGTCTGCACATCAACTGCCGAGGTCGAGTCGTCCAGGATGAGAATGCGCGGGCGAACTAGCAGGGCACGCGCGATGGCAATGCGTTGCTTCTGTCCGCCGGAGAGTGAGGCGCCTCGCTCACCGACAACAGTATCGTATCCGCGCGGCAGGGAGATGATGAAATCGTGCGCCTG
>Ga0116142_10003812_pt1 | contig 14868 bp, 11 predicted proteins | sample AD_UKC033_MetaG_FD_89785 | JGI IMG/M metagenome (GOLD analysis project Ga0116142, IMG submission 89785) | Active sludge microbial communities of municipal wastewater-treating anaerobic digesters from USA - AD_UKC033_MetaG | ecosystem: Engineered > Bioreactor > Anaerobic > Digestate | place: USA... | reverse complement strand
CGCCGCGGCCAGCGCCGGCAGCGTCAGAATGGCGTTGTTGCTGTTGTCCACGGCCTGGATCGAGCCGTTGGGCGCCAAGGAAGTTGTGGCGGCGTAGTTCAAGTCGTCTCTGTTGTGGGCGCCCACCGTGTAGTTGAACACCAGCGTGTCCGTGCCGGCGCCGCTCGTGTAAGGCACCGCGACGTTCGGATTGGAATTTACCGTAAGCGTAGGCGCGCCCGGGACGTTGACCGGTTCGCTGAAGACGACCTTGATCGGGATAACCTCGCCGAGTCCGTAGCGTCTGTCCTCGACATCGCTCGTGACGTCGATCACGACGGGGTCCGTCGTGACGATGAGGTCATTATTGAATCCCAACGAGCCGGGTTCGCCGGGTTCCGGCAGGGTTCTATCGGCGAGATTGCCCGCCGGGTCCTGGATGACCCCGACCGTTCCGAGGGCGTCCACCGCCACGTAATCGAGATCGGGACTGTTTTCCCCGTTCGCCACGTTATATACGAAGTTGACGTTAAGGAGGCCCGTGCCGTTCGTCGCGGCGACGGCGCGCTTTACCGCGCCGGTCTCGAGCAGGAGCGTCGGCGCGCCGGTAACATTCACAGGCTCGGAGAAGGTGACCTGAATAATGATCTGACCGCCGGAGAAGTACGTGCCGTCGATCGAGGAACTGGAAACATTGGTCACGTAGGGAATAACGGTGTCGATGACCAGGGCCTTATTGGCGGCGAGCGAGCCGGCCCCGGCCGGCGCGGGCAGGGTCAGATCGGCGTTATTCCCGAGCGCGTCGCGTAATGTAGCGCCCTCGAAGCCGGATAGCAGGTACAGCGAATTGGTCGCCACGTAATCAAGGTCCGGCGAGGCGTCGCCCGGTTGGATCGTGTATTGGAAGACCAGCGTGGTCGTGCCGCTGCCGCTGAGATACGGGGCGGTGCGGTCGACAGCGCCCGTTTCGAGGAGCAGCCACGCATATGCGGCTCCCACCGGGTTCAGCGTCACCGCTTTGCTGAACACGACCTGGATATTGATGGTCTGGCCGGCGCGGTAGCTGCCGTTTGCGGTGGGGCTCGTGACGTTCGTTACCGTCGGGGATGCTTTATCAATGGCGAAGATGTTCCCGCCGGTATAGTTCGCGGTATAGGGGTTGCCCGCGATGTCCGAGATCGTAGCGCCGGCGCTCGTGAGCACGTCGAGCCGGAGGGTCCCGTTGCCGGTCCCGGTATCGACCGTAACGTCGTAGATCAGGTCCGACACCGGCGTAACGTCGATCACTTCGGCGCCCGAGATACCGACCACAGTATGCGTGATCGTGAAATCATTCGCGTCCACGCCGGTGACGCCGCCCAACGCGCCCGCCGCGCCGCCATCAGCGAAGGTCACGCGCCACGTCACTTCCTGCGCGTTCGTGGGCGTGGTCGTCGGGTTCTGCCGCACGTTAGTGCTGACCGTGGGCGCGGTCGACTCGACGACGATCTGCTTGTTGCCATCGAGCGAGTTGGGTGCGCCGACGGCGGGCAGTGTCAAGGTGGCGTTGTTGCCCAACTCGTCCTGGATTGTGCCGCCGGCGAGGGCCAGCGACGTGGTGTTTAGATACCGAACGTCGACGTGATTGTGATTGGCCGCGACGGTGTAGAGGAACACCATGGTCTTGCCGTCGGGGATCAAGGCGCTTTCTTCCGCGCTGTAGGGGGTGGCCACATTGACAGGCCCGGTATCATTTACTCGCAAGGTAAGCGTGGGCGTACCGGTTACAACGACCGGATCGCTGAATTCGACGTGAATCGGAATCACGTCGCCTACCCGGTAGCGTCCATCGTCCACGGGACTGGTAACGTTCACGACGATGGGCACGCCGTTGATGAAGAGGTTATTGTTCGCGAAGAGCGACCCCGCCGCTGTGACAGCCGGGAGCATGGCCGCCACGGGATTGTTCCCGGCGATGTCGGCAACCGCCGTGTTCGGCGAGAGAGCCGAGGTGGACTGGTAGGTCAGATCAACCGAGAAATCGCCCGCCTGCACCGTGTACAGGAACACGAGCACGTTCGAGCCGCTGCCGGAATCGTAGACCGCCGGCGTGTCCAACACGCCGGTTTCGAGCAGCAGGGTCGGCGACCCCGTGACCCACATCGGCTCGCTGAAATAGACCTGGATATCGATCTCGTCGCCTATCCGATACGTTCCGTCCGGCATGGGGCTGCGCACGCCGCCGGTCGCGGCGGTCACCGTCGGCACGACGGTGTCGATAACAAGGTTCTTATTGTAGCTCAAGGAGCCGGCGGTCCCGGGGAACGGCAGGGTTCGGTCCGCATACCTCCCGGTCACTGCGCTGACAATGGTTCCGGCGGTCAATGAGTTGACGATCACATAGTCGAGGTCCGGGGCGTTGTCGCCGGCGACGAGAGTGTAACTCAGCGTGATAACGGCGCCGTCGGTGCTCACGTAGGAGGCGCTGCGGTCGGTGGTGATCATATCGAGAAGCAGGGCGGGCGTGCCCGTCACGGTGACGTCTTCGGAAAACTCGATTTCGACGGAAATGACTTGCGTGGCCCGGTAGCCGCCGTTGGACAGGGAACTGGTGACGTTGACGACGGTGGGGACTTCATCGCGGAACAAGTACGTGGCGGGGATTATCTGCTTGTAAGGGACGTTCGGGCCTTCCCAACTCAGGTAGGCGAAGCCCACGCCGCCGCTGTCAAAGAATTCCAGCTTAATCGGGTACAACTCATCCTCAACCAAGGCGATGGAGCCGCTGTTCTCGGGCCCGGCGCCGGCCGCCCAGCGGTTCGTAAGCGACACGTCGTTGACCCAGAGGCGGTTACCGTCGTCGGTGTAGACATAGAAAGTGTATGTACCGGTGCCGGGCGCCTTGACGTAACCGGTCCACTGGGCAGAGAAGTTGGCATTGACACCCACCGCCGGGGATACACCGTCCGGCCAATAGAAATTGACGGTGGGGTCCGTCCTCGTCATCACATTCGGTTCGGTTGCGGTCGTGTTATTGAAGTACCGGCCGAGCAGGCCGTTTTCGAGGCCGTCGGCGGCGCCACTTCCGAAAATCAATACCGACAACAGCACAAGACTAACTCTGAAATGCGTATACATAATTGCCTCCCATTCCGACACAGGTTAGTGTTTGGAGTTGTAGCCTGTCCTGGCTCAGCCCAAAGCGCCATTCGATGAAAACTGACAAGTCCTGGAATACCGGGTACACAAGGTATCCCAAGAATCCGCAATATACTAGCCGAAAGTCCCCGCCCCGTCAACAAGAAAATTCACCGTATCCGGGATAAGCGCGGTATTTCCAGTTCGTATAGGAATACGGAATTTGTACGGAATTGGTGGCAAGAAATGCAAGTCCTTGTCGGACAGGCCTTTATGTCTGGACATATGGCCATAATTGTCATAGCGGCCACGTCGCCGGGCTGGCCCGATGGCCTTCGGGAGGCGTAGCGGCGGCGTTACAGCAGGTAGAAGAAAAGGAGGACGAGGCCGCCGAGGAGGATGCGGTACCAGCCGAAGAGGATGAAGGTGTGGCGGCGGATGTAGGTCATGAGGAACGCGATGACGGCGTAGGCCACGAGAAAAGAGACGAAGCCGCCGAGTGCGAGTAGGGCCCATTCGCGGGCGGAAAAAGCCAGACCGTGCTTGAGGAGGGTGAGCGCGGCGGCGCCGGCCATGGTGGGGATGGCGAGGCAGAAGGAGAACTGGGCGGCGGCGGGCCGGCTTGCGCCGAGGATCATGCCGCCGATGATAGTGGCGGCGGATCGGGAGACGCCTGGGATCATGGCGAGGCATTGAAAGCATCCGATGAAGAAGGCGGAACGGAAGGGGATGGCGGCGACGGAGGGGAGTCTGCCGCCGAGGCCGCGGTATTCGATGGCGAGGAGGAGGATGCCGCCGATGACGAGGGCCACGGCGACGGTGAGGCTGTTGTCGAGGAGCGCCTCGATGCGGTCGTTGAGAAGCACGCCGAGCACGGCGGCGGGGAGAAAGGCAAAAGCGGTCTTGAGCCAGAGGTTGAGGGACGCCTTGGTATCGGTATCGCGGCCAAAGGGCCGGAGTTCCTTCCAGAAGTAAAGGACGACGGAGAGGATGGCGGGGAATTGGATCATGACGATGAAGGCTTTGGCGAAGTCGCTCTCGCCAAGGGCGAGGCGGTCCTGGACGAGGATCAGGTGGCCGGTGCTGGAGATGGGCAGGAACTCGGTGACACCTTCGACAATGGCAAGGATGACAGCTTTGAGGTAGTCCAACGGTGGGGTCTCCGTGGGGTTGTCAGGGGGTGGACGGCACGGACGGTATGGACGATATGGACGGAATCATACTGAAGGACGTGGAATGGCTCAAGTCGGCTCGGGAAACCCTCACCTTGAGCCTCTCCCACAGGGAGAGGGAAGATCACGGGCGGGACGCCCGTGCCACAGTTTCGCGGCGGGCGATGGTCGAGATGCGGCGCATGAGGGCGCGGGGCAGGCGGGTCTCGCGTTTTCCAAGTTGAACGCCAACCCACTTGGCGGCGTTGATAAGCAGCCCTTTTGCTGCGAGGCCGAGGCGGCCGCGGCGGAGAAAGTAGGCAAGTTCGTCGGCTATGCGGCGGAGTCCGTAGCGCATTTCGCCGCCGAGTCGGGGGTCGCCGAGGATGCCGTTGCGACGGAGCGCGATGCCGTTGTCGACGGCCCACACGAATTCGCCCCAGACGGTGCGCTCGTGAGCATGGTAGACGGCGGCGTCGGGCTCATAGACGACCACGTGCCCGGCGTGCAGCAACGCCCGGCACATGGCCTGGTCCTCGCACATGGGCGAGGTCTCGTCGAAGCGATGCCTGCGCACGAGTTCGGCGCGCAGCGCGGAATTGGCGTTCGAGAAGCGGTACGAGCCGAGGGTCAGGCGCGGCATGGCGGCAAGGTCGCGCACCTCGCGCTCCGGGCCGTAGGTCCATTCCATGGCGTAGCGGCGCAGCGGCCCTACGCCTTCGGGGGCGACCTGGCGACCGAATACGGCGGCGACGCGGCGTTCGCTGAACGCCTGGGTGAGGCTGCGAAGCCAGGATTCGTTCGCGGGTATGGCGTCCTGCGAGAGGTAGACGACTATGTCGTGACGGGCAAGGTCCGCGCCAAGATTGCGCGTGCGCCCGTGATGGAATTCCTCGGGGCGTATGCAATGGGTTTGCAGGCCGCGCTTGGCGGCGACTTCGAGCGTGCCGTCCGTGGATCCGGAGTCGATGTGGACGATCTCGACGGGGCCGGGGTACTCCTGGCGGGCGATCATGTCGAGAGCGCGCTCGAACTCGGGCATGCCGTCGAGGGTGAGGAGCACAATGGAGACAGACGGCGCGGCGGGCGCGTTTCCGGCTGTGTCAGGCGTCGGCAACACGGCCGGATCACTTGCCGCCTCGGAGGCGTTCGACAGCCGCCTCGACTTCGGCGATGCGCTGTTCGAGCGTGGCGGCGCGCGTCTTGCGCCCGGTCGCCCGGTACGCGGCGGCGAGCTGGCGCATGAGGTAGGGGTCGTTTACGTAGCCTTCGAGGGCGCGTTCGAGGTGCGGTATGGCCTCGTTCTGCTCTCCGCGGCGGAGGTGGGCCTCGGCGATGTATCGGGGGAAGATCGGTTCCTGGAATCCCTGTGCGATGCACTGCTCGCCGAAGGCGACTGCGTCGCGGTAGTAGCGCAGTTCGATGAGGGCCCACAAGGCGTTGATGTATACGCCGTGCGACGTCGTGCCTTTGTCGATGGCGGTGCGGTACGCCTCGAGGGCTTCTTTCCAGTGTTTCTGATGGAAATGGAAGTCGCCCATGACCTTATAGACGCGGGGGGCGTCGGGCGCTTTTTCGCGGGCGCGCTCGATTTGAGCCCATGCCTCGGAATAACTGTTCCGGTTCAGCGAGTTTTCGGCGGCGTTCAGGTGCGGGGCGGGGTCGTGGGCGCGCACGTGGGCGACATAGCGCGCCATCGCGACGTTGCCGAGCAGCGTCGCGCCGAAGACGACGGCAAGGACCGCTGCCCAGAGGGCAAGCACCCGCGCGGGGTGTTTGAAGCGTTTCTTCCGCATTCTATTGCGCTCCCTTGCCCCCGAGCACCACGCGGACCGTCGAGAACATGATCTTGAGGTCGTTCAAGAGGGACAGCGTGCCGATGTACACGAGATCGTACCGCAGGCGGTCCGCGGGGTCGGAACTGTAGGAGCCGAGGACGTGGGAGAGGCTGGTGAGACCGGGCCGCACTGCAAGCCGCCGATCAAACAGCGACAGCGCCTTCGAGAACTCCTCGTGGAAATGGGGCCGTTCCGGACGCGGCCCGACGAGGCTCATGTCGCCGCGCAGCACGTTCCACAACTGCGGGATTTCGTCGATGCGGTGCTTGCGCAGGAAACGGCCGACGGGCGTCACGCGGGCGTCGTTCTTGCCCGCCCAGACGGGGCCGGTCCGGGCCTCGGCGTCCGAGACCATGGTGCGGAACTTGTATATCTTGAATATCTGACCGCGGCGCCCAATGCGCTCCTGGGTATAGAACACGCCGCCGGGCGACGTGGCGGATATGGCCGCGGCGGCCACCAGACACACGGGCGCGGCCAACAGCAGGCCGACCAGCGATACGGCGATGTCAATGCATCGTTTCACGAAGACATACGCGCCTTGCGGCTCGCGCCCGGCCACCTCGACCAGAGGAACGCCGCCGATGGCCAGCAGGCTGCTGTGTTGGAAGAGGAGCGTGTCGTATACACTCGGGTACACGAAAACGCGGCGGCAGTGGGCCTCGCAGAACTCCAGAAGCCGCAGGAACTCGGCGCTGGTCTTGTCCGTGACACAGACGATGGCGTCGCGCCGGGGCTCGTCCTGGGCGGCGTCTTGCGCGGCGATGCTTCGCCGCGATTGTGCGCTCAGGTACTCGGCGTCGGCGGGTACGTCGGGGTTTACCACGAGCGCTTTGGCGATGCGTTTGGCCTCGGCTGCGGCGCCGAGCACGTAGAACGAGCGATATAGCGCCGTGAATCGGGTCGCCAGGCTCGTGGCGAAGTAACGCCACAGCGCCAGCATGGGAGCGCTGAAGAGCATGCCGAGGCCGATTTCGCGGCGGGATATGGTCATGAAATCGCGCGGCAGCAGCGCAACAGAAAGAAACGCCAGCACCACCGCGCCCAGGAGCGCGATCCCGGCGTAGTACATGGAGTCGAAGCGGTCCGTCAGCCGGGCGCCGCGGAACGCGCCGGCCGCAAGCCCGGAGACCACGTACAGCAGCAGGCACATAAGGCGGTCCCGCTGCAAGAGCAGCAGGCTCTCGCTGGGCAGGGTTTCGAGGCGCGTGAGTGTTGCGAGGTTGAGACCGATCCAGACGATGAGCGCGTCCGTCAGCAGGCAGAACAAGGGAATCAGTTGTTCCTCGCGGTCTTGCGCGACCTGTGTTTCAAAGCTGCTCAGTTTGCAACCCTCCGCGTGGATCAGCCATGCGCGCGAATGTGTTCCGCGGTCCGGCGGAGCCCCTCGCGCAAGTTCATCTCCGGCACCCATCCCAGAACGGCACTGGCGCGGTCGCCCGTCGTGTATATGCGATCAACCTCGCCCGGCCGCAGCGGTTCGAGCGCGGGCTCGCCGGTGAATCCGGTGAACTCGCGCAGGATGTCGAACAATTCCCGCACCGAGACGCCCCGACCCGAACCCAGATTCAGGATTTCGCCGTCGCCGCGGTCCAGGGCAAGCACGGCGGCCCGGGCGATGTCGCCGACGTAGACGTAATCGCGGAGCGGCGCGCCGTGGCCGTAAAGGACGGGCGTTTCGCCGCGCAGCATCTTGCCGACGAGGATGGAGCAGACGCCCGCTTCGCCGTGGGGGCTCTGGCGCGGACCGTACACGTTCGGGAACCGGAGTATCGTGTACGGCAGGCCGTAGAGCGCGTGATACAAGCGGATATACTGCTCGACACAGTACTTGCTGACGCCATAGTGGCACAGCGGCGCGGCGGGGGTGTCTTCCGATGCGGGGAGGGTCTTCGGCTCGCCGTAGATCGCGCCGCCGGTCGAAGCGAATAGGAACTTGCGCACGCCGTGCTTCACGCAAGCTTCGAGCAGGTTGATCGACCCGAGAATATTGGTTCTTGCGTCGAATTGCGGGTCCTGGAGGCTCTTGCGCACATCGATTTGCGCCGCGAGATGATTAACCACCTTGGGGCGTTCCGCGGCGAAGACTTCCGCCAGCGCCTCGCCGCAAATGTCGGCTTCGTGGAAGGTCGCCGCCGCCGGGACATTCGCGCGCGCGCCGGTGCTCAGGTTATCGACGACCACGACTTCGTGGCCCGCGGCGATATAGGCATCCGCGACGTGCGACCCGATAAAGCCCGCGCCGCCCGTCACCAGGATTCTTGACATGTCACACCCTCCGTATGCGCACCTCGCAAGCGCGCCAAGTTCATGGGGGGAGTGCATCTTAGCAAACCGGGCCGGATACCGGCAAAGAAAGCGCCGTGCCGTCGTTACGAGCGCGAAACGGCTTCTTCGAGCACGACGGCCATCTCGCGCACCATTCGTTCGAGCGTAAAATGCGCGAGCGCCCGAGCGCGGCCTCGGGTGCCCATGGCGCGGGCGCGGGCGGGGTCCGCAATCAGTTCATCGAGCCGCGCCGCCAATGCGGGCGCGTCATCGGGCGGCACGAGCACGCCGGTCTCTCCGTCAACCACGATGTCGCGCGGTCCGCCCGCGTTCGTGGCGACCACGGGCGTCCCGGCGAGCATTGCCTCGACCAGCGTCCGCCCGAACGGCTCGGGGGTAACGGAAGGCAGCACGAGGACATCGGCGGCGGCCAGGATATCGGGCACGTCCTGGCGGACACCGGTGAAGTGGACGTGGTCCGCGATGCCGAGTTCGGCGCAGCGTGCATGGAGTTGCGCGGCATATTCCGGTTTGTTGACCGCGGCCCCGCCGACAACCAGGAAGCGCGCGTCGGGATGCGCCAACAGTGTACGCGCCGCCGCCTCGATAAGAACGTGCTGGCCTTTCCAGGGTTCGAGACGCCCGATAGTGACAATCAACGGCTGCCCCGGCGCCACGCCGAATTCCCGCCGGAGGACGGCGCCGTCGCGCTGCACCGCGTAATCCTCCGCGTCAATGCCGTTGAAAACCAGTCGCGCCCGTTCGCCGTAGCGGGCGATCGAGTCGAGCACAGCCGTCGAATTGGCGACGGCCCGCGCGGCCAGTCGCGCGACGAGCCAGTGCATCACCCGCGCGGCGCGGGACCCGGGCACCAGTTCCCGCACGTGCCAGACGAGCGGACAGCCCGCCAGCCATGCTCCGAGCGCGCCCTGCACGTTGAAAAGGGTGTTGACGTGGGCGACGTCCGCCTCCAAGCGGCGCAAGTCCCGCGCGATACCCCACGCGGCCGGGCCGAAATGGAGGAGATAGCGGGCGATTTTCAGAGGTTCGAACGCTCGGCGCGGCGGCACAAATGTCCGCTCGATCACGGGCACGTCCGCGGCGGCGTACTCCCGTGTGAGCGGGTCGCCCCGCCGCAGGATGACCGCGGGAGCAAAACGGTCTCGCGGGAGGTGGGTCACGAGATCAAAGAGGGATCGGTCCGAACCGCCGCATACATCCGCCGTGAAATGGCAGAACACGGCGCGCACGGGCCGCGTCTCAGGCGTTCGCGGCGTCATGGTCCGATTCCGGGAGGGGTCCGTCGAGCCGCCCGTGGCGCACGAGGGACACGGCCATCAAGGTGGAGAGCGCCAAGAGGAGCCAGAAGGCCTGCGACATGACCGGCCACTGGAAAAAGTTCTCGAACGCGGAATGGAACAGGTAGCCCAGCAACGCGGCCATCGTTCCGACGAAGAGATTGTGGTCCAGTTCGTCGCGCGGTCGCGCGCGCCATTCGCGCGCGACCCACATGAACCAGGTGAAGAGATACACGCCGAGCGAGCCCAGGGTCAGAAGCCCGCCTTTTACGAGCAGTTGGAGATAGGCGCTGTGGACGGTGGCGACGGCTTTGGGCGAGGGGCGTTCGCGGGGCACGTAGCGATTGTTCCGCACGATGCTCTTGACGTTGTAATAACATCCCCAACCGAGGCCTCGGAGGGGGTATTCGCGGAATATGTGCCACGCGGCTTCGTAGTACTGGGTGCGCTGATAAAGCGACCGCTCCGCTTTCGTGACGCGCAACTGGCTGAATCGCGCGACGACTTCGCCGCCCAAGGTCAGGCCGAACACGACGAGACCGCAGAACACGGCCCCGAGCAGGAGCGGCGTCTTCCGAATCGAGAGGAAAACGACCACGATGACAACGGCCATCGCCAGCCACGAGGCGCGCGTCTGCGTGAAGACCGCCGCAATCACGCACACCCCCGCGACGCCGCAGAGGATGATCTGAATGAGCCGGTCGCGAATGGAAAGGATCACGCCGACCGTGACGCCCAGACACAGCACCATCATCGCACCGAGGGGAGTGGAGCCATAGAAGGAACCACTGCGCAAGGAACCGAACTGCACCAGGTCGCTTTCCTGCTGGATGCCGGGAATGCCGAGGCCGGTATAGCGTTGCGCGATGCCGTGGAGCCCGAGAAGCGCAAATCCCGCCATGAAGCACACCAGCAGACCGAGAATCTGCCGGCGGCCCGAGACCCGATGCAATACAAGAAGATATAAGACGATGTATTCGGTGAACTGGCGGAAATCCTGAAACACCTTGACGGTCCCGTTCCCGCGCAGGAGGCCGGTGGCGACCCCGACCAGCGACGCCATGACGTACAATCCCAGCGCGATCCACGGAAGGAAATCGCGGGGGCGTTCTCCGCCCGCGACGAAACGAAGCAGTTCCTTGAGAAACAACGCCAGAATCAAGACTTCGGGGAAGCTGACGGTAACTTCGGCCAGCTCGACCTGAACAATATTCAGCGGACCTATGGCGAATGCGGCAAGGTAGAGACCTAGGCGTGTGTCCCAGAGGACCAATATACCCGCCACCGCGGCAAGTGGTATCGCCGGGAGCAGCAAGGGGGAAAGGTCGGTGAGTAAGACCATCGGGATCGCCGCGAGTCCTCCCAAGACGGCGCCGCCCCAACACATCAAGGCAATCCCGGGCCCCCAGCGCGACGCCGCGGCGATGACCGTGTGTTGTTCGGAGATCATTGCACCGTTTCTAAGACGGGGTGCAACACCAGGCGATGAAGCACGGATACGAACATGCCCGTGAGGGCGCCCACGAAGGCCGAGAAGGCGGCGAACAGAATCGCGCGGCGATAGCGCGGCAGGGGCCACTCCGCGCCCTTCGAGAGCAATTGCAGACCCGGTTCCTCGAGCGCTTTGGCCATGCGCGCGAATTCCAGTTTGAGCACCGCATTCTTGTAGGCGCTGGTCGCCACTTCCGAATCGCGGCTGATGCGTTCCAGTTCGAGCTCAACCGCCGCCGACCGTTCCTGGAGGTCCGCACGCTCTTCGTCGATCTGCACCAGCAGTTCATCGAGCTTGCGTCGTTTTGCCTCGTTTGCAGCGACGCTCGCGCGCGCAATCGCCGCCTCGGTTGCGAGGCGCGTATGGATCGGGTTCTCCTGCTCCATCAGGAGCACGTCCTCCTGCGTCCCTTCGGGCGCATCGCCGGCGGCGGCTCCCGCAACGACCATCTGGAACAAGCGTTGCGGCGGGACCCAACGGAGCTTCAGTGTAGGTCCCTCTCCCTCAAGGGCCGCGTCAAGCGACGCCGCGCGCGCCTGTTCTTGCATGATTTCCTGCTCAACCGTCCACATAGACTCGCGGTAATTTCGCGCGAGACCGATGAGGAGATTCAACTGTTCCTCAAGCAGTTCGGGGTTGTTGCTCGTCCAGAAATCCCGTACCCGGTTGTCGACCGCCTCCAGCTTCCGCAATTGCGCCTCGGTCTGCTGTTCGAATCCGTCGACGCTCGGCTTATAGCGCGCGAGTTGAAACCGCTGCGCCGCATGCACGCATTCTTCGGCCCAGGTGTCCACCAGCAGCTTCGCCTGCGCCGGCGAGGCGCCCTTGGCGGTAAGCTTCAGCACAGGGGATTGCACCGTCTCATAAGGAGTTTCCTTGGCTATCGTGATTTCATATTCGAGGGCGTTGCGAAGTTTGTACAAGTCGGGTATCGGGAGAACGCCGTAAGGGTCGTCGTCTCCCGCCGTAGGTTCCTCGACGCGCTCGTTGTAGGCCTCCATCGTGCGTTCGAGCACTTCATCGCCAATGCACAAGAGCGATACGGTCGTTACGTCCAGCGGTTCAGCGGTCATCTTTGTGAGGGCGTCTTCCGTGGTTGAAATCCGCACGGGCAGCGGCGTCAGCGCCAAGTATGCGGTCGAGGTGACGGCATTCGTCAGTTTTCCCGCGACCGCCCCAATCAAGGCCAGCGCGAGGGTCGCCGCCAGAATGGGCTTCCAGTCCCGCACCACGCAGGCGACCACCTGGTCGAAATTCCGCGCGATCCAGGACTCCTCATGTGCGACATTCGTCATGGATGCTCTCCCCGAAACAAAGGGCGTGTTCACTTGTTTCCGTTGATGGGGCGAGACTAGCACGGCGTGCGGAGAGCCTGCAAGGTCAGGAATCCGACGCCGGCCGCGTCGCTTTTGTCTCAGGCGGAGATGTTCGGGGCAGGCGTCCGCACCAGGAGGCGATGCGGTAGCGGAGGATCATGGCGACCATCTCACACCCGAGTAGAAAGGCGCGCCACTTGTTCCCCGTGACGGATGAGGCGCCGACGCGCCGACGGTAATTCACGGGGATTTCGACAAAGGGGTAGCCGTTCAAGATAACGAGCAGCATGAGGTGCGGACCGAAGGCGGAGCCGCCCACCGTGAATTGGTCGCGCAGGGCTTCATAGACGTGGCGGTGCAACAGGCGCATGGTGCAGCCCACGTCGCTCAAGAACGTCGTATTGAACAAAAACTCCATCAATTTGCCAGCCGCATAATTGCCCCACTTGAGGAAGAAGCCCATGTTGGCTCCTTCCCAGACGAATTCCCGGGCGGTCCGTGTGCCGAACACCACCGGCAAGTCGTCGCTGTAGGCAAGCAACTTCATGACGTCATGACCGGAGAACGTCCCGTCGGGCTCGGAGATAACGAGAATATCGCCCGTGGCCTCTTCGAGCCCCCTGCGGATGGCGTAGCCGTAGCCTTGGCGGGGCTCGTGGATCAGCCGGGCGCGCGTCGCGGCAACTTCGTCGTCCGTGCCGGGAACCGCGTTGTTGTTCACCACGACGACTTCGTCCACCAGGTCCGAGGCAAAGAAATCCTCGATAGCCGCCCGAATCGAGTCCTTCTCATTGTACGTCGGGAAGATCACCGAGACTGTCTTGTCGCGCCACATGCCGCCTTACCGCCAAATGCCCTGATGCTCACGAAGAGACGCAAGCATAACACAAGCCGGCCGCGGCACAATCGAATGGCACGAACCCCACTTGATCCGGGCGGTCCCCTGTATTGTAACGTCCGGGAAGGAACGCCCAGACAAGCAAGATAGTCCAGGAAGGAACGCAATGGAATCCGCTTCGAGGGTAACGGCGCTTGTCGGCAGCTACCGGAAAGGCGGCGTTGTCGACCGATTGGTCGACGAAGTGCTCGCTTCGGCGCGTGACGCGGGCGCGATGACCACGAAGATTTATCTGATCGACCGGCACATCGAGTTTTGCACGAACTGCCGCACCTGCACGCAGGAGGAAGGGACCGCGCCGGGAGCGTGCGTGCTCGAGGACGACCTGCGGGCCATCCTCGACGAGATCCGGTCGTCGGACGGGATCGTGCTGGCGTCGCCGATGAATTTCGGGACGGTAACAGCGGTCACCAAGCGCTTCATCGAGCGCTTGCTGTGTACCGCGTACTGGCCTTGGGGCAGGCCGGCGCCCCGGGCACGGGACTCGCGGCGGGACAAGAAAGTCGTGCTTGTAGCCTCGTCGGCGGCGCCCGCCATCCTGTCCAGACTCACCACGGGAATGATCGGCCTGATGAAGACCGCGGCGCGACTCATGGGAGGACGGGTCATTGGCGTCGTGTTCGCCGGTCTGAGCGCGCAACGGCGACACCAGCCGCTCTGCCCACGCGCGGTCAGAAAAGCGCGCCGACTGGGCAGGAGGCTGGTGAAGAATCAGTAGGAGCGGGAAAGCCTCCGTGACTTTCCCGCGCCTGGATGTGTTGACTGCAAAGGTCGGGGATGCCGCGACTTGTCACGCGCGCGCCGCTTGCGGCCCGCGCGATGTCAAATCTAGTACCGGCCCCGCCCGCCGCCGCCGCCGTAACCGCCACGACCGCCACCGCCGCCGCCGTAGCTGCCGCGACCACCACCGCCGCCACTACCGCCGTAGCCGCCGCCGCGACCGCCGCCGGCAGGCTTCGGCCGGGCTTCATTGACGGTAATCGTGCGTCCGCCCATTTCCTTGCCGTTAAGGCCTTCGATGGCGGCCGTTGCCTCATCGCGACTCGGCATTTCCACGAAGCCGAAGCCCTTCGAGCGGCCGCTGTCACGGTCGGTGATGACCTTCGCGGACTCGACTTCGCCAAATTCCTGGAACATGGTTTCGAGGTCGTGGTCGGAGGTCTGGTACGAGAGATTGCCTACATAGATCTTCATCAGGTTCTTCCTTGGCACGCCATATGGGTTACACTTAGATCGAAAGGCCTGTTCATGGCGCGGAACATTCTTCGATGACACCTCTTTCGGGGCAGGTGTCTTCCCTCACTCCTCAATCCGTCTCCTTGTCGACGGGCACTTGAGCTTACGGCATGCCAACAAGACAGCAGGCCTACTTTCTCAAGGATAGCACAAGGGATGTGCCATTCGCAAACGGGGTGGGGTGGGAAACGAGGGGGGGGGTACAGCGGGGGCGGGAACCAGATCATGGTTGTCCACTGCGCCATGCCCTGCCGTCAGAGGATTTGGGCCAACTG
>Ga0116142_10003806_pt1 | contig 14875 bp, 8 predicted proteins | sample AD_UKC033_MetaG_FD_89785 | JGI IMG/M metagenome (GOLD analysis project Ga0116142, IMG submission 89785) | Active sludge microbial communities of municipal wastewater-treating anaerobic digesters from USA - AD_UKC033_MetaG | ecosystem: Engineered > Bioreactor > Anaerobic > Digestate | place: USA... | reverse complement strand
TCGGGCCGGGCGGAGGGAAGCGCCGCGATCTCCAGGGGGTAAAGGTACTCCCGTTTGGCGGGTTTGGGCAGCGTAAAGGGCGATTTCCCCTGGCGGTAGGCGGCGTAGGCGGACTTGACCTCGGCCGCGTCCAGAGGCCGGTCGAGGATGGCGATCTCGTCCATGGAACCGGTGAGCCGGTAGCCGATGATCAGTTCCTTCGCCCGGTAAGGCGACCGGTATTCGTCTTCGGCCAGCAGTTCGCCGTCCAGGTACTGACGCCGCTTCTTTTCGGCGCTGTCCCAGGTGTAAAGGCAGTGGTGCCACTTCCCGTCCTCGATCGCGGCCGCCCTGGGATCATTCAGGGCCACCAGGATCAACGGGTTGGCCCGGGCCATCGTTTCGTTGCCCAGGCCCCAGATGTTCGGATAGTACTGGTTGATGTAAAAGGGATCGGTCTTCCGCACCCAGTAGGAGAGCGTGCCGCGGGCCGGATCAAGGTTACCCTCGGCCGGGTAGAGAACGCCGGGATAGCCGTTGGTCCAGGTGAAACGGGCCGCCCGGCCGACAACGCCGGGTTCGTATTCGAAGAGGGTCAGCGGTTCGCCCTTGCTGCTGAACCGGTTTGGATAAACCAGCTCCCGGCCGGAAGCGTCGGCGCTGCCCTCGAAACCGGCGTGCAGCAGGACCTGCGGCGGCTCGGCGGCCGCCGGCCGCAGGAAGGCGGTCAGCAGCAGAAAGAGGCCGAAGCCGGCCAGCCGGAAAACCCGTTTCTTCCAGACCTTGCGATCCTTCATCATTCCATACCTCCCGTGAATCGGTTAACCGCTGATCAATAATGATTTACTTTCCCGCGGCCGGCGCCATGGCCGTCCGCAGGGCTTCCAGGGCCGCCTCCGGATCGGCCGGGCCCAGGTCAAGATAAACCGGGGTGTAGGTTACTTTCAGCGTTTCGCCGGCCTTCCCCTGGGGCTGCCCCATTAAATTAAAGATATCCGCGCCCCGCAACCCGGCCGGCAGCTTCAGGTCCAGGCTGGCCGCGAGGTTCAGTTTCGAGGGGTACTCGTTGGTGTAGGCGTAGGTGAAGAGGGCGACCCGGGTCCGGCCGTCGCGCCGGACGACCAGGCCGAAGGCGTCGTCCCGCTCGACATAGCCGGCGGTGCGACCGCCGTCCACGAAGTGGGCGGCCACCGCCCGGGCCACCCCGCCGGTCGAGGGGACACCGGTGGACTCGATCACGCCCCAGCTGTAGCCGCCCAGGCCCGAGGCCATATGCGGAAAACGACTGGTGTAGTAGAAAAACTTGGCGTCGATCGCCTTGTGCACCAGGACCAGCTGGGCCATGGCCGCCGCCTGGCTTACCCGGCTGCTGACCTCGTCCCGGCCGCTGTAGCGGTACATGCTGGCCGGCTGGGCCAGGCCGCACTCGGTGTTCCAGACCGGGATCCGGCCCAGCCGGTTGCCGACTCCGCGCTTCAGACCGGACAGGAAACCGCGGTTGGCCGGACCGTAAATATGGATATCCAGCCCATCCAGCAGCGCCTCATCACCCGGCGTCAAACTGGCGTAGCGTTGGGCGGCGCCGCTGGACTCGGGCATCGACCAGGCGACCACGAAGGCCTTCGGGTCAACCTGCTTGACCGCCTTGAAGGCGGCCGCCTGGGCCTCGTTGTAGTAAAGTTTACCGTCCTCCTTGCTCGGCTCGTTCCAGACCTCCCAGGCCGCCACCCGGCTGCCGTAGCGGCGGATCGCCCCGGAAACGAACTCCGACCAGGCCTCCATGTCCGCCGGCGCGAAACCGCCGTGGTTGGAGCTGTAGCTGCGCGGCCGGCCGTGAAACTCGGGCGCGCCGTTGAGGTGACCGAGAATCGCGATCGGCCGGTTCTTAACCATCTCCATGATCCGGTCGGCGAAGCTCCAGTCGTAAACGCCGGGCCTGGTCTCGGTCTGGCTCCAGCGGAAGGCCGAGATGTTGCTGGGGATGGTCCGGGCCCACTTCACGCCCAGCCGCTCCAGCAGGGAAAGGTTGAAATCGTTGAAGTAGGGCGTCTCGCCGATGATCGACTCCAGGGGCGGAATCTCGACCGGCCGGGGCACGCGGGCCACCACCGTCTCGGAGGCCTCGCGCAATCCCAGCGGGTTGGACGCCTCGCGCAAAAAAGCGACATTAAAGATTCCCCGCAGGTTGCGGTCGAAGACGACCTTCTCCTCCAGCCAGCCGCCCGGCGGCGCCTCGCGCTGAAAGGGAACTTCGGCCACGCTCCGGCCGAAGAGGTCGGTCACCACCAGCCGGCCCGAAAGGCGGCCGGCCGGCTGATTGGAGGCGAAGGCCTGGAGGACAACCTCGAAGGGCTGATCGAGAAACTGGATATTGCCGCGGCCGTCGTTAACCAGGGCCACCGACCAGGCGTCGGCATCCCGGAAGGGCGTGGCCGAAGTTCCCTCCTCCAGCTGGAGAGCGTCCAGCAGGATATTGTTCCCGCGCACCTGGAAGCCCAGGCCGCCCAGGTAGCGGCTGCCGACCGTGATGGGCAGTGAAAAACGCTGCCAGTCGCCGTTGAGGGCGGTGTCAAAGTCGGCCTTGAAATCGCCTTCGGTCACCGCCATCGAAAACCGGGCCGGTTTTCCGGGATCTTCCTTGCGGGCCCAGGCGGAGAGAAGCATCTTCCGGAAGGGACGGACCGCGATCGCCGGCGATTCAATCAGTTCCGAGGGCATCCCGGCCAGGGTGCGCAACCGGGAGAAGGCCAGGCAGCGGCGGCCGTGCCAGGCGTTGCCGGCCAGGTAGGCCTCCGGGTTGATCGGGCTGCCGCCGGAGAGGATCCACTGGTAGTCGCCGTTGGTTTCGAAGGAGGCGTTGCGGATGTGGTTACCGGGCTGGCCCGGGCTGTCCTTGGTCCGCAGGGCCGCCTCCCGCTCCAGGATGGCCGTCCGTCTCTCCTCGGAACTGCTCTCGGCCATGCCCTGCATCAGGAGGCCGATCTCCGAATCGGAGAGGCTGGTGATGTCGAAGAGTTCCACCTGGTCGACCTGGAGGCGCATCGGGACGGTCGGATCACCGCCCTTCTTGGCCGTGTAGAAGACCAGGCCGGCCAGGGTGTGGCCGTCCTCCAGGCCGGTGGCCTTGAGGGTGGCCCCCAGCATCGTCCAGTCGCGGAAGTAGGTGTACTGGATCTCCTGGGGAGCCCGGGCGCCCTGGACCGAGAAGTTCGGCGCGCCCGGCAGCCGGATGAATTCGAGCCTGATCTTCTGCTCACTCCAGACCGGGCTTCCCTGGGAATTGCAGATCGGCAGGGACCAGGCGACCCGGGTGAAGGCGCCGTCCTCGAGCCGGTCATCGCCCCGAACCCAGAAACGGACCAGGAAGAGGCGTTCCTCGTTCTTCCGGACCGGCAGGGGCTGGGCGAGCGGAAACCAGAAGGCGAAGTTCTGCTGGACCTTGAGCAGGATATCGGCCCCCTGGCCGCCGAACCGGGCCGCCGCCTGGTTGAGGGCCAGTTCCACCCGGTCCGGGCTGGGCAGGCCGTCGGTGGCCGAGAAGCGCGGCAGCCGGCCGTAATCCCACCCGTGGGGGAAATCGGCCCGGACCGCGTCGTCAAAGGTTGACTTCAGCAGGAGGTTCCGGGGCGGCTCGGCGGACGCCCGGGATGGGAGGCCGGCGGCCAGGATGGCAACGGCCGCCAGCAGGGCGGCCGGCCGAAGAAACCTTTGACGGATAAAATTCAATCGTCTCTTCATGACGCTCTTTTCGGATGCGGAAACAAACCATCCGAGGGGACGGACCCTGAAAAAAACCTGAACCGGGCCTGGCCCGGTCAACGCCCGGCCGGCCGGCGCAGATACTCGGCGCAGCACCACCGGATGTCCGAGTTAGAAACCCCGGCCTTCAAAAGGTGGCGGCGGAAATCGGCGATAAAAGCCAGGTTGACCCTGATCGGGGCATCGGTACCGAGAACGATCTTCCGGATCACCCCGCGGTCCTTGACGGCCGCGATCATCTCCGCGGTGTTGACCTGCAGGGCCTGTATGAGAAGGTTGGGAAAAACCTCCAGGAGCGGCACCAGGTGTTCCAGGGATACCCAGCGCAGGTGTTCGCCGGCCGTCGGTATGGTGACGTAGGTCAGCAGGATCTGGAGCTCGGGAAAACTTCGGGCCACTCTTGCCGCGTGGCCGATCGATTGACCCGAGGCGCTCGGGTTCTCCGAACGCAGCATCGGGTTGGGATCGTTGTGAAAGAGCATCGGCAGGCCCAGCCGGGCCGCCCTCCGGTAAATCGGGTGGAAGTCCGGCGCGTTGACTTCGACCTGGGGATGGCCGGCCTCGAAGACGCACAGGCCGCTGAAACCCAACCGGTAAAGGCGCTCCACCGATTCCGGGCCGTCGGGCGGGCTGGCCGGAAAGTTGGTGTATCCCTCGGGATTCAGCTGGACATGGCCGAAGCCTCGAAAAACGTCGGGATAGGTGCGCATCGCCGCGTAAACCGGCCAGTTCCCGAAAATCTTGAGGCCGCCCGGCGAATCGGTTACCAGGGGTATCCCGGAGAGGCAGGCCGAAATCCCGTTCTTGCGCAGCGTCCGGACCGTGTCCGGCAACTTGCGCCGGTAATCGATGTGGGCGTGGCTGTTGACAAAACGAATCCGATCCGGGGCCAGGGGTGGATAATCAAAGACCGGCCGGCACTTCTCCCGGCTGAAATCGAAGCACTCCAATTCCCACTCGAAATCCAGGGACGCCTTGGCGGGATAGGAGTGGTAGTGGACGTCAAGTCCCAGCGAACCGGGCGCCACTTCGAGGTTGATTCCGGCCAGGTTGACCCGCGAAAACTGGGCCAGGCTCTCGGCAAAAAAGCGCTCCAGGCCTTCTTCTCGGGCGGAAACCAGGGTAAAGCGAATCCCGACTCCCTGCCTGGAAAGGAAGAAGGCCTGGTTCCCCTTCAGGGCTCCGACCGGGCAATCGTGAACCTGCCCGGCCGGCGGCGGCTTCAGGCCGGCCTCCAGGCCGAGATCGACCCAGCGCTGAACCTGTTCCTCGCCCTGCCGGTACCAGAGGAAAGAATCGTCGAACTCGTCGTAATCGAAGAGAAAAAAGGTGACCGGCAGTCCGCCCTCGCCCGGCCGGAGCGACCGGGCCCGTATCTCCCCTTTCAGCTTCCCGGGCTGCAACCGGAGCGAGAGGCTTCCCTGCCAGAAACCTTCCGCCAGCCGGCCGCCGGGAAACAGCAGCATGGACTCGTAAGGATATGGGAGGGCGAGCCGGAGCCGGGCCGGACTCTTCTTGACCAGCAGATGCTTACGGGCGGTTCCCATCCGGCCCAGCAGCCGCCAGCCGCTTTCCAGCCGGAAACAGAGCGGGGCGAGCTGACGGCCGGCGTTCTGGCGAAGGCGTTCGGGGTCCGACTCCAGTCCGTCCCGGGGCATCCCGATGGCCAGGTTCTGCATCCGGTAGTAATCATCGCCGCGAATCAGGGTCTGCGGACTTGGAAAATCAAGGTAGTAAAAGGCCCGGGGAACCGACGGGTTGACGTACTCCGGATCGGTCGGCTCCTCCGGAACGCGGCCGGTCGCCCCCAACCCGGAGTTGAGGCGGTTGATCTCTCCCTCCACCCGTTCCCGGTACCGGCGGTAGAGAACCAGTTCGTCGGGGGTCAGTTTCCCGGCATCCGTTTCCAGGGCCAGGAACCCGTCCCGATCCAGCCAGTCGTTCTTTTTCATTGCGGCTCCCGGATTATTGAGCCAGGGGGTGTCGGCCACGGCGGCCGTCTCTCTTTTCCAGGATAATATTATCCCTAATTTCCCCGGCGCCTGTCTAACCCGGCCCGGACCGGTCTTTTAAAAGCCCCCGGGAAGCGCGACTCCTTACTTGCCGGCCGCGGCCGAACGCCGCAGGCGGGGTTCGTTCAACCAGCCGGCCGCGTATCCGACCATGATGAACTCAATCTCCGGTTCGGTGTAGCCGGCCTGCCTCAGGTTCCTGATCAATCCGGCCGCCGCGGCCGCCTCGCCCGTCGCCTCGGTCTGGTTGTCGGTGGCGAAAACCAGCTTGGCGGCCAGGCCCGCCTCCCGGAAACGCTTCAGGTCGGCCACCGATCCGTAATGCATGTGCTGCTGGTAAAGATTCGGGGTTTTCCGGAGCGCCTCGACCAGTTTATCAAAATCGGCCGCCTCGCTGCCGTGGGCGATGGCCACCGCCGGCAGGTCCGGATGGCGCCGGGCCACCTCGGCTAGCCGGCTGGCGCTGCAGTTGTTGGACCAGTCGAAACCGGCGTGGAAGACGATCGGCATCCGAAGGCGGGCCGCCGCCGCGTAGACCGGGTCATTGGCCGGGTCGTCGTAATTGGCCGGGGACCACTTCTCGATCGCCTTCAAACCAGGAAAACCGAGCCGCTTTAAACGTTCGACATCGGCGGCGCCGGAGCGGCCGGCGGCCGGGCAGTTGGGATAGGAACCGGTCGGGTTGAGCCGCACGAAGCCGAAACCGACGATCACGTCCGGCGCCCGGCGCATCGCTTCCAGGACCGGCTGGTCACCCAGGAAGGCGCGGTGGCCAGCCCCTTCCAGGTATTCGATGGAAGTGACCCCGAAGATGATCCGGTTCTTGCGCAGGACCCGGATGAGGTCGTCCATCGGCATCGACTGGTCGAAGTGGCCGTGCGAATCGAAGGCGCGGGCCTGGCGCCAGTCGAGGGGCGGATAGACCCGGTTGGGCGGCACCACCCGGCGGTCGCGCTCGTAATGGCCTTCCATGACGCTGACGACCCGGACCCGGGCGCCGGCCTGGATATCCAGCAAACCGAACGAACCGCTAAAGCGGCCGGCATCCACGACGAAACGGGGACCGGCCAGGCGAAGGTAGGTCCGGCCCGGCGAACCGGGATCATCCACCACCCGGGCTCCCTCCACCTGGTGGCGCCAGGATAATTTTATTCCCATCCCCTCGCGCGAAACGAGCGCCAGCGAGGCGGGATCCGCCGCGCCCAGCCAGGCCGGCGGCCGCCGCCGGGCCGGAACCTCCTTCAACCCGCTCTCCAGGCCCAGGTCGAGCAAATTTACTTGATGCCGGCCTTCGGCGGCGGTGTAGAGGTAGGCCTCGTCAAAACGGTCGGCGTCGAAGTAGGGAAGCGAAACGTTCATATCGCCGCTGGCGGCCAGGGCGGTTAAATCATACTCGTTGACGATCCGGTCCGGGGTGACGGTGATGACCTGGGTGCCGGTCCAGAAACCGGGCTGCAGCTTGGGGCCGCTGCTGAGGTTGAAGCGGTCATGCGGAAAGACCATCCGAATTCGCTTGCCACCGGGCGCCTCCTCAACCAAGGCCCGGCCGGCGATGAAAAAGCCGCCCACTTTCAGCCAGCGTTCGCCGGCGTGAAAGTAAATGGTGAGGTAGGAGCGGCCGACCGGCCCGGTATCGCTCGCGACCGCCTCAAGGCCGGCCAGCCGCCAGGGGCCGACTTCCAGCAGTTTGGCCGCCTGGCTCTCCCGGTAGGGCTTTTGCATGGCCTGGTTGAGCCGGTCGAGCGTCTGCCAGCGCTCCAGCAGGACCGCCTCGTCGGCGGTCGGTTTCGACCCGGCCGCGGCCACGCCGGCGGTAAGAATTAATAATAAAGCCAGCAGTGAAAATATCAGCCGTTTATTCATGGGATCCCTCCTTCTGATAAACCGTTGGCGGCAATCCAGCATTAGCTTGTCATTCCCGCATTCCACTTCGTTCGTCATTCCCGCAGGTAGTAGGGGAGGGAATCCAGGTGTTTATCAGTTAAAATCTTTTAAAGACTGGATGCCCGTCTACAACACACGGGCATGACGTGCTTCTTGGATACCCGCCTTCCCGCCTGCGGGAACAGGCACGCGGTCATGACGATCACAAAAAACGGCCTTACTTCGTCGCCGGACGGCCGCCGCCGGAGATCGCCTGGCCGGCCGGAACCGGCTTGACCTTCCGGATCAACTCCTCGGCGGTCCGGAACATCACCGCGTCCACATCCGCCTGGGAGACGCCCATATCGAGCAGCTGCCGGGCAAAGAGTCCGGCCGAGAGCAAGGTGCCGTAATCATCCTGGACATCGCTGCCGAAGACCACCTTGCGGATCAGCCCGGCCCCGATCAGCTTCTGGAGCGCGGTCTTCTTCTCCGCGGTCCGGACCGTGGACAGGTGCATGTGCTGGATGTAGAGGTTGGGCAGGCGCTTGAAGTAGGGTATGATCTGCTCCAGCTGGGTATCGGTGCTGAGGTGGGCCATGATGACCGGCAGGCCGGGAAACTTCTCGGCCACCCGGGCCGCCCGGATGTTGTCCGAACCGCGCCCCTCCGGCTCGGTGTGGAAGGCCAGCGGCAGGGAGAGCTCCTCCATCCGCTTGTAGAGCGGGTCGAACTGCGGGTCGTCCAGGGCCACCGAAGTCCACTTTTCGATGATCTTGATCCCCTTGCAGCCCCGCTGCCATTGTTCGGTGACCTTCTCCGGGCTGTCCGGCCCGCTGCGCGGGAAGCCCGGGTAGCCGCCGGTATTGAGCTGGATGAAGCCGAAGCCGTAGAAGATGTCCGGGTACCGCTCCATGACCTTGAACGTTTCCGGATCGCCCTCAAAGAGGCGGCCATAGGGGCGTTCGTCATACAGGAAAGACAGGATGCAGTAACGGAGACCGTGCTTGCGGGCCATCAGGGCCGCATCGCGCAGGTCGGTCAGCGTGGTGAGATGCACGTGGGTATCGATCAGGGTAACCGAAGCGGAGGCGGCCTTGACCGGCCAGGGGAATTTCTGGTCCTCAACCACCCGGAGCTTCAGGCCGGTCTGCAGCGCGGTCCCGGCCTGGACGCCGCTGGCGGTGTTGTAGAAAAGCAGGGTGCTGGGCGAACCGATCATCGGCCGCACCGGGTCCTGGTTGGCGAAGAAGGTCTTCACCTTGCCCAGATCTCCCTCGAGGCGGAAGTCCCAGAGCGTCCAGAGGCCCTCCTCGGTCCGGACCACGAAATCGGGAGTGAAGTCCGCCTGCCCCTCGAAGAACTTGAGCACCGCGGCCGTATCGTCGCGGACCGAGTCGGCCGGCGTGATCGAGTAGGGCTTGAAGAGGCGGGTCACCAGCTTCTCCCCGGAGCGGTTGTAGCAGACCGCGTCGTCGAAGCGGATGTTGTCCGGGTGGATGTACCAGAGCATGCCGCCGGAGTTCTCGTTTTCAAACTTGAAGGACTTGTCGATCTCCAGTCCCGCGGCGCTGACCTTGTAGGATACCCCGCTGACCGGGCTGGTCAGCACGACCGCTTCCGGCGTCTCCTTCACCTCGACCGGCAGCTGGATGGTCTGGTTAAAGAGCGGGTCGTGCCAGCCCCGGCTGCCGATATAGTAAAAGTTGACCGTCAGGAATCGCTTCTTCGCCTGCTCCTCGGCCGTCAGTTTGATCAGCTGGCTGCAGGACAGGGCGTAGGAACCGCGGGTGTAGAAGACCAGGCGCTTCTCCATCCGGGGCAGGTCCGATTTATCAAAGGCGACGACCGCCTTCGGCAATCCGACCAGCGTCAAGAGGATCAATCCGATCAGGATCCAGCCGCTTCCTCGCTTTTTCATGCTCCCTCCTTTAAATGATTAGTTGCCGGCAACGAAGAAAAAGATTAAGGGGCGCCGAGGCCCGGACATCCGGGGAAAGCGGTCGGTTCCCGGCGGATATGGCTGATGGGGATGAAGAATAATATTTTAGTATTTAAAAACCCCATACCCCGCTTCAAAAAAATATGTGTTAATTTTACCTTTCAGGTAATGGAGTGTCAATAGATGGAAATATGAAATGTAAATTAATGGAGAGGCGCGGAAGGAAGGGCCGCCGACCAGCCGGCCGCCTTCAGGCCTTTAAGGGCCGGGCGCTGGCCCGGACGACCAGCTCCGTTTCGACGACCACTTCCGGCTGGAGCCGCTCGCCCCGCATGAGCGCGGCCATCAGGTTGACGCCGGTGGCGCCGACCTCTTCGAGGTTGGTCTCGATGGTCGTCAGCGGCGGCTGCGAAATGGACATCTCCGGGAAGTTGTCATAGGCCGCGATGCTCAGGTTTTCCGGCACCCGGATCTTGCGCAGCTGGCAGTACTGGAGCAGGTTGAGGGCCCGGCTGTAGTTGGCGGCAAAAAAAGCGGTGGGCGGATCGGGTTTGGCCAGAATCTGGTCCAGCGCGTAAGAGTCCTCGGCCGGGTCAAAACCGGAGGTCTCCTTGACCAGGGACCAGTCGAACTTCAGGCCGGCCCGGCGGAGCGCCTGCTGGTAACCCTGAAATCTTGGCAGGTAAGGGGCCGAGGTGATGGAGCCGATCATGAGGCCGATGCGCTTGTGGCCCAGGCCGGCCAGGTGCTCGGTGGCCAGGAAGCCGCCCCGCTTGCGGTTCACCTTTACCATGCAGGTATCGGCATCCTCGATGTCGGGATGAAGCAGGACGCAGGGCAGGGAATATTCCTGCAGAAACCCCTTGATCCGGGGCTCGAGATTGCGGATGACGAAGAAACCGGCCTTCTTATCCCCGCTCAACGACAGGCTGGTCAGGTTGGCATCGGAGATCGGCCCGCAGAACTCGAAGCCGATCTTGGCCGCCTGGCTGACCAGGCCCTGGTAGATCTTCATCCAGACCACGCTCCGGTAAAGGGATTTTTCAACCCCGCCGACTCCCGGGATGATCAGCCAGAGGCGGCCGCTCCCCTTGCGGGCCGTGACGATGGTCCCGCGCCGGCGTATCTTCTGGACCAGCCCCTGCTGCTCCAGCTCGGAGAGGGCCTTGACCGCGGTTATCTGGCTGACCCCGTACTTACGGCAGATATCGGCGATGGTATAGAAACGGTCGCCGTATTTGAAGTTGTCGAGTTGGCCGTTCAGGTCCTCCATGACCGACTTCCAGAGCGACTTATGCCTTTTATTAATATTCTTTTCCATATTTTCAATTTTACATAATCAAAAATCTCTTGTCAAAATATTATATGGAATATAAAGGCAGGGTTAAAATCAATTCGCTATTTAACATCAAAAAATCCGACCGGCGCCCAAAAAATCACTCGAATTCGGGCAGGAAGGCGGCCTGGAGGCGGAGCATCTCATCCATCAGCCGCTCGGCCCGGGGCAGGCTGTTGACGACCGGGTCGAGCATCAGGGCCTGGAGCAGGAGTTTCCTGGAACGCTTTTCGTAGGCGTCCACCAGCAGGGTCTGGATGGAGATCTGGGTCCGGCAGAGGGCGGCGATCGCCTCCGGGAGCGGGCCGACCGCCACCGGCTTGATGCCGGCGGCGCCGACCAGGGCCGGCACCTCGACGATGGCCTCGGCCGGCAGGTTGGGGATGGCGCCCTGGTTGGGCAGGTTGACCGAAACCTCCTTGTGGTTGCGGTCGAACTCGATGTCGCAGATGATTTCGGCGGCCAGTTCCTGGCTGCGCTTGAGCACCCACTCCTGGTTGAAATCGTCCTCCCCGCGCAGGATCTTGCCGAAGTGGAAGACGGTCGCATTGACCTCTTCGTTCCCGGCCTCGAGGGGGACCGGCCGGGCGTATTTCATCCAGGTCGGGCCGGTCGTTTCGTAGGCGAAGGAAAGGTACTCGCCGGTGTGGTTCGCGGTCGGGAAGGGCAGCAGGCCGAAGGTGCGGTAGAGCTGGAGGGTGAGGGCGTCCAGGCCCTGGTCGCCTTCGGCCAGGCGCTGGTGAAATTCCGGGTAGAGGTCGCGGCCGGTGGCCCGCTCGGTCACCTTGAGCATCCAGTGGAAGTGGTTGATGCCGCCGATTTCGACGTCGAGCTCGGACTCGGGGCGGCCCAGGATGCGGGCGGCGGTGGCGACGGTGGTGAAGGCGCCGTGGCAGAGGCCGACCGCCTTGAGGCGGGTGAGGCGGCTGACGGCCAGGCAGACCCGGGATTCCGGGTTGGAGTAGTTGAGCAGCCAGGCGCCGGGGGCGAGCGCCTCGATGTCGCGGCTGATCTCCAGCATCAGGTGGATGGAACGCAGGGCGTGGAAGGCGCCGCCGGGGCCGCCGTTCTCGCCCAGAACCTGCTGGAAGCCGAAGGCGGCCGGGATGGTGAAATCCTCGCGCCAGAGCGGCCAGCGCTGGCGGGAGACGGCGGTGATGACGTAGTCGGCGCCGGTCAGGACGCGGCGGCGGTCGGGATCGGCCTCGATCTTGAGGCCGGGGACCTTGAAGTGCTCCCGGTAGCGCTCGGCCATGGCGCGCATGGTCTCGAGGGCCGCGGTGTTGGTGTCGACCAGGGCCAGGGTCACTTCGGCGCCGCCGGTCAGTTCGGGGTTGGCGATGACGTCAACGATGGCCTTGCGGCCGAAGCTGAGACTGCCCACGCCGATGATGACGATCTTGACCTTCTTCATTCCGCTCTCCTCCCGTGAAGTCGTTCGTTAATGATTTTCTTTCAGCCCGACCAGGGTATTACCTAAATTCAAAACCTTTTAAGGACTGGATACCCGCCTACTACCTGCGGGCATGACGGGCTTCTTGGATACCCGCCTACTACCTGCGGGTATGACACACGTTTTAGATACCCGCCTACTATCCTCCTACGCTGAAAAATGAGCTTCGGCAAACAAGTCCGCGGGCATGACATATAAAAACATTCCTGCTGGTTTACCCGCCGGCGCCGTCTTTCAAATGCAGATGGGCCATAATATGCTCCCGGTAGTCCCGGTAGGGACAGCGGCCGGAGAGCCGGTCGAATTCGAACCTCCCCTCGCGCTTGAGGATCTTCGCCCGCCGCCGGTGCAGGGTGCCCTGGCGGCTGGTGAACTGGCCCCACCAGCCGTCGCCGGTCTTGGAGTCGGGCGAGGTCGGCGTCAGCGAGGCCAGGTAACTGGCCGGAAAGAGGGCCTGGAAGGGGCGCAGGTGATGAATCCAGGAGCCGCAGGTGACACTCTCCGGAGCGTAGCCGCGGGCCTCGAGGTCGCGGATCATCTCGGCCAGGGTGCGGAAGAGACGGGCCGGGTCGGCGAAGGGAGAGTCGGGCACGTAGGCGTTCTTGAAGTGGAGGCGGAGCAGGCGGTTCTCCGGGGTGTAGTCGTAGCGGAAGCAGCCGAACCACTCCTCCCGGTTGGTCATCCGGTGGCGGATGTCGGCGGCCAGGGCGAGCGGGAAGACGACGGCGGCCGCCTCGCGGCAGAAGGCCGCGGCCCGGCGGTCGGCGGCATGGGCGGCGTGGATGGGGCGGAGGCGTTCGACCAGGGCGCGCCAGAGCGGCTGATCGGCCTGGGGCGTATCCTTTTCCGGCGGCGAGAGGAACCAGGGCAACAGGCCGTAGAAGGTGGTCTGGCTGAGCAGGGCCGCTTCGAAGTCGAGGCGGCCGGCGGCGACCAGGTCGAAGACGTACCAGAGCTTCAGTTCGGTCAGGTCGTAGAGGAGTTTCTGTTCGCGCCGCTTCGGAAAGACGGGTTTCTTTTCGGTCATTTTTTCTCCGGGCCGGACGCGGCCGGTTTCAAGGCGCGGCGGCAGTAGTCGGCCGCCCAGCGCACCCGCTCGATCTCGCCGGCCGGCGGCACCTCGTCGGAGGCGCCCAGGACCAGGCGGGGGGCGAAGAGTTTCACGACGCGCTCGACGGTCGCCTGGAACTCGGCCTCCGGGCAGGAAGGCAAAAAGGAGATGGCCGGTATGCCGTCCAGCAGGACCTTGCCGCCGGCGGCCGCCCGCAGTTCTTCCAGTTCGACGTCGCCCTGGGGCCGGGGCGTGAGCGCCTCCAGGCCGTCAAAGGGCAGAAATTTCAGATATTTAAGCAGGGGTCGCAGGCTGCCGTCAAGGTGGATGTGGGTGCGGATGCCGGCGGCGCGCAGCTGGCCGGCCCGCTTCTCGTAGAAGGGCAGGCAGTAGGTTTCGAAGTGGCGCGGGGAGACGATGTTGGCGTCGATGTTCTCGCCGAAGTTGACCAGGCGGGCCCGGCCGTAAGCGGCCAGTTCCCGGTAGAGGGTGTCGTAGGAGTCGTCGATGGCCGCCATCAGCGCCTCGACCCGGCCGGGCCGGTCGGCCAGGTTGTAGATGAGCCCTTCCAGGCCCATCCAGACGATGGAGAGGGCCTGGTAGCCGCCGCGAGGCAGGTAGAACTGGGGCTGAGCCCGGTCGCCGAAGAAGGCGCTGCCGGCCTCGAAGGTTTCGGGACGGAAGTGGTAGGAGGTGTGGCGGAAGAAGGCGATGGCCGACTCGATCTCATCGGCGTCGGAAACCGGGTGGCGCACCAGCCGCCAGCCGCCCTCGGAGGAGCGGCCGTACTCGCTCACCAGCCGGCCGGCCGGGGTCTCGATGGTGCGGAACCGGCGGTCGCCGTTCTCGGTGACGGTGATCCGGACTTCGACGTCGTTGACCTCCTCGACCGGCCAGAAGCCGTAGAGGTAGCGGGGCGCGGCGCCCAGGTCATCGTAGATGTCGCGCAGGGAGAGGCCTCGGTACTTCTCCGGGAAGGGCGCGCCATAGGGCTTGCCGGCCCGGTTCCACTCGTACCAGGTCTCCAGCCGGGGCTGAAAGGGAATCCGGTCCACGGGCCGCCCTTCGAAGACGGCCAGGTTGATTTCGCGGGCGGTCATTGGCACTCCGTTTGAACGGGATGATTTAATAGGCATCCAATCCTTAAAAGGTTTTAAACCAAAAACAATCTCCCTCCGTTACGGCAGGCCCTCGATGGCGACCACGGTGCCCGGCGGCGGGGTGGAGACCCCGTCAATCCGGCGCATGAGGTCAACCTTGAGCAGGCGGCCGGAGCGGTCAAAATAGGCGATCCGCAGGTCGCGGACCACCGGGCCGTAGCCCTGGTCGCGGTTGGTGAAGGAGACGCCGGCCGGCAGGGAGGGGAAAAGGATCAGGGTCCGCTCAAAATCGGCGGGCCGGGCGCCGGCGAAGCCCTGGCTGGCCAGGCGGCCGTTCTCGGCCAGCAGAATCCGGACACCCTTGAAGTTGACTTGGGGCC
>Ga0116142_10003805_pt1 | contig 14875 bp, 9 predicted proteins | sample AD_UKC033_MetaG_FD_89785 | JGI IMG/M metagenome (GOLD analysis project Ga0116142, IMG submission 89785) | Active sludge microbial communities of municipal wastewater-treating anaerobic digesters from USA - AD_UKC033_MetaG | ecosystem: Engineered > Bioreactor > Anaerobic > Digestate | place: USA... | reverse complement strand
CCCACGGGAACGTGGACAAGGGACGCCACGAAAAAGGCCGACGAGAGAACGGCCACCTTGGGAACGGACTCGCTGTCCATTTTTTTCACCCCCGCGGTGACACCCGCCGCGGCCGCCGCGACGCCCGCCACCAGCAGGGGCATGGCAAGGACACCCTCGGAAATGTGCATGTCAACGGTCTTTCACGGCCCTGCAACAGCCGTCCGAAAACAAGCGTCTTGTCGTGTTCACGGGTCCCCCCCCTTTCATCCGGGAAGAAACGCCGCAAAACAGGCCTTTCACGAGACCCTTCCGTCAGGGCATCTCGAGAAAATGGACCCAGAGAACCGCGCCGATTTCGACATCCTTTCCCTGGATTTGACGGTCATCGGTGTTGAGCGCGGCAAACCCCCACCACCCGGCCCGGGGCACCCCGTAAGTGAAGACGCCGTTCCCGTCGGCCTTGACGACCTGGGTCACCATGTATTCATTCTGCACCTTCACGCCTTCCGCGCTCCCGGGATCGTAGCATTCCACCTCCACCTCGGCGTACGGAACGGCCTTTCCCCTGACCTTGACGATTCCCTGAAAGACGTTCCCCCCGTAAAGACCGAAAGGTCTCGACAGGGGTACGATTTCCGTCTTGAGACCCAGTTCCCCGTCCCAGCCTTCCTCGAGACCGTAGGCCGCCACCACGACCTTGGTGTAGTGAACGATGTAAACATCCTCCGCCGGCTCGAAATAGGGTTTCGGTTCCAGGTAAAAAACATGGACCCCCGGGCGTTTGACCCGATATTCGGCTTCCCAGGCTTTCTTTCCCATCATCGTCACGGGTTTCAGCGAGCCCAGAAGATCCACTTTTTTCCCATCGTGGAAAACACCGAATGCCGCAGGCTTCTCCATGTCGAGCCCCGTCTTCTCCACGGGATGGGCGAACATGACATCCAGGTGAACGGTGCCGACATCACCCGAAACGATCATCTGTTTCGACGGGATGACCATACCGAAATGAGCCAGCGCGCTTCCCCACGTGAAAAGGGTCAAAAAGACGGACAAAAGAGCTGTTTTAAATAGTTTTCCCGACATCCTTTCCTCCTGCGGTAAAGATGACCGTCCTTCCTGCCGGGGATGGACGCCTGTAATGCCACTAATATTATAATCGTAACACCAACGGTTCAAAAAAAATCATTTTTTTGTCAAGCGCTTGCGACGCACTGCCATTTCGAAACCCCGCACAGTCCTTTCTTGGCCTATGTTCTGCCCTCTCCCGTGCCGGACATGCTCAGCGTTCCGTGCCGGACCCCTTTCACCGCCCGGAGCATGTCGGCCAGACGATTTATCTCGCTGGCTTTTCCCCGGACCGCCACGATTTCCAGGCAGTTGTCATGGTCCAGGTGAACATGCTGGCTGGAAATGATGAGATTTTGAAAATCGTGCTGAATGTCCAGGATCCGGTTCAGCAGCTCACGCTGGTGGTGGTCGTAAACGTAGGTGATCGCCCCGGCCACGTTCCGATCCTCGTCCCAGGCTTTCAGAACCAGTTCCTGCCTGATGAGGTCCCTGAGCGCCTCGGAGCGGTTCGTGTAATTCTTCGCCCGAATCAGGGCGTCGAACCGATCGAGAAGTTTTCTATCGAGAGAGACGCCGAATCGAACGATTTCCGCCATAGGATTTTTCATGCCACGTTTTTGCACTTCGTAACACTCACGGTCCGTCCTGTCAAGATCTCTTTTTATCCTTGACATTCTTTCCTCGAATACAGTAACGAAACCCGGAGGGGGAATAGGGCCATGAAGAGCGGCCACAGAGAAGAAGAGCCATCATCACGGTCCCGGAAAGACGGTAAAGGAATCCCGTCTTTACCGCGGACGGCATCCCTGTGATCGCCCGCCGATGATCTTCTCGAACTGGCAAGAAACACTCTCCCGCCCCGTCCATTTTTATCTTTCCGGCTCCCGGGGTAACGAGGCCGCGGAACGATTTCTGCCCTTTGTCCATCACGGCCTGACATCGGGCAAATCCTGCCTTCTCTGCCTGACCCCGGAAACGGAAAGGCTGCTCCGCTCTTCTCTCGCCGTCGAAAAAAGAGACGAATGGGAGCGCATCACCGGCAACGGGCTCCGTTATCTCAATCCGGACGTAAAAAACAGCCGTAACGAGGCTTCCGCCCTCGAAAGCATCCTGGAGGCCATCGGTGACGCGACATCTTCCGCGCGGGGCCCGTCATGGGTCCTTCTCGAGGCGCGGGCCCTTTACACGCCTCTCACCGAACCGGAACGCCTGGCCCGCTTCGAGGGGGAACTGGATCGGATGACCCGGGAGAAATCCCTTGTCATCGGATGCCTGTTCGATGAAGAGACCTTCCCCGCTTCTTTCCTCTACCAGGCTCTCCTGTGCCATGAAGGGTTCGTCCGGGAGGAGCGCCTGGTTCGAAACCCCCTTTTCCTTTCACCGTCATCTGCCACCTCGCCCGAACAGACCGGCCCTCCCATCGACCGTTTCCGTGACCTTCTCTTCCGGCAGGAGCAGTCCTCCCATCTTTACCGCGTTCTCGCCGAACGTTCCTTCGCCGGTGTGTATGTCGTCCAGAAAGGCCGTTTTCGCTACATCAACCCGAAAGCGGCCTCCTATGCCGGATACGAACCGGAGGAAATGACGGGGAGAGAATCCATGACCGTCGTCCTTCCGGAAGACCGCCCGGAAGCAAAAAAAAATGCCCTTGGCATGCTCAGGGGACACAGGACGGCCCCCTATGAATTCCGCATCCTGCGAAAGGACGGGAAAATCAGGTGGATCATGGAAACCCTGACACCGATCCTCTTCGAGGGGAAACCGGCCATTTTAGGAAACTCCATGGACATCACGGAAAAAATCGGGGCCGAGGAATCTCTCCGTGAGTCGGAACGGAGATTTCGAGAAATCATCGATTTTCTCCCCGATGCCACCTTCGTCATCGACGGGGAAAAAAGAGTGGTCGCCTGGAACCGAGCCATCGAGGAAATGACAGGCATCAGGGCGAAGGACATCATCGGGAAAAAGGACCAGGCCTACGCGGTGCCTTTCCACGGGGAAAAAAGGCCCATTCTCATCGATTTCGTCCTGTCCCCGGAAGAGATCGAAGAGAACGCTTACACCCGGTTTGAGAAAAAGGGCTCACTTTTAATCGCCGAGATGGAATTCCTCTCCCCGAAGGGAGAAAAGCGCTTCCTGTGGCTCAAGGCGTCCCCCATTTACGACGGCAAAGGAACCATCGCCGGGGCCATCGAGACGATCCGTGACATCACGGACCAGAAGCGAATGGAAACGCTGCTTAAAATCGAAAAGGCCCGCATGGATGAGCTTTTCGAAACCGCGCCCGAGGCCGTTATCCTGACGGACCCCCGGGGAACCCTCCTGAAGGTGAATCGGCACTTTACCCGGCTGTTCGGATACACCCCCCGGGAAATCGACGGGAAATCGGTAGACGATCTCATTATTCCCCCGGACCGCACCGTGGAGGCGATCCATCTCACCCGGCAAGTCTGCGACGGCGCCCCCGTTTCCGTCGAAACAGTGCGGAAAAACAAGGATGGCGACCTCATAGAAGTGTCCATCCTGGCAACGCCCATCCGGATCGATGACGGACAGATCGGCGTCTACGCCATCTACCGGGACATCTCGGATCGAAAGAGGGCCGAGGCGGCGCTCCGGGAAAACGAGGAGAGATACCGTACCATCATCGAAACCATCGAGGACGGATACTACGAGGCGGACGCCGCCGGCCGGATCACCTTCGTCAACGACCCCCTGCTTCGAATCCTCGCCTTTCCCAGGGAGGAAATCCTGGGAAGAAGCTTCAGGAGGTTCACGGACCGTGAAAACGGGCAGAAGATCTGGCTGGCCTGTTACAAGGTCTATGAAACGGGGGAACCCTGCCACGGGATCGAGTGGGCGGTCTATCGAAAAGACGGGGAGAAGCGTTCCGTGGAGATCTCCATCTCTCTCATCCGGGACGGCTCGGGAAAAATCACGGGGTTCCGGGGTATCCTGAGAGACATCACGGAACGAATCCGCTCCGAGGAGACCATTCGAAACCTGGCCTATCACGATGTTCTCACGGGCCTGCCCAACCGGTTCCTCTTCCAGGACAGGCTGTCCATGGCCATCGCCGGGGCGCGCCGGTCGGGCACCATGGTGGCGGTGATCATGCTGGACCTGGACAAGTTCAAGGAAGTCAACGACACCCTCGGGCATCCCGTGGGCGATCTTCTGCTCCAGGCGGTAGCGGAAAGACTGAAAGAGAGCCTTCGCCGGGGGGATACGATCGCCCGAATGGGGGGAGACGAGTTCATGATCGTCGCGCCGGACATCAAGACGGAGGCGGGCGCCCGGACGGTGGGGGAAAAGATCGTGGCCGCCGTCCGAAACCCGCTGACCTGCGGCGCTCGTTCCCTCTCCATAACGACAAGCCTGGGAGTCGCCCTTTATCCCCTCCACAGCGAGGATCCCGACGTCCTCGTGCAATACGCCGACATCGCCATGTACCGGGCCAAGAAAGCCGGCCGGAACCTGTGCGAGGTCTACCGCGGCGACCCGTGAGGAGAAGGGTGACGGCGGCGGCGGTCGTTTTTGCTCCCCTGTTGACTCTTTTTCCCGGTATTTCTCCGGGATCCCTCGGAAAACAGCCTTTCCAGGTGACGAGCATCGAGTTTATCCAGGGCTTCCCGGACCAGGGGATGGCCGGCGCGGTTTTTGTACTGAACGAGCGCCCTCTGCATTTTCCTTTCCCTGAATGACCGGGGGACATGGACCGGCGCGCCGGTGAGGGGGTGAAAACCGGTGTGATACATGGCCGCCGAAACCGTCATGGGCAGGGGAATGAAGTCCTGGACCTGTTCGGGGTGAAGGCGACGGTTAAGGCAATACAATCCGAGATCCAAGGCCTCCCCGAGGCCCGCGCCCGGGTGGGCGCTTAAAAAGTAGTTGACAAGATAACGTCTCTCGGGAAGCCTTTCGTTCAGCTTTTCAAAAACGTGGAGAAACGTTTCATAAACCTCCGGGCCCGGTTTTCCCATGATGTCAAGAACACCTGGGGATACGTGCTCCGGGGCGACCTTCATCCGGCCGCTCGTGTGATGCCGGAGAACCGTCTCGAAATAACCGTGCGCCTCCCCGGGAACAAGAAGATCGTAACGGAAGCCGCTGGCAAGAAAAACGTGGCGAACGCCGGGGATTTCTCTCAAGGCCTTCAGCAGGCGAAGGGATTCTGTGTATCCCGGGCGAAGACGTTCACATTTTTCCGGGAAGAGACAGCCCCTGTCGTGGCAAGGGCCCTTCCCTTTCCATCGGGAACAGGTTGCCCCGTAGAGGTTCGCCGTGGGACCGCCCACATCGGTAATGGTTCCCCGGAAATCTTCCCGCCCGGCCAGGGACCGTACCTCGCCGATGAGGGAGGCCGGGCTCCGGCTGCCGACGATCCTTCCCTGGTGGAGAGAGAGGCCGCAAAAATGGCAGTCCCCGCAGCACCCGCGATGGGAAACGACGGAAAATCGAACCGTCTCCAGGGCCTTGACGCCGCCGTCCCCGCTGTAGGAGGGATGCCATTCCCGGCGGTAGGGAAGCTCGTAGATTCTGTCGAGTTCGACCCCTTCCAGGGGCGGGGAAGGCGGGAATTGGACGACGAAGCGGTCCCCGTGTCCCTGGGCCACCGTTTTGCCCCGGACAGGGTCCTGTTCATGGCGGTGAAGGCGGACGGCCTCGTTGAAAGCCGCCGGGTCCTTTTGGACGTCTTCGAAGGAGGGCAAGCTGACCACGAGCCCCAGGTTCCCCAGGTCTTTCCGGACGACGACGGTGCCCCGAATGCCGTCGAGAGCCGTCACGTCTTCCCCGCCGGACAGCCGCCGGGCGATCTCGACGACCTGCCTTTCCCCCATCCCGAACACCAGGATGTCTCCCCGGGCGTCGAGAAGCAGGGACCGGCGGACGGAGTTTTCCCAGTAATCGTAGTGGGCGATGCGGCGGAGGCTGGCCTCGACCCCGCCGAGGACGACGGGAATCCCCGGAAAGGCTTCCCGGACCCGGTTCCCGTACACGATGGTCGCCCGGTCCGGCCGCAGGCCTGGCCTTCCTCCGGGGCTCAAATCGTCTTTTATCCGGGGCCGCCTGTTCGCCGTTCGGTTCGCCACGAGGGAGTCCACGTTCCCCGCGGTAATCCCGACGAAAAGGCGGGGACGGCCGAGCCTCGTGAAATCCGCCGGCGTCCGCCAGTCCGGCTGGGCGATGACGCCCACCCGGAACCCGGCGTTTTCCAGGACCCGCCCGATGACGGCGGCCCCAAAGGCCGGGTGATCCACGTAGGCGTCCCCCGTGACGAGAAGAATGTCAAGCCCGTCCCATCCTCGAAAACGAAGGTCCTGCCTGGTTACGGGCAAAAAAGGTTCCTTCATGGCGTACTCACACGTTGAAAACGAAGGGCGCCGTAAACGACCGGTCGCGGTGCCCCACTCGACGGTTCAGAAGGGCCAGAAAACGGGCACGAAAAGGACGGCGAGAATCCAGAAAATGACATTCAGGGGCACGCCGATCCTCGTGTAGTCCAGGAAACGATAGCCGCCGGGCGCATAGACCATGGTGTTCGTCTGGTAACCGATGGGCGTTGCGAAACTCGTCGAGGCGGCAAAAGCGATGGCCACGAGAAAAGGCCGGGGATCCACGCCCATGGCCGTGGCCATCGAAAAGGCGATGGGCGCGAGAATCACCGCGGCGGCGTTGTTGGACATCATCTCCGTCAGCACGGCGGTAACGACGTATATGAGGGCGAGAACGGCAAGAGGGCCGTAAACCCCCACAGGCATGAGGGCGACCGAGGCGAACCAGGCGGCTGCCCCCGTTTCCTCCATGGCCAGGCCCAGCGGCAGAATTCCCCCGAGAAGAAAGATGATCTTCCAGTCGATGGCCTCGTAAGCCTCCTCGATGGTGAGACAGCGGCTGATCACCATGGCGAAGGCGCCGGTTATCGCCGCCACGAGGATGGGAACGACCTGGAAGGCCGCCAGCGCGACGACGGCCAGAAGGATCACGACAGCCGTGAATGCCCGGTCGCGGCGGATGTAAAGTTCCGTGAGCTCGTTGGTGACGATCATGTTCCTGGACCGGAGGATCCGGGGCACGTCGCTCTTTTCGCACTGAAGGAGAAGGGTGTCGCCGGCCTCGAGCACGATCTGGGAAAGGCGGTCCCGGAGAATCCGCCCTCTTCTCTGGAGAGCGAGCACGACGCTTCCGTATCGCCTCGAAAAATCCACGTCCTTGAGGGATCTCCCGGCAATGCCCGACTGGGGAGGGACAAGAACCTCGATGAGTTCGACATTGTCGGAAGCCAGAAGCCGGTCGCTCATGATGACGTCCTTCTGGATGCCGAGGCCAAGCTTTTCTTTCACTTCAATGAGCTTGTCCACGTTTCCGTGGATGAGGAGGACATCCCCCGCCTGGAGGGGGGTCCGGGGATGCAGGGTTATCTCCTCTTTTCCGCGGACGATCTTGATGAGGGACACCTTTCCTTCCACGCCTTCCTTCTCCCGGTTCCACGTTTTCCCGATGAGGGGGGACTTTTCGGATACGCAGAGCTCGGCAAGGTAATCGGCGAGACGGTACTTGTCCACCTGCTCCGCCTCCCCCCGCCGTTTCGGCAGCAGGTAAGGCGACACCACGGACAGGTAAAGGATACCGGCGCCCACCATGATGAGGCCCAGGCGGGTGAACTCGAAAAAGGTGAAGGCCGCCATGCCGTAACTCACGGCGATGGCATTGACGAGGATGTTGGTGGAGGTCCCCACGAGGGTGCAGACCCCCCCGAACTGGCTGGCGTAGGAAAGAGGGATCATGACACGGGAGGCCGAGATACGGCGTGCCCGGGCCAGGACCATGGCCACGGGGATGAATATGGCCACCATGGCCGTGTTGACGACAAAGGCGGAAAGAAAGGCGATGGCCAGGCAGAGGACGACGATAAGCCGCCGCTCTCCCTTTCCGGCCAGCCGGTTGAGGTGGCGGGAAATCCACTGAATCACCCCTGTCCTCGTGAGACCGGCGCTGAGGACGAACATGGCCGCCACCGTGGCCGTCGCCGGACTGGCAAAACCGTAAAGGGCCCGGTCCGGCGCAATGAGCCCCGTGAGAACCAGGGATACGAGGACGAGGAGAGCCACCACGTCCACCCGGAGTTTTCCCCAGACGAAGAGAACGGTGGACCCGGCGACGATGGCCAGGACAAGCAAAATGCTCAGGCTTGGCAAGAAAACCCTCCAGGAGGCGTTTTATGATCTCTTTCCCCCGCTGGGGAAAGGGTTTTCGGGCGAGACTCCCTGATTTTTTCTATTATCACAACGCCTGAATTATTCCACGGAAAACCGTGCCTTCCGCTGTCCCCTCATAGGGGTGAGGCGCGGAACACCGCGAACGGCTCACTAAAGATAAAAAACCCGGATGACGAGGACGGTCACGAGAAGGTAAACGAGGGTCAGAGGCCCCCCGATACGGCAGAAATCGGTGTTTTTGTATCCGCCGGGAGAAAGAATCAGGGCGTTCACCTGGTGGGTGGGGAGAAAGAAGGAATTGGAAGCGCACAGGGCCACGAGAAGGGCCAGCGCCCTGGGGCTCACGTCCAGGAGTTCTCCCATGCGCATGGCGATGGGAACCATGACGACGGTAGCGGCGATGTTGGACATGAAGAGAGAAAAAAGGGTCGTCAGGGCAGCGAGGGTAAGGAGAACGAAAATCAGGGGGCACCCCTGGAGGGCGCTCAGGATGTGAACGGCGAGATACTCGGCGGCCCCCGTCTTCTTCATGGCGAGCCCCAGGGGGATCAGGCCGGCGAGCAGAAAGACGGTGCGCCAGTCAATGGCCCGGTAGGCTTCATCCATCTGAACGACCCCTATGAGAACCATGGCGGCGGCTCCCGTAAAAAAGCCGAGGGAGATGGGAACGCCCGCCAGGGTGAGCGCGACGGCGGCGGCAAAGCAGAAGACGGCGGCAGCGGGCTTGATGGTTTCCCTGGTCGGCGCCTGCTCGATGGGGGTCGCCAGGACGAAACGGATGTTGTCCGCCGCGGCGTGCATCCGCTCCCAGAGCCCGTGCACGATCAGCGTGGACCCGGCCTGCAGGACGGCATCGGAGAAGAAATCGCCCCGCTCCTCCCGGTCACCGGAAAGGAGCATGATCGGCTCGACACCGTAATTTTTTCGAATACCGATTTCCTGCAGGGTTTTTCCGATCATCGGCGACCTGACCGGAACGACCAGTTCGGCGAAACCCGAAGGCCCCCCGGCCTGCAGATCCTCGAAAGGCCTCATCTCTTCCCGGAAAAGGAGAGCGTTCTCGCTGACGAACCGGAGAAGGTCTCCCCGCTCACCGAGGAGGGCCAGCCTCTGTCCCGCCACGAAAGGCGTGTGCCGCCAGGGCGCGTAGAGGACATCGTCGCTTTCGGCGATGGCCAGGAGGTTGAGGCGGTATTTAGTCCAGATCTCCGCATCCTGCCGCGTCTTCCCCACGAGCGGACTTTTCGCCGGGATGACGCACTGATAAATGGTCGTCGGGAGCTTCCAGGTTTCCACGAGGTGGCGCTGAAACCGCATGACAGGGGTTTCCGGCTTCGGCTTGGCGGGCAGAAGGACCGGGCCGGACTGAAAGAAATAGAGGGCCCCGACAAGAAGCAGGGCGACCCCCACGGGCGCGGCGGCGAAAAGGCCGAACACCGGCTGCCCGCCGTGGTCGAGAAGGTCGTTGAGGACAAGAAGGGCGCTGGAGCCGACCATGGTGATATTTCCCCCCAGGATGACGGAAAACCCCATGGGGATCAGAAGCCGTGACGACGGGATGCCCGTGTTGCGGGCGATCCGGATCACCAGGGGAAGAAAGAGGGCCGCGGCGCCCACGTTCTGGATGAAGGCCGAAAAAACGCCCGCCGTGAGGGAAATGAAAAGGATGAGACGCTTTTCTTCGCGGCCGCCGGCCCGGAGAATGGGGTGAATCAACCGGTTCAGGGCCCCGGAACGGTCCACCCCGTGGCCCAGGATCATGATGGCGATGACGGCCAGCACGGCATTGCTGGCCAGCCCGGAAAAGGCCTCCCGCGGCTCGATCAGGCCGAGCCACGGGAGTAGAACCATGATGAGGATGGCGACGACGTCCACCCGCAGGCGGTTCGTCACGAAAGCGAGAACAGTGGCTCCCAGAACCGATAAAACGAGGACGATCTCCTGGGTCATGGGACAAGGCTCATTTCCCGCCCGCTCCTGTGATGATTACTTCAAGGCCCCGGCCAGAAGGCCGGCGACGGTGTCGCCTCCCGAAGACTTCACGTAGGACACGAGGATGGGAACAAATTTACCGATCATGTCCCCTCCGAGGCCGAGCTGGGCGAACTGTCCGGCCAGGGACATGATCCCGGCCCCGGAATCCTTTGCCTTGCCGAGCAGGGACGAGGCACCGCCGAGAGCGCCCGACACCCCTTCGCTTTTCGGGGCCGCGCCGAGGAAACCCGCCATCCCCGGGACCGCCTCGGCCACCTTGGCGAAATAGGACGCGCCGAGCTTATCCTTGGCGTAGCTGAAAAGGGCCCCGGCGCCTCCCCTGGCCTGGGTCTCCGTCACGCCGAGCTGGCTGGTGAGCAGGCTGACAAGCCCCCCCTCGCCGGCCCAGGCGGCGGATACCCCGAGTAAAAGCGCCGCCGCGAAGACGGCCGCCACGAAACTCATGGGTTTCACTTTTTTCATTTCATGTCCTTTCTTTTTTATTCCCTACCCGTTATCGAGCTCTCAACCTGTTTTTATATTATACCTTTTATTTCTTTTCCCGCAAGTTGTCAGAAACGCGTGTGTCCGTAACACGTAAACTGTCCGGGTTTGTAACACGTGATCTGTCCGGTTCAGGATGGCCGCTCCTGGAGGTGGCGGATGAGACGGACAAAGGTGTTACAGGAGGTCTGGAAGATGCGATTTGAGAAGGTTTACAGGGATTGGGATGGGGATCGTCCGGCCCGTGGCGGACAGGGAAAAATTTTGTGGACAAAAAGAGGTTATATTTGAGATGAATTTCAATAGAGCTTTTCCAAAGAGGCAAAGGCGGGCCCATGAAAAAAGACACCGGCCGTCTCAAAAAATTTGAGGAAGCCCTCCGGCTTTCGGAAGAAAGATACCGGAACCTGGTGGAAAACATCGGTATCGGGGTGGCTCTCATCAGCCCCGACATGGAGATCCTGACGCTTAACCGGAAAATGCGTGAGTGGTTTCCCCGCATCGACACGAAGAAGCGGCCCATCTGCTACAAAAGCTTCAACGACCCCCCGAGAAACGAAATCTGTCCTTACTGCCCGACCCACCGCACCCTGAAGGACGGCCGGGTCCATGAATCGGTGACCGAAACCCCGGCGGGGGACGGTTTCAGAAACTACAGGATCATCGCGTCCCCCGTCATCGGGTCTTCCGGTAACGTGGAAGCGGCCATCGAAATGGTGGAAGACATTACGGAGAACGTCACCCTCCGGGAAAGCCTCACCCTTTCCGAAAAACTCTATCAAACCATTTTCGAGACAACCGGATCGGGAACGGTCATCATCAACGAAGACATGACCCTCGCCCTGGTCAACCAGGAATTTCGAAGGATATTCGGATACGAGGGGGAAGAGCTGGTCGGCAAGAGCTGGACATCCTTCATTGCCCCGCAGGACATGGAGCGGATGGTGGACTATCACCGGAGACGGCGCCTTGACCCGCAAGGTCCCCCGGGAACGTACGAGTGCGTCCTCGTCGACAAAAAAGGAGGGGAGAGAAATGTCCTCATCACCGTTTCCATGATCCCTGAAACCACAAAAAGCGTGGCCTCCTTCCTGGACATCTCGGAAATCAGGCGGCTCAACCGGGATCTGGAGGAAAGGGAGGCCCGATACCGGCTCCTGGCGGACAGGGTCTCCGACGTGATCTGGATCCTGGACATGAATCTTCGCTTAACCTATGTAAGCCCCTCCGTGAAAAAACTGCGGGGATACACTCCTGACGAGGCCATGAACCAGTCGATCGACGAAATCCTCACCCCGGCCTCGCTGACCGTCGCCATGAAGGATTTCCGGGAGGAACTGGCCCTTGAAGAGTCCGCCGCGAGCGAAAAGGAGCGAATTCGGGTCCTCGAACTGGAAATGAAGCGCAAGGACGGGTCCACCGTCTGGACGGAAATCAAGATCTCCTTCATTCGAGACCCCGAAGGCCGGGCCCTGGGAATCGTGGGCGTGACCCGGGACATTTCGGAGCGGGTCCGGGCCACCCTGGAGATCGAGGCGGCCAAAAAAGAACTGGAAGCCAAGTCGGTTTATCTCGAGGAGACCAACACGGCCCTTAGGGTTCTCCTGAGAAACCTGGAAAAGGATAAGCAGGAAATCCAGGAAGACGTCATTACGAACGTCAGGGAACTGATCCTGCCGCTTTTGGAAAAAGCACGGCACTGCCACCGGGATGACGAGCGGGATTCCCTCATGGATGTCCTGGAAAATAACCTGAACAGCATCGTATCGCCTTTTGTGCGGAATCTTTCCCTCAAGGGGGTCCACCTGACACCGATGGAACTCAAGGTGTCCAACCTGATCAGGCAGGGAAAGGGAACAAAGGACATCGCCTGTCTCCTCAATCTCTCCGTGAGATCCGTCGAGTTTCACCGGGACAACATCCGCAAAAAACTGGACATCAAGGGCAAAAAAGTGAACCTCCAGGCCTTTCTGACAGCCTCCTCATAGTATCAGGTATTTACCCGTAATATTACCGCAATCAATTGTCCTTTTATTTTTCCTCGGCATTGCCTAAATTAATCATGAAAGGACATCGAAGAAACGGTTCCCGTTTCCCGGCGCTCACCGGCAGGAAGGCGCCGGACGCACCACGGGGAAGGAGAAACGGAGGAGGGGAAATCATGATCGAGCCTGGTAAGAAAAAAAAGAAACGCTTCGCCGCCAAGGACGGCGCCGTGGCCGCTTTCGTCAAGCCGAAAAACTGCCACTACACGAACCTGGGTCAGATCGTCGAAATGGACGTGGACGGCCTTTCCCTCAAATACCTTTCCCGCGAGGAAGGCCATCTCAAGGGAGAATCGGTAATGCTGGACATTTTTGGCATCGGCCGGCCCCTTCTCGGCGCGGGCAAGGTGGAATGCCGTGTCGTAAACGACATTCCCCTGACCGATCACTATTCCAATTCCCTCAATATCCGGCTTTGCACTCTTGAGTTTCAGTCGCTGTCCCGGGAGCAGGAATACAGCATCGGGCATTTCGTCGATGTCTATGCCCTGAGGGAAAAGGGACAGGCCCACTGACCATGTCGTCCCGACCTTTTTCTCGCCTTTTTGGCCTTGTCATCACCAAGCGATGAGGAAACCTGTGTCCACGGATCGCGGCGGCGTTTCCTGCAATCATTTTCAGCAACGCCGGACTTTTCCCGCCTGGCCTTCCCTTTAGAGGTTTCTCGAACCGCTCTTCCCGAAAACGGCTCTCTTCGCCCGGATCATACTGAAGCGGACCGTGGCGGAATAGCGGAAGGTTCCTCCCCAGGCGGGTTCATCGCCCGTGAAAGTCCCCGTAAACCCGTCCGATGGCCCGTGTCACCGCTCCCATGAAATTCCGCCAGTACTCCTCGTAGGTCGTGTTTCCCGTCAGGTAGGGCGTCAGGATGCAGGAACGGAGGACATAGACGCTTCCCAGGCGGTCCCACTCGCCGGCGCCGATTCCGAAACGCTCCACGTAGGCCCTGGGGGTTTCGCCGTACTCTTCCCGCGTCAGCGCCGTTTTGGACGTGATGAAGTCATTGACGTACACGGGACCGCTTTTGTAGGAGCACTGCTCGTAAACGGCCTGGTTCAGGGCGTTCATCCGTTCCAGGCTGCCGTCACCCCTCTCGTGGAAGGCGTAGTCGACGATGTTCAGGTCCGGTCTCGCCAGGGGAATGACGTCGAACGCGCGGCCGCCCACGTCGATGGGACCGTTCTCGAGGAGAGACCTGTAAAAACGGTAGGCCCCCTCGATGCTGCACCCGATGATCCGCCCGTATCCGGTGATGTCGAGGGGCACCACCCGGTGGGCCATCCAGACGGCCGCCACGGCGGCCCCCGCCTTGGAACCTTCCAGGATGTAGCTGCCCAGGAGCATGGGATTGTCGTCGCTTTTCTCGAACACGTAGGCGGCGAAGTAGGAAATGAGGTCGATGACGCGGCGGTCCCGGGCCACGATGGCACCCGCCGCGTAGGGCACATACCCCATCTTGTGCGGGTCAACGGTGATCGAGTCCGCCTCCGGCATCGCCCGGAAGGCTTCGTAGACGTCCGCGGTGAGCCATTCCGTGTCACCGTGAAGGACGCCCTGGCGGGCATGCTGACGGTGGACCTCGTTGTACCCCATGAACCGGCCCCCGTCGTCCAGGAAAAGGGACCGGGCATAGCCGCCATAGGCGGCGTCGAGGTGGAGGTAGAAGGAAACGCCCCGGTCCTCGAACCGGTCCCGCAGCCGGACGATCTCGTGAATCTCGTCGATGGCCCCTTCCTCCGTCGTTCCGACCACCCCGACGACGGCCAGGATCGGGATCTTCCTTGCCGCAAGACCTTCGATGATTTCCCTGAGGGCGGCGGTGTTCACGCGGTAGTCGCCTTTCACGGGTACGGACACCAGGTTTTCCTGGCCGATGCCGAGAACGTCCACCGCCTTCGTCCAGGAGTAGTGTTTCGACTGGGGCACCAGGACCTTGCCGAGACGCCCCCCCGACATGCCTGCCCCGCGGACGGAAGAACGACGCAGGTCCTCGAAACACCCCGCCGCCTTCACCCGGTCCGCGAGATCGAGGATCTCCCCCGTCGGAAGGTTCAGGAGCCGCCAGTCGTCCATCCCCGCCGT
>Ga0116142_10003803_pt1 | contig 14878 bp, 15 predicted proteins | sample AD_UKC033_MetaG_FD_89785 | JGI IMG/M metagenome (GOLD analysis project Ga0116142, IMG submission 89785) | Active sludge microbial communities of municipal wastewater-treating anaerobic digesters from USA - AD_UKC033_MetaG | ecosystem: Engineered > Bioreactor > Anaerobic > Digestate | place: USA... | reverse complement strand
CTTCTGGCGAACAAGACCGTAAAAAAAGTGTCAGGCTGAAATCCCGATGGACCGTAAAAAAAACCCCGACCTCGTCGGGGTTTTTTACGTCAGGCGGGAGAGACACCGCCGTTCATCCGGGCCGTCAGCTCGTCGGGAGTGAAGGGCAGGTATCGAAAAAGGCATTTTTCAAGAATTTTTGTTTTTTCCCTGGTGTCGACAATCCGTTGAACGTCGTCGGGACTTCTTCCATATCGTTCCAGGATATAGGTCATCCTTTCCTCGAGAGACGTGATTCTCTCGTGGAGGACCCTCTTGTCGGCGTAGTTGACGATCTCCGCTTCCCCGGGAACACGGAGGTCTTCATAGGCGGAAAGCGTGACGTGCTGGCCCACGATTTCTCCCACCTCAGGGTATCCGCGGTCTTTCAGCAGTTCGGCCCCGGTCCGGGCATGATTCTCTCCCGTGTGTAGGCTTTTTGTCTTCGTGATGTCATGGAGAAGGGCGGCAGCCCGGACAAGGTCCCCGTCCAGGACGACGCCCCGTTCGATCAGGGAACCGGCAAGAAAAAGGGCGACCCGGCAGACCTGCCGGGAGTGGTCGACGATGTGATTCATCATGCCCGTTTCCCTGATGAGGGCGAAACATTCCTCCTCCGTGGGAACGGGAACCTTCCTCTTTGCCCGGGGCATCAAGCATTCCACCGGTTATGTCATCTCCGCCGCATCCGCCTTTTCGATCAGCAAGGTCGACGGGTCAAGAAAAAGACGGCCTGAGGGCATCTTTCCGGGAGGGCCTTTGACCATCTTCACGGGAATCCGCTCACCGTCCGGCTGGAGAAGGATGAGGGTGTCGAAAAGATCGGACACGGGACCCAGTGAAACAGGGAGACCGCCTCCGGTCACACCGTCGTGCCGGTGGATATGGGCGGTAAACCACAGGGCTACGGAAAACCGCTCCGCCAGGCCCTTCAGTGCCTCGAGCTTTTCCCGGACGGACGGGTCGAAGTGGAGACCGTCCATGATGATCATTTTCGGGTGAAAGATGTCCTGGACGGTCAGATCGGTCAGTCTCTCCTCCAGCTTCGGGACGGTGAAACCGTCTATTTTGAATGTCATGATGAACCGGTGGGGCATGATTTCCTGCCACATGTCGTCGACCCGGGACATTCCGCTTTGGCGGGCCATATTGATGAAGAGTTCCCGGTACCAGAGGTCGATCTTGTTCACGGGATCATGGAGGCTCACGTGGAGGACATCAAAATCGTTAAGCATGGCGTGAAGAGCCACCTGGACGAGGAATGCCGTTTTTCCGACACCGGCCCGTGCGAGGACGGCCCCGAACCCCGGGGGCGGGAGAAGTTCTTCCGACGTGAAGCCGGCATTGTGTATGGGGTGATGGGTGAGAAACTCTTTTTTCAGCATGTGCCTGCACCTGTCTTTTAAAAAAAGGATTTTACCGGGTCTGGCAGGGGAAACCAACAGGGTCATGGACGGTACGGTTTTCCTTCCCTGTCAGGCGGCGCTTTTCTTTCTCTGTGCCGCTTCCTCGGCGATCTTTTCAGCAATGGACTGAGGCACCTGCCGGTAGTGGGCGAATTCCATGGTAAACTGGGCCTTGCCCTGGGTGGCCGATCGAAGAACCGTTGAAAAACCGAACATTTCCGCCAGGGGGACCTGGGCCTCGATGCTCGAAAGGACCCCTTCGTCCTGGGCCCCTATGATCATTCCCCGTCGCTGGTTCAGGAGCCCCATGGCGGAGCCCTGGAATTCCGAGGGTGTCTCCACGACAACCTTCATGATCGGTTCCTGGACCACCGGCCTGGCTTTCTGGAAGGTTTCCCTGAAGGCGGCCCGGGCGGCGGTCTGAAACGCCATGTCGGAGGAATCGACGGCGTGGAAGGCGCCGTCATTGATCACCACCCTGACACCGGTAATGGGGAATTCCAGTTTCGGGCTCTTTTCCATGGCCGCCCGAAAGCCCTTCTCGCAGGATGGGATGAACTGGGTGGGAATCACGCCGCCGGTAATGCGGTTTTCGAAGAGGAAATCGGCCTCCCCGCAGGGTTCCAGGTAACCGGCGATTCGGGCGTACTGACCGGCGCCGCCGGTCTGCTTCCTGTGGGTGTAGTTGAAGTCCATCTTCTGGGTGATGGTTTCCCGGTAGGCCACCCGAGGCTTACCCGTGGTGACTTCCGCCCCGTACTCCCGGCGCATTCGTTCCACGTAAATTTCAAGGTGAAGTTCGCCCATTCCCTCGATGATGGTTTCGTTCGTCTCCTGGTCTACGAATGTCCGAAAAGTGGGGTCCTCCTTGGTAAACCGGTTCAGCGCCTTGGACATGTTGATCTGGGCCTTGTTGTCCTTGGGGACGATAGCCAGCGAAATGACGGGGGAAGGGACAAACATGGAGGTCATGGTGAGGTTTGTTCCCGGGGAGGTGAAGGTGTCCCCCGAAGCGCAGTCGACACCGAAAAGGGCGCCTATGTAACCGGCGGGGATGGCTTCGATGTCCTCCATCTGGTCGGCGTGCATCCGGACGACACGGCCGATCTTCACTTTTTTTTCTGTCCGCGAGTTGACCACCGTGCTGCCCCGGGCGATTGTTCCCTGGTAAGCCCGGATATAGGTAAGCTGCCCGTATTGCCCGTCTTCCAGTTTGAAGGCGAGGGCGACCACGGGCTTCTCGGGATCGCTGGCGAGTTCCACCGGGATTTCGTCCCGACCCATGTCAAGGGCTTCGTTTCGAACCTCAAGGGGCGTCGGAAGGAGATTCACGACACCGTCGAGAAGAGGCTGGACCGCCTTGTTCTTGTATGCCGATCCCATGAAAACAGGGGTCAGTTCCCGCGACAGGGTACCCTTCCGCAGGGCGTCGTTCAGGAGGCTTTCTGGAATTTCACGCTCTTCCAGTATGGCTTCCGTCAGTTCGTCGGAAAAAACGGAAGCGGCATCGACCAGGATCTCCCGGTACTTTTTCGCCTCGTCGACCAGAGAGTCCGGAACGGCGTCCTCGCGGACCGTTTCCCCGTTTTCCCCTTCGAAATAAAGGGCTTTCATGGACACAAGATCGACGACGCCCTGAAACCGTCCTTCCAGGCCGATGGGGATCTGCATGGCTACCGCGTTGTGTCCTAACTTGGTTCGAAGCTGCTGAACGACCCTGAAAGGATTGGCCCCCGTCCGGTCGACCTTGTTGATGAAGGCGATGCGGGGGACGCGGTAACGCTTCATCTGCTGGTCCACCGTGATGGACTGGGACTGGACGCCGCCCACGGCGCACAGGACGAGGACAGCCCCGTCAAGGACTCGAAGGGAGCGCTCCACCTCGATGGTGAAGTCCACGTGGCCGGGCGTGTCTATGATGTTGATCTCATGATCCCGCCAGCGGCAGTAAGTCGCCGCGGACGCGATGGTTATGCCCCGCTCCCGCTCCAGGTCCATGGAGTCCATGGTCGCTCCCACGCCGTCCTTGCCCTTGACGTCGTGCATGGCATGAATACGCTTCGTGTAGAAGAGGATCCGCTCCGTGAGGGTCGTCTTTCCCGAGTCGATGTGAGCGCTGATCCCGATATTTCTTACTCTTTCGATGTGGCCGATCATGTTCTTTTTTTCCTTTAAAAAATAAAAACCCCCCGGAAGACGGAGAGTTTCGACCGAAGCACGAATTTTTGAGTCTATAGCCTTACAGCCGCCGTTTGTCAAGCGATTTTTTACGCCGGAGAAAAGCGTTGCGAATGGGACGGGAAAAAAGATACAGTTGCCCTGCCTCACCTGTGGGAGGAAAAGGATTTTGAAAAGGAGTCCTGCCGTGACAACAACGGAGCGTCGCGTTGCCGGAATCGGCCCCGTGACCTTCCAGAGGAGCCGCCGGGCCAGAAACCTGCGCATAACCGTCCAACCCCTTCAGCCGGTTCGGGTGGTTCTTCCGCCGGGCGTTTCCCTGGAAAAGGGAAGAGACTTCCTTCAGTCCAAAAGGGCCTGGATCACCCGGCGGCTGAAAATTCATGAGGAGATCCTGGAAAGGCATCACGCGCTTCTGTCGTCCATGAAGCCGGTGGATCCTGACACGGCCCGCCGCCGGCTTAACGCCAGACTGGAGGCGCTTGCCTCCCGATTCGGGTTTTCCTACAATAAATGCGTGGTCCGAAACCAGAAGACCTGCTGGGGCAGCTGCACGCCGGGAAACAACATCAGTCTTAACGTCCACCTGGCCTGCCTCCCGAAAAAGCTTGCCGATTATGTCATTCTTCACGAACTGGTCCACACGATTGTCAAGAGCCACGGCCCGGCCTTCTGGAAGGCCCTGGAAGATATTCTTCCGGAAGCGAGAAAAAGGGCGGGAGAGCTTAAGGAGTACTCCCTGGATTTGTTTTTCATCAACCGGGAACCTGTGACTTCACGGAAGGGAGAATCCACCGCGGGAACGTCCTCGGGGAACCGGCGGGGCAGCCGGCCGTGACGTCCCTGTATGCCGCTCTCTGGATCTTTCTGCGCGGTGCTCTTCTGTTTCTGGTGCTGTTTTTTGCCTTGATTTTCTTTTTCCAGGGGAGATTTATCTACTTTCCTGCGGGACCACTGGCGGGAACACCGGCGGATGCAGGCCTTCTCTTCGAGGATATCCGGTTTCCCGCTACAGACGGGACCCTTCTCTCGGGGTGGTTTGTACCCGTGACGCCTGTGGAGGCTTCCCGGGGAACGATTCTTTTCTGCCACGGCAACGCGGGCAACATGTCCCATCGCCTTGATAGCATCCTCATTTTCCATGAAATGAAACTCGACGTTTTCATTTTCGATTACCGGGGTTACGGGACAAGCGCGGGAAGACCCACGGAGGAGGGGACCTGCCAGGATGCCGAGGGGGCCTGGCGCTACCTCGCGGAAAAGAGAGGAATTCCGCCGGAAAAGATCATACTTTTCGGCCGTTCCCTAGGCGCTTCCATTGCGGCCTGCCTGGCCGGGAAGACCCAACCCCGGGGGCTGATCGTGGAATCCTCTTTTATCTCCATTCCTGATCTGGCGGCGGAGATCTACCCGTGCCTGCCCCTCAACTGGGTCCTGAGATTCCGATACCCGACACGGGACTGTCTACGGCGTGTCCGCTGTCCCGTTCTCGTCATCCACAGCCGGGAGGACGAAATCATTCCGTTCCGTCATGGGAAGGCCCTTTACCAGGCCGTCGGCGGCCCCGGTCATTTTCTGGAAATCACGGGAGGGCACAATGACGGATTTGTATCTTCCGGGAGCCTCTACCGGGAAGGGTTGCGAGACTTCATTTTCCCGCTTTTGGATGGGCGGGCTTCATGATTCCGGCTTTTCCCATTCCACCCGGTTCCGGCCCAGGTGCTTCGCCTTGTAGAGAAAGGCGTCGGCCTTGCGGATGTACTCGTGGAGAGCATCCTCTCCGTCGTAGGCTGCAACGCCGACGCTTGTGGTCAGGAAAATGGTTTTACCCCCCCAGTAAAAGGGTTCCCCGGCGATTCCCTTACGGATTTTTTCCGCCACGACGAGGCCGCCTTCGGCCGGGGTTTCCGGAAGAAGAATGAAAAATTCCTCGCCGCCCCAGCGGGCTACGATGTCCTGACCCCTCAGGAGGGAGGAAAAGCGCTTCGCCGTTTCCACGAGGACGATATCTCCGGCGTCATGCCCATTCGTGTCGTTGACCGCCTTGAAATGATCCAGGTCCGCCAGGAGAATCGTGAAAGGAACCCTGTTTCTCCGGTTTCTGGCGACCTGGTGCTGAAGATGGGCCATCATGGCCCGGCGGTTCAGCAGACCCGTCAGGGGGTCGGTCATGGCCGCCTCCTCGAGAGCCTTCTGGGCCCGGATCCTTTCGGCCATCTCGATACCCATCCGCTCGTTGATTTCCTTGAGGTCCCGGGTTCGCTGCTCCACCCGTATCTCAAGTTCATCCCGGGACTTCTGGAGAGCGACGAAGGCCTCCTGCTTTTTCCTTTCCGATGAGGAAAGCTGGTCCGCCATGGAGTTGAAAGCGTCAATGAGATCGTTGATTTCATCGTTCGTTTCGAATGCGAGTTTTTCTTCGAGACGACCGTCTGCTATGGTCCTGCACCGGGAGATGAGAAGGCGGATTGGCGACGTGAACCTGTCGGAGAGATACTGGCTGAAAAGAAAGGCGAGAACGATGGAGGCGAAGAGGGATACGATTCCCGACAGGCGAAGGAGTTGAAATTTTCTCTTCACTTCGTCCGCCCGCATGTCGATTCCGAGGAGATACTGCCCCATGCCGTTCATCAGAGGGGCGTACCCGGAAAGAAAAGAACCCCACTCGTCCGTGTAGATTTTTGCGTCCACCGAGACGCCCACAAATCCGTCGTACATTTCGGGGGGGATTTCCATGTATTCCGTTCCCGGCAGGGCCTGCTCATCCGTTTCGTCGGAATCGACGACAAAATGGATCTTGTCATCCGTCCTCCGCATAATGTAGAGGTAGGCGATGTCCTTGTTCATCCGGCGGAAGGCCCGGAGTTGGCGGAGCGTGTCCTGATAGGCCTTCTTATCACTGTCGGAAGGTCCCAGGATTTCCCCGAGGGGGTTGGCATCGAGGGTTCGGCTGAGGAGGGCGGCGCTGTACTGAAGACGATCCTGGAGCTGTCGCATCAGGCTGTCATGGGCATTGAAGTAAAAATAGGTCCCGACACTGCCGGAGATGAAGACGATGGCGAGAAAGTGGCTCAGGATGAGTTTGCTCCGGATCGTGACGCGGCGCTTTTTCATGGTTTTCTCCTCATCGGGGGGTATGGAAGGTCTTTCCTGTTTCCCGATAGGATATGCCTCACCGAATGGGTCCTGTCAACAGGAGAATGAGCGGGAAGGCGGGGCTGACCTGAACAACGGATGTTTGAAATACCGATCGAAATCCTGTAAGGTCAGACCATCCTGGCGCTTTCCGGTTGCGGTCGGTAAAAATCCACTCTTCCGGAGTAAAAAAGGGCCGGTGTGTCGCATTGGCAATACCGCCGGCGGATGTTCTTGCCTCACCCGAGAAAGGAGATAGACATCATGACAGAGAAAATCATGCTCCAGCCGCTTGAAAAAATCGAGATCCTGACTCTCCAGGACAACTATGTCGAGGTGACCGCCATGGACAATTCGGAGGTCATCACCCGGGCGTCGGCGATTGCGGACAACGAAATCCGGCGATCCATCTCGGCCGAGCACGGCTTCGCTGCCATCGTGAGGGCCACCGACAGTTCCTCGCGCACGAGAACCCTTCTCTTCGACTTCGGGTTTTCCGATTCCGGCGCCGCCGAAAACGCAAAACTTCTTGGTGCGGACATGACAGAGGTGGAAGCCATGGCCCTGTCCCATGGACACAGCGATCACACCGGCGGCATCGAAACCCTGGCGGAGATGATCGGGAAAAAGGGTATTGAATTCGTGGTCCATCCCGGCGCTTTTCGTCCCTCCCGTTTCCTCAAATATCCCAGAGGTCTCGAATTCAAGTTCCCCTCCCTGACCCGGGAAAGGCTTGAAAAGGCGGGGGTTCGGATTGTCGAATCGGACAGGCCCCGCCTGCTTCTCGACGGGACCATGCTCTTCCTCGGGGAGATTGAACGGAAAACCGATTTCGAGCGGGGCATGCCCAATGCCTTTTATAAGGACGAGGACGGGGAATCCTGGGATCCCATCCCGGACGACACGGCCGTTGCCCTTCATCTTCGCGGAAAGGGGCTGGTGGTTCTTTCGGGCTGTTCCCACTCGGGAATCGTCAACACCGTTTTATACGCCCGCAAAATAACGGGAATCGAAAACGTTCACGCCGTCATGGGAGGGTTTCACCTTTCCGGCCCTGCGTTCGACCCCATCGTTCCCCGGACGACGGAGGAACTGAAGAAACTCAACCTGGCATATATTATCCCCTGTCACTGCACGGGCCGGAAGTCGATCCAGTATATGGAAAGGGAAATGCCCGAAGCCTTCATCATGAACATGGCCGGAACGCGACTCACCTTCCGGGCTTGAACGGACGGTTAGAGATCGGTGCCGCAGGTTCCCGTCCGCAAGGGGCGGTATGTTTTCCCGGATTTAAAAAAGCGGGTCTGGGAAATTCTGGGGTCTTCTCACGGGAGGCCTCTGATTTCAGTGAAAAACGTGTCCCTTGGAAGCCGAACCTCCTGTTCCCGGCCGCGCCCGGGGAGGCCGTCCTTACCCATCCCCCTGCGGTCCGGGCTGCAGCGGAGTGTGTCCTGCACGGGGAGGCCGGGTTCAGATCTCCGACAGCCCCGCCACGGGTAATTTCGAAAGGGTCCAGAGGGAAGGGGGGCTCCGCCTCTTCATGCCTCTCCCCTCAAGGGTAGCGAAAAAAGTCCTTCTGAGGAAACAGCGTGTTTCCAGCCGTCACTTCTTTTTGCCGAGAAAGCGGGCCAGGCTGTCGTACTGGGGCGGCATGGCCGGCTCGCAAAGAATGTTGAGCGCCGGTGTGGGTACGCGGTTGGCCCCGGCCCTGTGGCTTTCCTCCAGGCCCCGGGCGAAGCTCCCGAAGAGGCTTCTCGGCACGGCAAAGCTCATCTCGAAGTCCTGGGTTCCCGCGAAGGCCCTTTCACCGCCCCCGGGGAGGATGACCTGGCACCGGCCCGTCACGATGGGGAGAATAATCTCGTACCCGCAGTTGGCGCGGCCGGGGAAGGACGAGGCGACGGGTTCCCCCGTCTGCCAGAGAGCGCCCTGAACGCAGCGGGCGATCTGTGACGGCATGCCGTAGATGACGGCGACGTCTGGTTCGAAATCGGCGCGCCCGCCCCCGGCGATGATGATCGTTTGCGCTTTCCCCCGGGGAAGCTGGGGCATGGCGTTTTGAAGGCGTATACCCCCTTCCGGTGTTTCCGTGTAAAGGGGGCAGGCGATTTCACCGTCCATTTCAGGGGGGCGTTTGCCGCCGAAGCCGAAAAAAGACATCCCCACGGCACAACCCCAATCCTCCTCGTGAAACGCGATTTTCCAGCCGAACCGCCGGGCCAGGGCAATGCCCTGGCAGAGGGCCAGGGAATGGCCGAATGCCGAAAGGGGGGTTCGGGCCTTCGGGACCGCCTCTTCCCTGTCAAGGACGGCCACAGCCACCGGAAACGTCAGCGGTTTCACGTACCGGTCCACTGTTTCACACAAATTCTTCCATTCCATGGTCCTCTCTCCCTTTGTTTTTTTGCCGTTGACCATAACACGGAACAAAAAGGGAAGGAAAGCGCCGGCGGTGCGATTTTTTTCGTGAAACGGGACGAATTTGAGGGTAATATGACGACAGTTTAACGGAGGAGGTTAAAATAATGAAGAAAACCGGAATGATCGCTATTGGGGCTCTCATCGTGGCGATCTTCGCGCCGTTTACGGTTGTTTCGGGAGGCGGCGGGATGGAAGACGAGACGTTTTACAACGATAAAGGGCTCACCCATTACAACAGGGCCTACTACGATTACCTGGCGTCGGGAAAGACGGAACAGGCGGGCGAAGAATTTGAAAAGGCCGCCGAGGCTTTCCTGAAGGCGGTAAAGATCAATGATCGCTTTGTCGAGGCCTACCGTAACCTGGGCCGGGTGTACACGGTCCAGAAAAAGGACGAACTCGCCGTGGAGGCCTACCGGAAGGTGGTGGCCCTGGATCCGGAAAACGTGGAAAACTACCTGCCCCTGGCGTCAGCCCTGCAAAGGACCGGGAAATGCGGCGAGGCCCGGGACGTCCTGGCGCGGGCGAAATCCCTTGCCGCGGATCCCGCGGTTCGGGACGCCCTTGACAAGATGATCGAGAAAATGAAGGACCTGGGGGAACGTTGATGAAACGGTTCTTGAGAATTTTTCGGAGAGGCGTCACCGTCGCCGGCATCGGCTGTCTTCTGACCCTTTCGTCGCTCTTTTTCGCGCCCGGCGGCGGGGCGGAGGCGGCGAATCCAAAGGGCGCCTATTACAGTGCCGTGAACAACCGGGTTTTCTGGTTCATCGTCGCCGCCGACACCCACGTCGGCAAGAAAAACGGCCAGGGTGAGGCGAACCTCCAGTGGCTTCTGACGGCGGGCCGAACGGTCATCGACCCCTCCTTCATCGTTCTCGCCGGAGACCTCACCGACTCCACCAACGGGGGTCTTTACCCCAACGGGCCGTGGCTCGAGGAATGGATCAAATACCGGAACACCGTGGACGGGTCGGGGGCGACAGCGGACTTCTTTTTCGACGTCCCGGGAAACCACGACGAATACAACGACGGCGGGCTGTCCTTTTACCGGAATAATTCCGTTCAGGGCCGGGCCACGGGACAGACCCAGGCTTCGTGGACCCGTACGTTTTCCTTCGGTACCTATCATTTCATAACCGCCTGCACGGCGGGCAATGACGGGGCCCCTTTCAGCATTTTTCCCCCGACCTTCGGAGATCACGCGGGGCTGGACGACGGGGAGATCAGTTTCATCGAAAACGCCCTGGAACTCAACAAGGACGCCGAACTCAGCCTCATCTTCGGTCATCACCCCCTGGTGAAACCGAAACCGACCCCGGAAAACTGGACGGACACGGCCCTGACCTACGGGCTCGAGGCGTTTGCCGGGCTCATGGACCAGTACGGGGTGTCGCTCTACGGTTACGGGCACACCCACATCTACCAGGAGCAGTTTTTCGTGGGAGACATGACGGAAGGGGTGATTTACCTGAACACGACGGCCCTGGGGGAAGTGAAAGACAACGCCTATACCCTCGTGGCCGTGGACTGCAATGGAATTTCCCTGCGCAGCCAGGCCGTCGGGAGCTGGCCCCTCGTTCTCGTCACGGCCCCCCTGGATCCGAATCTCGGCATGGAAAAAAATCCTTACACGTCCAATATTCCCCGGGTCGGCCCGGGAAACCCCGTCAGGGCCCTGGTTTTCGACAGCAATCCCGTCCTTTCCGTGGAATACCGAATCGACGGGCAGGGGAACTGGCTGCCCATGACGCCCGTTCCCGGAAATTCCCGTCTGTGGGAAGCGGAGGCCTCCGTCGACATGGCCGACCAGTCTCATGTCGTCGAGGTTCGGGCGACAGGGTCGACCATCCAGTATGACCGGATCCCCACGGGAACCCCCCCGGAGCCGGTGCAGGAAGAAGGGGGGAAGGGCTGCTTTATCAGGACGATCGGGGGGAGATGAGGCGCCTTGTCAAGCCGAAGACGGCCTCCATGTAAGCCCTGAACCCACGGAGGAAGAGGTCGTTGTGATTGGCCCCGGCGATCTTCAGGAAACGCTTTTCCTCTGAAGGGCAGGCGGCGAAGAGAGCTTCCCCGTCCGACAGGGGGATGATGTGATCGTGTTCCGCGTGGATGATGAGGACCGGTTTTTCGAAGGTGGAAATCCGGACGAGATTGAAACGGTCTTCTCTTTCCGTTATTTCAGGGGGGATGGTTGCCCCGACAAGACGGAGAAGGGGGACGATCCGGGCGAACCCGCTTTCGATGATGAGCCCGTCGACCCGGTCCTGGAAAGCGGCGGCGATCTCCAGGGCCGAGGCGCTCCCGAGGGATCTTCCCATGACGACGAGAGGGCCGCTGAATGATTCACGGGCGAGAAGATCCAGGAAAAAAGTGAAGATTTCCCGTGCGTCGCCGAGCATGGCCGATACGGTGGGAGATCCCGTCGAACGGCCATACCCCCGGTAGTCGGCGACGATGAAATTGAGACCGAGGCCGGTGTAAACGGGGGCGAGATCATCGTAATCGGCTGCGATCTCGCCATTTCCGTGAAAGAAGAGAATATGGGGACCTTCCCGGTTTTCCCCGTGAAACCGGGCCCCGACGACGTCGCCCCCGGTCACGGGAATGAGATAATCCCGGCTTCCCGGCCGCGCCCCCGGGCCGCTCATCTCGGGCCTGGGATGGAAGAGCCTCCCGGAAACCAGGGGCGTGTCGAGAAATGCGAGATTTGAATGGTCGGTCATGATCAGGATCCTCCCTGCGTCCGGCCGTCCCTCCCGTCAGCTCGAAACGGCCGCATCCCGAAGCTTTAATTGAATGGTGGATACGCCGTTCCAGCGGTTCGTCTGGGGCGTGAAGGCGATGTCCATCCTGTCGCCGCATGACATCCGGCTGAAAAGGTGGGCTTTTTTGAACCAGATGGACCCGTGGGAGGTCTCCTGGTCCTTGATCTGCATCTTCAGGTGGTTGTTTTTCAAAACCACGGGGGATGTGACCCGAATGTCCCGGGCGCAGAGCACAGGCTCCGGGTTGGCGTTTCCGAAAGGGGCTAGCTTAGCGAAATCCTCCATGAGCTTCCACCCGATTTCTTCGAGGCCGCACTCGGCGTCGATGGAAGTCCGGGGAATGAGTTCGGAAGGATGGATGCTTTCAAGGATGGCCCTGTTCAGGGTCGAAGACAGTGCGTCGATGTCTTCCTCCCGGATGGAAAGGCCCGCCGCGTACCGGTGACCGCCGTAACCGAGAAGGAGAGGCTCGCAGGACTTTTTCAACCAATCATAGAGATTGAATTCGGCGATGCTTCTCCCCGAACCTTTCCCGATTCCCTCCCGGAGACTGATAAGAATGGCGGGACGGTAAAACCGGTCCACGAGCTTCGACGCCACGATCCCGATGACGCCGGGATGCCACTTTTCCGACGCGAAGACGAGAAAACCCCGTTCCCGCTGGCTTTCGTCGGACCGCATGCGCAAAAGGATGTCCTCCAGGATGTTCCGCTCGATTTCCTGGCGCTCCCGGTTGAACCCGTCCAGGCGTTCCGCCAGTTTCGCCGCCTCCAGCGGGTCATCGGTGAGAAGGAGACGGACGGCGTCCTCCGCTGACCCCAGCCGGCCGGCGGCGTTGATTCTCGGCACCAGGTAAAAAGACACATCGACGGCGTCCAGGGGGCCCGACGGGGAATAGGTCGCCCTGTCCTTCAGGGCCCGGATTCCCGGGCGTTTTCCCTCGTTGATGAGTTCCATGCCGACCTTGACGAAGATCCGGTTCTCGTCGAGAAGGGGAGAAATGTCGCCCAGGGTGCCGATGGTCACGAGGTCGAGATACTCCCTCAGGTTGGGATAGGTTCTGCCGTTCCAGAAACCGGCCGTTCGAAGGGTTCCCCGCAGGGCGATGAGAAAATTGAACACAATGCCCACGGCGGCCATGTATTTGAAGGGGAAGGGACAATCGGATCTCTGGGGGTTGATGACGGCCGCCGCCCCCGGAAGGCTGTCGGGAACCTTGTGGTGATCGAGAATGACCGTATCCACACCTGTGGACCGGGCGTACGCTATGGCATCGTGATCGGTGATCCCGCAGTCCACGGTGATGATCAGCCGGGCGCCCCGGCTTCGGATATGGTCCACCGCTTCCCGGTTCAGGCCGTACCCCTCGGACAGGCGATTGGGAATGTAGTAGGAAACCCATGGGTGAATTTCCTTCAGAAATTTAACGAGGCAGACCGTGGACGTGATGCCGTCGGCGTCGTAATCCCCGTAGACCGCAAGGGGCTCCTTCCGGTAGAGGGCCTCGACGACCCGCTCCACGCCCCTTTTCATGTCGACCATGAGGAAAGGGTTGTGAAGGTCCGCCAGGACGGGGTTAAAAAATTTTTTCGCCCGGTTCGTGTCGACAATGCCGCGGTTCACCAGGATTCGGGAAGTGAGCGGCTCTATACCCAGTTCTTCCCGGAGTGCCCTTTCGGCATCTCCATCGGGCCTGGGAAAGTTCCACCGGGTTGTGGGAATCATGAACAGCCCCTTCCTGTCCTCAAAAATAACCAGGTTTGTTTCTCTGTGTATATGACCCATGGACCCCGGCGTGTCAAGCGGGAAATCGGGCGGATTCATAAATTATCCCTTGATCTTTCACGGTGCCGGTGTTAAAAAAATCCCGTCCGGAGGAACCGGTGGCCGCATCGTGGTGTCGAAAAATCGTCGAGGTCAAGCGCCGGGAGATCTCTTACCTGAAATTCATCCTCGAGGGTTATGACGGTCTCGTCACGGTGACGACGGTGGACGGGAACAGCGGGAGGGTATCCCTGACCTTTCCCCCTTCCGCATTGCCCGATGTGGAGGGCGTTCTCGAGGCGCTGAAACAGGAAATCGTCCTTACCGAGATAAATCTTTCCCCTTGAGGAGAATGGGACCATGAAATCACCCCGTTTTTATCTCTTGATGATCCTGCTGCTCGTTCCGCTGGTCACGGGCATGGGGTCCCTTTTCGGTGACGAGCCGGCGGGCAAAATCCCCGCGCCTGACGAAAAGCTGGAGGCCGTCTTTCTGGACCAGATGGGGGTGGCCACGGCCTGCACGGACGTCAGCATCGACGGAAACACATACATAGAGGGGAAAAGGGGTTCAGGAACCTACACGGTCACCTTTGACCGGATACGGGAGATCGTCTTTTTCATGAAAGAAGGCGTCTTGAAAGGGGTGGTGAACCTGAAAACGGGGGATTCGGTGGAGCTCGTTTTGAAGAGTGACCGGAAGGCTTACGGCAGAACCGCTTATGGAACGTTCCGCATCTCCCTGGGGGAACTCCGAAAGATGTCCTTTCCCTCGCAGGACGGCGGGGAAAAGGGGAGGGGGGAATAAAAAAATCCCGGTCCCGCGGGGGAACCGGGATTGTCTCAACAGGGTTTTTCAGAGCGCCTTCTTGACGAATCCCGACTTGATGCACCGCGTGCAGACCTTCATCCGCTTCACGCCCCCCGTCTTGGGGTTGACGACGCGAAGGCGCTGAAGATTCGGGTACCACACCCGCTTCGTCTTGTTGTTCGCATGGCTGACGCTGTGCCCCACGGAGGGTTTTTTACCGCACACTTCACAGATTCGAGACATTTTGGGCCACTCCTTCCGGAAATTGGAGAGACTTCATAAAACATATCGTCCAACAATTCAAGCTTTTTCTTCATTTCATCACCGGGGGCTGACCGGTGGCCTCCAGGACGCGCATCCATAAGACCCCCTGGG
>Ga0116142_10003799_pt1 | contig 14891 bp, 14 predicted proteins | sample AD_UKC033_MetaG_FD_89785 | JGI IMG/M metagenome (GOLD analysis project Ga0116142, IMG submission 89785) | Active sludge microbial communities of municipal wastewater-treating anaerobic digesters from USA - AD_UKC033_MetaG | ecosystem: Engineered > Bioreactor > Anaerobic > Digestate | place: USA... | reverse complement strand
AAGTTGCCCTCGAAATCGGTTCCAGAAAGACGCACAAGCATGATGTTGGAATTGGCGACAACTTCCACACGGGAAATCTGGAACAAAGGCCAGACCTTTCCATGGCCCGCAATTTGTACGAACATGGTCTTCTGAAAAGCATCTGGTGCTGAAGCGGAAAACTTTGACATGATTATTTCTCGTTGGAATTGTCGTTTGGAAACGACGCTACTGCATAAGTAATTAGTCCAAGAGTGAACCAGAACTCTACAAGGCTAATCATGAACTCGAAAATCACCATGAATTTATCGCCAAGAATTCGACTGGTCCACAACGTCTCTCATGACAAGGGTGATATCGAACAGCCGACCTTCTACCTCTCCATCTGCAATTGCTTCCCCGGTGTCGGACAACCAGCCGGAATCAATTACATAACCTTCTCTGAACTTTCCGGGTGCAACATAGACACGGAACAACGCACCTGAACGTGCGGCTTCGTGAAGGTTCTCGAACAGGTTATTCGGGTTGTTTGGATTGACTCCATAAGGGTCTGAGAAGAGCGGGTCGGCTCTACGGAATCTGTAGGTATAGGTTGCGGGCACTTCTCCGAAAGCAAGAGCACGTGTCACCTTGGAACCCCAATTGTAAACCGATGCGTAGGTTCCGTTCATGCTTTCGCTTGTTCCGATTGTTGATTGTGTATTTCGCGTATCAAGGTAGGTGCAATTGAAAGGACACCATACACCGGGAGGGTTGATCGTCGTATTGGACATATCTATCAAGGTTCCGGATGCTCGCACCACGTTCTGTGGCGAAGAAGCAAAGGGTCGGTAATATTCCCATCCGCTTGGTGAAGGTGGAACAAGACTGGTGAGTTGATCTGTTGGCAAATCAAGTGTACCGCTGGTCCAGTTGAGTACGAGACAAGAACCAGATGGACCTGTATTTGTGAATTCGGTGGAGTTGGATGCGAGTGCAATAAAGTTCCAATCTGCCCCAAGATTTCCGCCATAAATCTTTGGAGTGACCTTGCTTGCCGTAGACAAACCTACGGCTGAACCCGAACCGGGGAAGGCAGTGATAATCTTGTCCATGATAAGACCCCACAAACAATCACTTGTAAGGTCTCCGTTTGTATCGGTTGTCAATCCCCACACCGAGTCCGCTGATCCCAACGATACAGGAACAAGGGTCGAATTACCGGGATTTCCGTAGATTGAAACCACGAAGTCGTAGTTCGAGATCGGCACTTGCCATGTGATAAAAGGGTAGATGCTCATAGTGTTCCTAGTAGATGTTGTGTAGGGTGGCCCTGAAATACGTTGAGGAAGGGCTCTAGAATTGCGCTACAAATCATGCAGTGCCATACCTGCGGGTATCCTCTAGGACGTTACCGAAGGCCCGTGCAGTGCCCTTTGGATCGGCTGTAATACCGAATTCGTTTACGATGGAATATGTATTGGAGACGTTTGCCTGACTGTTCGTTGATGGGGCACGTGTTTTCTCTTTCTCTTTCTTTGGTACACCGAACGATGATCCGAGTGCTGTCATGGCAAGACCTGCTCCGATCATAGCACCTCCCTTGACGGGATTAGGTGCGCCACCAGACCATGGGTCAGCCAAGATTACTGCTGTACCAATAGAAGCAAAGGTTGCACCCAATCCTTGCAACAAACTTCCCAATATACCTTTCCATGCGTCTTTGAACTTTTCCCCACCTCCTAAAGATTCACCAAGGGCAGATGAAAACGCCATGAGACCGTTGACTGTAGCGTCAACGGCTGCGGATTTGACCATATCCCAACCGGCTTTTTGCATATCAACGAACTCTTTTTGTTTCTTTTTAACTTCCTTTGCGTTTGCTTCCTCGCGTTTCTTTTCTTCCTTTTGTTCCTTTTCGTGTGCAGCCTGGATCTTCTTGTAACGCTTTTTCAAGCTCGCCGCGAATTTATCATGGGCGGCTTCACGTGCGTCTTGTTGTTCTTCTTCCGTATCTTTTATCTCTTTTTGAAGTTCCTTAAGACGTTCCAACGAGGCAATCAATTCTTCGTTCTTGTCGATTCGTGCCTGCAACAGAAGTGTCTCAATTTGCGACTGGACACTCACATAATCTCCAGCAGTGATTTGCAAATTGAATCTCTGCGTTTCCATATCAAACAGTTCTTGCTGGCGTGCCTTTTTGGCTTCCAGATCTTTGATGGCTTCCACTCCCAGATCTTGTATCTGATAAGCATAACCTAGTTGCAATTCCGCGATACGTTTAGCTTCTTCAGCATCCTTCTCAGCTTGCGTCTTTGCGTTGGCGGCTCTTTCTTTCCTTTTTCTTGCAGCCTCATCTTTCAGACGTTCTTCTTCTGCGTACCCCTCGCGTGCAACTCTTGCTTGTTCTTTTAGATTCGCGATTGCGACAGTGTGATTTTTCGCGCCTTGTGAGTTATTTTGCTCGGCTTCGAGCTTGGCAATCTCTTGCGTAATTCTCGTCAACAGTGAGACGTAGCTTTCTCCCTCTTGTCTGGCAATACCTGTTACCATCGCTAAGTCATCAAATTGTGTCGTGAGCAATCCAAGTTGTTGTTCTGGTTTTGCAAACTCCACAATAATTGAATTTATGGCAAACATGGCGTTCGTGGCGATCATCGTTTTGGTCGCCAACTCTTCAAGCGATTTGGCTAATTTCTCGACTCTCGGCTTGGCTTCCTCGATTTTTCGATTGTGAATATTCTGAGCAACCTGTGCCTTATTTGTTTCGTTTAGAGTTCCTTCCAGCTTTTCTTTCCAGAAATCAAACGCATCCGAAACTGCTCCGATCACTGCAAGACCGGCTTTCGATTCAAAGAAAAAGTCGGCAATTTGCGCAGTAACAGCTTTCAGGACTTCCCAAAAATCCTTGGCGCTCGTGGCGATCCGCTCGAATTCCTTTTGCATCGGTCCGCCGTTTGATGCTGCTAAAAAGAACCCGCCTGCCAACGCCGCCAAGACGGCAGCCACAGCCGCAAGAGGACCGGCAAGAGCTCCTGTGGCAATCGACAGGTTGCCCATGCCGCCCACCAAGTTCTTGATGGGACCAACAGCTGAACCCAACGATGGCGACAATTTGCCTATCGAGTCGATAAGACCTTCGCCCTTTTTAGCGATTGCGCCAAAACTGTTGCCAAGTTTTGTAAAAGACGAGGAAGTGCGCGAAGATGCCTTATCTACGTCCTTGATTTCGCGTTCTACTTTGTCAAGAGCAGATGAGGCTCCTCGTGCTTCTGTTTCTACTTTGTTGAAATCTTGTGCAAGGCGTTCTACTGCTTTTGCAGCCGACTCTGTTCCAGTGAGATTGATTTTAAGGTTGGCAGTTGTCATGGTGGACCGGGAAGATAAGGTGTCATGGTCAACGCTTGAAACGTGGACTATTCAGTTTATTTAGAGCCGCCGAGGAGGCTGGTTGTTTTGTCGCAGCTTTGTTCAGCATATCCATGGTGCTCTTGCGAAGTTCATCAATCTTTTCTTTCTCGATTGCCATGCGTGACATAAGCTCGAAATCAACCCAGTCGATATCGTCCATGCCGAGCGCCTGATTCTTCCACAAATCAAGATTGTATTCCACGTCTGATAACCATGGCGCTTCGTCCAACACTTTCTTCCGGGTACAATCACAAGTGCTACCGCACCCGTAGGCTTCCTTCTTTGAACGTGTCCACGTTGTGCATGATCCTTGTGAGCTGGCGTAGACCTTTTTAGCCCACAAGGTTATCAGTTTCCCTTTTGTTCTACTTCCTTTTGATTGTGTGAGTTGTAGCAATTGACGAAAGCCTCCAGAATCTCGAAGGGAAAGCTCTCCAAGAAGCTGCGCTTTTCCTCATCCTTCATGATTGTGAAGTTCGGCACAATCTCTTTGCCGTCGATTTCACACGTCAATCCTTCAATCGTTCTGATTGTTGCCACAAGCATGTCGATGTTTACGTGAACAATAGCAGGCAAATCATCTGCCTGTCGTGCCTTGTTCAAGGCGGAAAAGATCTCTGCCTGCTGCTTCGCGTTGAGACGTCGGAAGACGATCGTGGCCTTTCCTTCAAGGTCGGGAATTTCAAGTGTTGTTGAGAAAGTAGTTGCGAAAGTGATAGCCATATGATTCTCCGATTGGTTAGGCGGGACAATCCCGTTTGTCATATTATACCTAAATAGTGTCCATGTGGAAGTATTTGCACAAAGTTACACTTTTAGTTACTTTTTGTGCGGACTTCAACATATCGAGAGAACGGTGTTCCACCCTTCGGTTCCGCACCGTGGAACTTTGTTCCACCCTCTCTCTTGTATATTATTAAAGGGAAGGGTGGAACAAAAAGAAGAGGGTGCCGTGTGGCACCCTCCGATGGAGACCTTGTCGCCAGCAGCGATTAGACTTCGGAAGGAGCAATCCACGTAAGGGAAAGAACCGCCGAAGAAGACCCGAGAGCACGCACGCAACGGCCACCGATTGTGTACTGGTCATAACCATCCGCTTCGCCAAGAGAAGGCTGCGTATACTGTACACGTGGAAGCGAGATAACAAGGTCACGTCCTGCCACTCCCGAGGTCAGCGTGATTGTGATAGCAACCGGCGTGCCAGACATGTACTGTGTCCAGAAGTATACGTCGTTCTGCGAAGGCTGAACACCGATCGAGAATTCAACCGTGGGAGCTTCAGCAAGAATTGGCTTGCCATATCCAAGCCCATGAGAATCGAGCGGGTTCGGAACGTCCGGGATTGAAGCGTTGTAGGTCAGTGTAAGGTTCTGAAGGGCAACAGGAGTTGTTCCAGATGAATCAGGAATAGACGCCGTGATTCCCTTGACAACAAGGGCAGCAGCACCACCTGCCGACTGGAAGGAATTGGACGAGTTCATGTTTCCGCTGAGACGGGCAATAGCTGAGGAATCTTCCTGAATCAATCCCTTGAGATCGTACTGGATTGTTGCACGCTCACCCGTTGGCAGGTTCATGGACCATGTTCCCGAGATCGACTTGAACAGGTGGCGGAAGTCGTTTGAGCCGTCTCCCTGAGCCCACATGACACCGGAGAGAGCTACCGGGTCTGAGCTACCCACAAGCGTTGTCGTGGCCGGAGGCTTCACGCTAGGGGCCAAGGTGATCGTGTCTGCTCCGCTGTCAAGAGTACCAGCCATGCCACACGCGAGCAACATGATTGCCCACGATGGATAATCCACCGTAGCGTTGTCGGGCAACAGGAAGAGCTCGGAAGTGGCGGACAGCGACCAGCCGTTTGAACCCATGACGCCATCGACTTCATGTCCATAACCATCCATGAGATCTGCACGGGAAATCAATCCAGTGCCACGGTCAAGGTTGGCGGTGAATTCAATAACCGGGAGGGCAATACCCGCCGAGGTTACGTTTGAATTGTAAGTAGAGCAATCGGTCTGAGGAAGGATTGCGAATCGCTTGATTTTAGACTGACGAAGGTTGCAAGACATGTTCTTTTCCTAGGTTTGGAAGTTTGGATTGTTGGACGTAACTAATTAGCACGTTCCTTTAGAATATAGTTACGGCACAAGCTGTACTGAGAACCCCCAAATCTTCTGCATGGTGGCTCCGTTTGGCTGGGGGTAGTTCACCATATAGACGAACGATTCAAGCGTTTGTGGCGCAATATCTGGGGTCAGAATCGTGGTGTATTGACCATCCACCGTGTTCACAGTATTGACCCGCATGTTGGGTTGGGTTGACAACGAGAACAGGTAGGCCATGCCGCCCGAAATTGGTTGGCCAAAATCGGTGGCCAATCCAGTGATAGCCTCGTTCTGTCCAATTGAGAACGTGATTCCGGTTTGTCCTGAGTAGATTGTTTCCGTATAAGAGGACGGAATCATGGTCAAGGTGTCAATTGTGTTCAGCGTGAGTGACAAAGAATCCGGCAGAGAATTATTGTTGTCGGCAAGGATTGGAAGTCGTGCAGCAGCCGGAACAAATCCCATACCCCACTCTGGATTGTAACGATAGATGACTTCGATTTGTGCGCGAAATAACATGGTCCATGGATCGCCAGAAATCATCCGTGGTGCAAAGGTTGTTGATAACTGATTGCAATCTACAATCATGCACTCGATTTCAGGGAAGCCTTGTGGTGTGAAGACTGTCGGCGTGATAACACGTGGATCTGGAAGGTATTTGTTCAGAGCAGCCAAGGCAGATCCCAACAAGATCTCACCTCCACGAATTGCTGTCTCCCGGTCCCATCCGTCGCGTGTGAATACAACCTGTACCTCGTATACCGCACGTTCAGTTGTGGCACCCTGCCACCCGTCACGCTCAACTGTTGAAGAGATGGGTGCAACGTATACGGCTGGAAGCTGGTCGATTTGTGTCAGTGGACTGGGGAACGTGTCTGCAACCGACAAGCCGGTGTTGTATGATTTGATTACCGGGAGGGCAAGGTAATCGGCAGATAAAAAGGCCGCCAACGGATTCCAGAAGTTGTAGGCGGTTTCCATGGCATATGTTTGCAATACAAACTTCATCTTTTGATGAAGCACATACTTTGCCAGTGGCATGGGTGTCAGTGATAGGCTCATGTCATGTCCAATTGGAAGAGAGTTTCAGGTTCAAGTATTTTTCGGTGACGGCGGCAATTTCTTCAATCACTGTGGTTGGAACGTCATAAAGTCCATACGCATCTGCAAGAAACTGTGCATAGTCAACCGACGATTCGTAATAATATCCTGATTGTGTGTTCTGAAGTTCAAGCGTCGTGAAAGACATCTTCAATCTCCCGGTCACATACAGGTCGGTCCCCCACCTTCCGTCACCACGTGAAGACCACAACGTTTGATAGTATTTCTTGAGGACGGATTCGATTTCTGCGCGATAAGCAGAATCACTTGGAAGGTTCTCCAAGTGGTGAGCGTCGTTGGCAAGCTCGTTGACCAACGTGTTTACCGTATCCAGTCCTTCGATTCCCATAGGTTATACCCCGCCCTTCAACATGCGCCCGATAAGTGACATATCGCAAACACGCCGTGCCTCGTTTACCTTTGCGGTATAGTTCGCCACGTTGGCACCGATGGGTTGGCTAGGGGAAACCTGTTGCGGTCTTTGTGCCACAATCTTGAATAACCTCTCGGCCTCACTTACATACCAGTTTCCAGCGGAGTCGTCTCCGCGTGCTTTTCCTTTCATGAGAATAGCAAGCGTGCGGAAGACGACAATCTTTCTCCAGATTGTAGGTTTATCATCTGGATTGATTCCAGACGCTTCATAAAGCTGGGTTACTTCATCGGCGGATTCACTGATAAGAGTTTCCACCGAAGTAGTTGACGGGTCGGTTGAAGCCGTGATGGAAAGGCCTTGGGCGTGGCGCTGCAAATCTTGGATTGTTGGTAGGGTAGGCATGGATTCCTTTTCGAGTTCTGGAAGGTCAAGAGAAGGTTTGTTCCACCCTTCTCTTTAATATAATACTATAGAGAGGGTGGAACAAAGTTCCACGGTGTGGAACCGGAGGGTGGAACAGATTCCCCGCTGGTAGCCACGTATGGTGGAACAGAATCAAGCGGGCATAAACACAAAAACCCGAGGCGGCTAACCTCGGGTTGTTACGTGGTTCCCTGTGGATACCCTAGTCCTTATCAGACCGTGATATCAACCTTCACACCAAGGCGTCCGTCCATGACCTTGACCTGAAACTCGGAGTCAAGGTAGAACTGGAAGCCCATAGGGGTATAGCATGGGCTCGGCCCGTTGATCGCCACAATCGCGTTGGGGTGATCAATTGTGATCGGCGAATCCGAGGAATTCATGGGCTTGTACAGAGTCTTCATGGCAGAATCCTCATACCCGCCACCGACAGCCACCAGCGCACCCTTTCCAGCCAGCGCATAACCAGCCGTTCCGTTTGTGCCGATAATCACGCGGTCATCAACCACCAGCTCAACACCAGCGTTTGCACGGATGAAGGCGCGAAGCATGTCGAAGGTCGCGTAGCCAAGACGGTGAACCGTCTCACCACCAGCAACAGCGGCAACCGCCGACCCACCCTGAACCTCGTTCAGCTTCTGCATGGCGTGGGCCGTGTCAGGCGAAACGATGAAGTGTGTAGGTGTGTGACGTGAAGCAAGCTGAATCTTGCGGACGTTATCCTGCAACCAGTCCTGAAGAGCAGCCGAAGGAGCCGAAACGTTCAGGGCACCCGTAGCCGCATCCAGTCCAGCCGTAGCCTCGACAAACTTCTCGGAATAAAGGTCATAGAACGCCGTGAGCTCACGACGGATAAGACCCTGAATATAGTTGTATCCAGACGTCTCCGTGATTTCATCCGCAAAGCGTGTCGGGACGACGAGATTTCGACCACGATAAATCTTCAGATTTGTCTGGATGACTTCCAGATCATCCTGTCCGGGCATGGGTGCCGTGGCATACCCGACCTCTACGAAGTCGGGATCGCGAAGGTCCAGACCAGCAGGATCCTTGAAGCGGAAGAACTCGCCACGTGCAGTAGCTTTGAGAACTGGGGCAACCGTCAGCGAAGCAGGTGTCTTGGTGTCAGCAAACTCGCTGTAGACACCCTGAATCGCTGTAGTAAGTAGATTTGATTGAGACATGATTTGGACTCCCTATTGGATTTTAGTTGGTTAGATAGTTGGATTAGGTTGCGTCAACAGCGTGGTACTGTGGATTGAGGATAATACGCACAAACCCACCAGCGGCAGCACGCACGGCAGTTCCGACCGTCCACATGCCGGAGTAACCGGTAGCAGCCTTGACCTTGCCCGAGCCGTCATCGGCTACCATAACAAGAGCACCCTGCGAGATCGCCCCAGTTGACTCGACAAGAATACCGGAACCAAGGGCATAGACAGAAAGCGAATCGCCTTCGTCGGCTTTATCCATGGTGATCCCGACCGGAACTTCGGTCTCGTCAGCCGCAAGCGCCAACTCCCCGGTGTCCCATGTAACGACGCGGCAAGCCGGAAGGTTCTCGGCTGCGATAAGGTCTGCGCCAGCCAGTGTAAAGTAAGTAGACATGATTTTCCTTTTCTTGAGTTGTGGGTTGATACCCGGAGGTTGTAAGATTGTGGAGGGCGGGTTTACAAGTTGGTTAGATTTTCCGCCCCACACTAACTATATATAGTCTTTAGTTTGAAGCAAGTTTCTTCATGGCGATATTGAACGGTACGTTGTTATCTTTTGCGTACTTTTCAATATCCTTGTAAGAAGGTTCCGACTTCTTCACTGGATTGGAAATACCCTTTGGTGTCTTTCGATCGCTAAGGGTTGTGGGTTCAGAAGGGGCGGGTGAGGACTGGCGGCCAAACTTTCGCAAACAACCCATGACGGCTTCATAGGTATCAGGGTTGTTCATGTAGGCAGCCACAAGGTCTTCTGAATCTTCTCCCTCGAAAGGAAACAGTTTCAAATCCTCGGCAACAATCTTCTGAGCCTGAAGGCGCAGGTCGTTGAAGCGGATAAGATTGCGAGCCTCTTCAAGCTCCTTCTTCAGCTGCTCCTTCTCCGGGTCTTCCTCTTCCTTTGTTTCGGGTTCGGGTTCAGGTGCGGACTCGGGTTCCTCAAGTTCGGCTTCGGCTTCAGCTTCGGCTTCATCCTCAGCCTTGTCCTCGACCTTGACAAGCTCACGGACAAGCGCCTTGAACTCTTCGGACTCTTTCAGTTCCTTTAGAAAATCGGCAAGATTCATATTATACTCTTCGGTTGGCTCCTCCGGAATCGGAGGAAAGGTTACGGTTTCTTGGAGTGTCAGTCCTTCATAGTTCATGGAGTGAAATCCTTTCAACTCCTCCAATCCATATAGATCGGAGATTGGGTGTTGACCAATTGCAAAGCGTGGATTCTTGACCAAAGAAACTTCCAATAGAGCGATATCATATACCGCTCCATCCGAGCCTCTATGGTTCGTCAGGAATCCGGGTGAAACATACTTCCAATTGAGGGCTTCTACAAGCTCAACATGGGAGTCGTCAACCTGCCCCACCGCCCAGATTCCATCCACGTCCTTCTGGATATCTGTAACAATCCCGACACAAGGATAGAAGTCCTCGTGTTCAGGTTGGTTGCCCGGCACTTTGTGCTGGATGAAGATTTGCGGTTTTGAACGTGTAACCCATGTCTTCATGGAATTGAAGACAACAGGGTCATAAGGGTCCACGACTGGAACGTCTGGATATCCAGTGTCAATAGGACCGGGAGGAAAGATGTTGAACAATAGGGTTTTCATATGTTGGCCTTTTATTGAAGAAACTTGCGTTCCTTTCTTTTATTTAGTTATCAGGTTTTGGTTGATGCATCTACTGCTTCAGAATCTTCCACCGACTCTTTCGTACCCGCCCATGGCAATCCGGTTGACGGGTCAATACCGTTTGTTGATGGCGGCGCAATTCTCTTCAGTCCAAGCTCTTGACGGATTGTGTTCTTGTCCTCTTCGGTCAATACAAGCAAGCCAGCACTTGTCAGTTTGATGAGCTTGTCCATGCGGTCTGGGTCAAGCAGTGACCGCTTGTTTGCCACCATGCGAAGGTGTGGTTTGTATTTCGCGGAGAATCCCGCCATGCGGGTGAACCACTCAATCAATCCATACCGTGTGGGCTCGTTGAATTCTCGCACAAATCCTTCAACGTGTTCCCGCCAGTTGGCGTCATCGGCAATCATGAACGTCTCACCGAGGGCACGTGAGCCGCTGTCTTCAAGGTTGCCAAGGGTGGAACCAAGTGTGTCACGGATAACCGTGTCGCACCATGTCATGAAGTCTTCCACGCCCTGAATTGTGGCGTCTACTGATAGAGCTCCCGGCTTCAATCCCTTGGGGAAATATCCGGGGGTTCGGTTTCCGCGCTGCCAATTGACAAGCCAATCCATGGCGGCTTCGGCTGAGTCTTGTGTGACAGCCATGGCGGGGTCAGGGTTCTCGGATTCGGTAACATAAGGAACACCTGCACTCATGCGGGTTCCTTCTGCATAAGAAGTGGCCACCAGTTCCCACAAGGCAAAGATTCCCACCAAGGGTCGCAGGTCGCTGATACCGTACCATGAACTTGAATTGCCGATTGTATCATACCAGCACTTATCGAGTGGAATACTCGCACGTGGCTGGCTATTGGAACTTACATAAGCAAAGGTTGGGTAATCTTCGCTCATGGCTTCCAAGGTGTCGAATTCAACCTTGGCAGGGTCGATGAACAGAATCTCATATTCATCTTCCCGGTTTTCATGAGTGTGTGTGATAATCTCGGATAGCGAGAATCCGAAGGACCGGGAATAATCATATTGAGAGGCCAACAACTTTGGAAGGGTTGTGTTCTTGATGTTGTTTACAAGACGGCAAACTTGCGTGCAGGCAGCCACGGATACCGGGTCGTCAGGGTCGTTCGGAACCAGCTCCCACTGTGTAAGCAGGATGCGGTTGTACTTGGCATCCATGATTTTCTTGATTAGCGGATGTGAATAACGCAGCTTGTAGAAAGTACCAAGCGTATAATCATATCCGATAAGGCTGGCGCGGTTGAAGAACCTGTTGGGTTCAGTAAGAGGATTGCCGCTGGAGTCAATATTTGGCGTATTGAGTGCAGCCTTTGTCTTCGACATGATACGGTGATAATCCACCTCTTCGGATGTCGATTTGAATTCGGGCGGCGGTGTTGCAGTTTTTGCGGCGAGTTTTCTGGTTGCCATGTTTAGTTCCTATAAGGTGTGGAATACCACTAGTAAATATAGTGGAAAGGATTAGGGGTTGCTGTCCAGTACATATGGATATTTCCATGCAAGAAACTCTTCAACAACCGGGATGATTTGCGAGGCAAGGAATTTCACTTTGTTGCCGTCTGGTTTCGAGTTTACTCTGGCGGCCAATACTGCTGCTACAGCCGCTTGCGTAAGTGGTTCCTCTTCATATACAATACCGAACAATTCGGAAAGGTGATTGAGGAGAACCTTACGCTCTTCCAGAAGCGTGCAAGAGAGCATATCCGAGATCTCATAGAGGGTGACGTTGAAGGCGATATGATAAGGGTCAATCAAACCCCTTTCTTTGCAATACAATTCAATTTCCGTGTAGTTGTCCAGTGGTGCTTCTCCCGTTGGGTTGGGCATGCCGACAAGCTCACGGAAGTCCAGCAGTGCGTCTTCGTTCATGCTGTTGGGGTCGGTAGGGAAGAACCGACCATATTGTTTCTTGTCCTTATTGATTAGAGCGAAGTAGATGATCTTGAAGAAGTAGGGCATGATCCTTTCGGTGCCGGGTTTGATGTTCTTGCTCTTTTCCCATAGCAGCGAGATGATATCCTCTACGTGGTCGTTGTCTTCATATTTCAACTTGATATTGTATTTGTCTTTCACGAGCTGGACAAGAGCTCTACACGCTTCATATACTTCTGTGTTCCATCTACCTTCAAGAATATCAGCGTCAATCCTTCCGGTCCAAAAGTTGTTCTTTGGTTCCTTGCGGTTTCTGATGTGGCTAAGTTTTGCTGAGCGACGGTTTGTTGGGTATTTGCGCTTCTTTTCCATGTTGTACTTCCATAAGGTAAAACTAGAAATTTTCTTGTTCTCTTCCTAATTATACCTATTGATTGTATTATGTGGAAGATTTTTGTTCTTTTGTTGTGTGGCGGGATTTTTCTTTCCTTAGTTGTAAATAGTGTGTATAATAACAAGTGTGTAGATGATAGTTAGTAAGGGGATAACCAAGGAAGGTGTTTATGAGCGATATTGATTACCGGGAAGAGAAAATTGGTTCGCCCGCCGAGGATGGTGAGGCGTGTGAAGATTTTGATTCTCTTGCAAAAGATTGTGTTGTTTTGAACTTTGATGCGTTCAATTCTGTTTTCTCTTCGGAATTGAGCGTTGTTCCGAAGACACGTGGTGAAGGTGAGATTACGGCATCTGGTCAGGTGCGTAAACATGACTCACGTGACAAGGGTGCTCCGAGGAAATTGCTTGGACGGAAAGAGGTTCTTGGCGGGGTGGAATTGACCAAGCCAGCAGACCAGTATACGTGGCGTGATATCGAAGCCCTTACCACGGCGTTTGATTTACCTAAGCGTCTTTTGGATGTTTATGACGAAATTCCAGAAGCCATGGAATCTGTTACCAAGTGGATTGCACAAGGGCAAACTCACCTGAAGATTCGTACAAGGCTGAAGTCGGAATACAAGCTATCCGACAGGGAAGCTGATTTTGTCATGGTGCTTGTCAAGTACCACATGAACCAAGCCTTTATTTCACGCATGGATAATTTCGCTCAGACTCTTAGCGAGAATTATTCTCGGCTTCTTGAATCTGGATATGATTATCTGGAGCGGGCAAAAAGTGAGGACGACCTTGATTCAACAGAAAAGGGTATGAACTTCTTGTTGAAGGTTGTTGATTCATATAACAAGACGGTGCGTGGGGTCAAGATTGATGTGACTGTATCCGAGAAGGAGAAGTTGCGTATGGTCAAGGAGATTTATGGTATTCCCGATTCCACAAACTCGCTTCCTCCCGGTGAATCAGAATTGGTTGTAGAGGAAGAGGAAGAGAATTCCGCCGTAGCGTTGATGCGCTCAATTGTGAAGGGGTGATTTGTGGCGACCAAAAAGAAGCAAACACCTCCGGTTATCCTTTCCAAGCACCAGCAAGACTGGAGCCGTTCTGTTCAAGAGAACAAACGTACCTTCATATTGGGATGTCGTCGAAGTGGCAAGACGTTTTGGGCTGCCTTCCATGCGCTCATGCTTGCGCTGGAAACGAACTATCCGTGTCTGCTTGTCTCGAAGGATGAACGGCTCGGAAAAGACTTCCTCAGCTATGCAAAGCGACACGCTGAAGCCCTCAAGGTATTGGGGGTTGATAACGTAGACACAGATTCAATCCTTAAAATCAACCTGACAAACGGTGCGTATCTGGAGGTTCTGCCGGGCATAGCAACGGCCCTGCAAGGGCGTACAGGACACGTGTTCCTTGATGAGCTAGGAGCGTCAAGGGAGGACGCTGAAGCGTTTATGGCGCAAATCAACGCGGTCACGTCGCGTCCTTATGACGTGCTCAAGATTGTTGTTATCACGAACGCTACCGAACGCGGAACGTGGCTCCACCACTTCATGGAATCAGAGGAACCAGAGTGGGAGAAGGCACGGTCGGTGTGGAAGATTTTCAACACAACTTATCTGGACGTTCCCGAGCTTTCTTCCGATGAACGTCTTATGGAAGAAATCCGGGCGACAACTTCTGCTGCTTCTTTTGAAAGAAACTACCTGAACCGATTTGTCAACGGTGAAGATACACCGTTTGATTACAACACCATCTATGCTGCTCATGGATTGAATTCCACCCTTCCAGCACATGTTCCACCCTATGTGATTGGAATTGACGTTGGTGTAACAAATAACCCGACCGGGTGGGTGTTGTTGTGCCGTGGTTCAGATGGAACCCTTGTTGTTTCTGAAGGCGGCAAATTGTACAACACCTCACTGGAAGACCAATTTGAATTCTTCAAGAAAAGAATCGAAGAACATAAACCATCGAAGATTGTTGTTGACGCCGGGTCTATTGGATGGGGTCTTTGGGAGCGACTTGACAAGGCGTATGGGGACCGAATTGTCAAGGGCGGCATAAACGAGAAGCTGTTACGAGATACTTGGGCTGCCCTGAAAGAAAGAATCAGAACAGGGCAATTGAAGACAAGCGTGCGTGAGCTTCTGGAGCACTTGGAAGATGCCCGTGAAGATGAAGGGAAATTGGTGCGCCTTTCTGTTGTCAGACACTCGGGTGGATTTCAAGACCACTGTGATACGCTTGACGCACTTCTTCTTGCCTATAGAGAATTGGCAGAAAATAAACCATCAATTCCATCCGGAGTTGATACCCGGAAATTGATAAATCGTAGAACCATCAACACTGTGAGCTACATATGAATTCTGAACATATCAAAAGAACTGGACGTT
>Ga0116142_10003798_pt1 | contig 14892 bp, 9 predicted proteins | sample AD_UKC033_MetaG_FD_89785 | JGI IMG/M metagenome (GOLD analysis project Ga0116142, IMG submission 89785) | Active sludge microbial communities of municipal wastewater-treating anaerobic digesters from USA - AD_UKC033_MetaG | ecosystem: Engineered > Bioreactor > Anaerobic > Digestate | place: USA... | reverse complement strand
TGCCATTGATAGCAGCATTGGGGGGGATGGTCATCCCGGTTGTGTTCTACCTGGTCCTGAACAATAACCCGCAGGCATCACACGGGTGGGGTATTCCAATGGCCACTGACATAGCCTTTTCTCTGGCTATACTGAAACTGCTGGGCAACAGGGTGCCCGTGGGCCTTAAGGTTTTCCTGGCAGCGTTTGCAATAATTGATGATATAGGAGCCGTGCTGGTGATTGCGCTCTTTTACAGCTCATCAATCGACTGGATGATGCTTGTCTGGGCTTCAATACCCTTGGCCCTGCTGGTCTTCCTGAACCTGAAGAACCTCTTTCCAAAATATCTCCATCTTGCCTGCGGAATCATTATCTGGTATTTATTCCTCAAATCGGGCATTCACCCAACCATTGCCGGCGTGCTGCTGGCCTTTACAGTACCGCTCCGGCAGAAGACTGACGTTCATACCTACACGCAGGAGATGTGCCGTATAGCTGATCAGATCAGGGAACATGATGCTGCTCACACCCCGCTGCTCACCTCGGAGCAGATAGAGCAGATAGAGGATGTTGAAGAGTGGACTGAAAGAGTGCGTTCTCCCCTGCAACATATTGAGCATATTCTGCAGGGATGGGTGGCCTATTTTATCATGCCCGTCTTTGCATTCTTCAATGCCGGTGTTTCCTTCAGTGCGGGAATGGATCCGGATGTGCCGCTCATCAGCAGCCTGGCCCTGAGCCTCTTCCTTGGCAAAACCCTGGGTGTGACGCTCTTCTCGTATGCCGGCCTGAAGCTCAGGTTCGCCAGCCTTCCCATAGGGGTCTCCTTTGCCCAGATTTTTGGTACGGCCATGCTGGCCGGGGTGGGATTCACCATGTCAATGTTCATTGCCAACCTGGCATTTTCCGGAGCGCCGCTGCTTATGGATTCAGCCAAAATAGGGATTATGGCCGGGTCATTTGTATCAGGGCTCGCCGGTTATCTGATGCTCAGGTTCTGCCGCAGAGTAAACGGTCAAACTGATACCAGGTGAAAGACCGGCAGGATAGAGACAAAACCCTATTCTTTATAGCGCTTGTTCCTCATGAGACCCTGCGCCACGAGGTCCGGGAGATCAAGGAACAGTTCCGTGATGAGTTTGGCGCGCGCCATGCACTTAAGTCTCCTGCTCATGTTACGCTGCAGATGCCCTTCAAAAGGAACAGCAGCGAAGAACCGGCCATCTCTGCCATACTTGAAAAAGTCGCCCTGGAAGAAAAACCTTTTAGAGTTGACCTTGACGGCTTTGGCTGCTTTGCCCCAAGGGTTATTTTCATAAGGATCAGGGATCATGAGCCTGTAAAGGCATTGCACAGCCGGTTAAAAATTAAACTAACTGAGGAGCTTGATTTTTCTGAAAGGGAGATCATGCATGACGTCCAGCCCCATATTACCGTTGCCACACGCGATCTTACAAAAGGGGCATTCAGGGAAGCCTGGCCTGCGTTTGAGTCTATGGAATTCAGCGGATCTTTCATTGTCAATAGTCTCTTCCTGCTGAAACATAACGGCAGGAACTGGGACATATATAAAGAATTCCCGTTCGGTATTAATGGATAGGAGGCGGTTCATATCAGGGAGTACACTCGCTGCAGCAGGATGGCTGACGATCAGCCCTGCACGTGCCTTCGCCGCTTCTTTTGCAAGAGCCGGCTATCCTGACAGGGAGAACAGGCTCTATGATATTTTCAGTGATCCGTCATCAGGATATCGCCCTTTCGTCAGATGGTGGTGGAACGGCAACAAGGTGGAGAAGGGGGAGCTTATCAGGGAACTTCATCTGCTGAAAGAAGCCGGCATAGGCGGTGTAGAGATTAACCCCGTGGCGTTCCCTTCACGCTCTGACGGTGATGACCTCGGAAAACCGTCAGTGAGATGGCTCAGCGAGGAGTGGTGCAGCATGCTGAAAGTGGTGTTCGCTGAGGCGAAGAGGCTGGATATGACATGTGACCTGATAGTGGGATCAGGATGGCCTTTTGGCGCAGAGGACATTGCAGCTGAAGAGCGTTCACAGATAGTTGTTATTGCAGCGAAGAAAATAACCGGCCCTGTTAACTACTCTGTCTCCCGCGATGAAATCTTCGAGGAGGCAGGGCCTGCCATCAGCTCACCCTGGTCCGGGAGAAAGCATTCACTGCTCTCAATGATGCTGGTGCCCGATCCGCTCTCATCATCTGATGAGATAACTGATCTGTCAGACATGATCGGGGAGGAGTACTTTAACTTCTTTGTGCCTGAGGGTGATCATGCGTTATATGCACTTGTACATGTCAGCGGCTTCATGGAGGTGATCAACGGCGCTCCGGGCGCCAGTGGCCCCGTGCTGGATCACTTCAATGAGGCAGCAGTCAATCGGTATCTAAACAGGGTGCCTGACGCCATTGAACCCGTAACCGGCCTACTCTCAGAACACCTGCGTGCACTGTTCACTGACAGCATGGAGCTTGAGGGTTCAAACTGGACTGAGGACATGAGGGAGCAGTTTCTGAAGAGACGGGGCTATGATATCTTCCCGTACCTGCCATTTGTTCTCTTCAGGACCGGGGCCATGGGGAATGTCACTGACTTCAGATACGGGGCGGAATATGGTACAGGGTTCCTGGATATGATCCGCCGTATGCGATATGATTTTGAGCTGACAAAGGCCGAACTGCTTGAGGAGAGATTCCTGAAGAGCTTCGCCCGGTGGTGCAGGGAGCTGGGTGTCAGCTCACGCATGCAGGCTTACGGCAGGGGCTTCTTCCTCCTGGAGAGCAGCATGGCCGTTGACATCCCTGAGGGGGAGTCGTGGACCATGAACTGGCTTAAACACAGGATAGGTGAAGAGATGCCTGAAAGCGATTACCGACGCGGCAGAGCCTATACAATGGTTAACAAATATGTTTCATCAGCAGCACACCTGGCCGGCAAAAGGCTGATAAGCTGCGAGGAGATGACTGATACCTATACTGTCTTCAATACTTCACTGGAAAACCTGAAGATTGGCAGTGACCAGAGCATTATCTCGGGAGTGACTCATTCCATCTTTCACGGATTCAACTACTCCCCGCCGGAGGCGCCATGGCCCGGATGGATAAGGTACGGCGGCTACTTCAATGAAAACAATAACTGGTGGCCCCATTTCCCCCTGCTGAATGCCTACAAAGCCAGGCTGTCAGCACTGCTGCAAAACTGTGACATGTATGCCGATATTGCACTGTTGCCGCCCACGGCTGACATGTGGAGCCTCATCGGGATGCAGAATGAGCCATTTCCGTCAGTACTGCATGCCGATTATCTTTCACTTGTGTGGGAGGCCATGGCTAAGAACGGCAGCGGATGTGATTATGTCTCAGAAAGAATACTGCAGGATGCCACCGTTGAGGGGAAGTATCTCAGGTACGGACCCCGCAGATACAATACATTGTTCCTTGCCAGTGTTGAAAGCCTTCTGCCTGACACTGCAAAAAAGATGCTTCAGTTTGTCAGATCAGGAGGAAAAGTCTTCTGCATTGATGCAATCCCGTCAAAGTCGGCCGGCTGGAATGACCATGAAAATAATGACGCTGCTGTCAGGATGCTGGTGGAAAAGATGAAAGCCTACCCGCACCGGTTCATCGTGCTTCAAAAGCCCGAAAAAGACTTCATAGGTTGGTACAGAACTGTTCAGGAACGGTACAGGATTGATCCCTGGATCAGAATTGAAAAGCCTGATCCCTTTCTTATGCAGGTAAGGTACAGTGCGGAGGATGGCTCGGAATACGTTTTTATCGTCAATTCGCATATTCACGAATCCCGTCAAACCAGATTACATTTTTCCTCTGAGCTTACCCGCAGGCACCATTGCTCGGTATGGAATCCGGAGACCGGCGGGAGGATGAGGGTGCTGACTGAATCTGACGGGCATCTGACGCTTGATATGGGTCCGGCAGAGTCATTGCTGTTTGCCTTTGACCGGGAGAAGGTTCAGGAAGAGTGGGAATCCCTGTCTGTCACCGGCAGTGAAATGGTGTCACTTGACACCGGATGGATGGCAGAGTTCAGCCATTGCCGTGACGGCTCGGTTAAGGAGGTGATGATGGACAGGCTGGCTGACCTGAAGGAAATGCCCGGGTTTGTTCATTTCTCAGGCACTGTGATCTATCGGAACAGGCTGGAATGCATTGATCCTTCAGGGATGGTGATCAATCTTGGGAAAGTATTCGGGACCTCGGAGCTGAGAATAAACGGCGTGATCTGCGGGGTTAAATGGTACGGACGAAGGATCTTCAGCATTGAAAAATACCTTAAGCCGGGAATAAACACTGTGGAAGTGGCAGTGACCACCTCCATGGGTAATTACATGAAATCACTGACTGACAATCCCGTTGCTCAGTACTGGACGAATGCCGGTACGAAGAACCAGCCACTTCAATCGATGGGGATGACGGGACCTGTCAGTTGCTATAAAAATATGACATGAAAAAAAGCAGGATCTTATTACTGGCAGCCATAACGGTGGTCTCAGTTCAGCTGCAGGCGAAGGATTACAATGCATCATTGTTTGGTGCAAAGTCAAACGGAACCACCCTCAACACGAATTCCATCCAGCGGGGCATTGACTACATCAGTGAGAATGGTGGCGGCCGCCTGGTATTTTACGTGGGCAGGTACCTGACTGGCACCATCTACCTTAAATCAAACGTGACCATTCACCTGGAGGAGGGGGCCATCCTTGTTGGTTCCGTAAATCCTTTTGATTATGAAAGGAACTATAACTGGACAGCAATGATATTTGCCCTTGACCAGGAGAATATCGGCATCACGGGAAAAGGTGTGATAGACGGTCAGGGCTTCCGGGTGGCAAACAACCTTGTTGATATGATCCACAAGGGCGTGGTAAAGGACCCTCTGAAATATGACCGTCCCAATGAGACCATCCGTCCGCAGAATATTTACTTCAGGGGATGCAGGAATATAGTTATCAGGGATATCATGCTAAAGGATCCGGGGAGCTGGAACCAGCAGTATGATCAGTGCGTCAACCTTACGGTTGACAATATTACAGTTGACAGCAAGTCGTACTGGAACAATGACGGCATAGACATAGTTGACTGCGACAGCGTGACAGTCACCAACTCATATTTTGACGCGGCTGATGATGGTATCTGCCTGAAGTCGCACAGTGCCGACTTCATCTGCCAGAATGTATATGTTTACAATAACACCGTACGTACCAGCGCCAACGGCATCAAGTTCGGAACGGTGGGCCGCGGGGGATTCCGCAACATCACCATTGTAAACAACCTGGTCTTTGACACCTACAGGTCAGCGATAACATTTGCTGCCGTTGACGGAGGCATAGTTGAGAACATCCTTGTTGACAGTCTCAGGTCGCTGAATACAGGTAATGTAATTTTTCTGCGTATCGGGAAGAGAAGCGGCACAAAAACGGGTAGTATCAGCGGGGTTACCATTAAGAATGTCTATGCGGAGGTGCCTGCAACCAAGCCTGATGCCGGTTATAACTACGAAGGCCCGGTGGAGGATCTGCCACGCAATGTTTCCCCTTCAATTATTTCCGGCATGCCTGACGCCATGATTGAGAACATCACCCTTAAGAACATTGAGATACATTATCCGGGTGGAGGCAATCCGCATTACGCTGAAGTGGGTCTTGATGAGATTGACAGCATACCCGAGCTTGAAAAGAAATATCCCGAGTTTTCTATGTTCAAGGAGTTGCCGGCATGGGGCTTCTTCATAAGGCATGCCAGGGGAATCACTTTCGAGAACGTAAAGCTGGTTTGCGACAAGAAAGACTATCGTACTGCAGTGGTGCTTGACGATGTTCACGGGGTAACCTTCCGCGGCCTTCAGGTATCCGAACCCGGAGGTAAAAAGAAGGCGCCGGTGTTTCATAACCGCTCAAGTGACATCAAGCTCTGACAATGTTCCTGAAGACATCTGCAAGCGTCCGCAATTATTCGGACTTCTGCGACAGTGCAGCAGACTGGAAGGAAGAATATGTTCCACTGGCTACGGGGGTGGTACTGCATACTGTTACATTCACTCCGAAGGGCTTGCCTGATGCACCGGTGATAATGTTCATTCCCGGTCTCATCTCCATAATTGAAAATTTCAGGGAGACGCTGATTGAGCTTACCCGCAACCACAGGGTGATATATGTTGAAACCCGTGAGAAAGGTACGGCCAGGACCGGCAAAGATCACCGGTTTGCAGTTAAGGATATCACAGCCGACATGGTTCATTTCACCGAACAGGAGATTGATGAGGAGGCTGACTATGTCATGGTGGGCTATTCACTCGGAGCCACTGTGATTGCCGAGGCCTTCTCGCTTCTGAGACATAAGCCCCTGTCGGTAATTCTCATTCAGCCCAACAGTTCGTTTCCATTTAAGGGTATCGCACTCTTTCTTGCCCGGCTGGCAAGATATATCTACAGGCCGGTATTGCCCTTCGTGAAATGGTATATGAGGACTTTCATGATAGACATAAAGTCAGATGATGAGATGTACCGCATCAACTGCCGCAACCTTGATACTGCTGATCCTGCCAGGCTTGGCGCGGTTGTCAGGCAGCTCAGCACTTACCGGATGGAGGGATGCCTTGAACAGATATCAGTGCCGGCAATGGTGGTGGTGGCCTCCAGAGACCGGTTTCACAGTCATGGTGAGGGTACCGGCATAGCCAGCCTTATACCCGGGGCACATTGTATTGATATGGAGGACAATAAAAGAACACACGGCCCGGAGATGGGCCGTGTGATCTGTGATTTTATTTCTTCTCAGGCACAAAAACCATCTCAAGCAGATCAGCTTTAGAAAGGAATTTTTTTGCCGCCTTTTTCATTTTCTTGACGGTCAGCTTATTGAGTATATCTGCATAGTTACTGCTATCATTTCTGTCTATTCCGTTGAGGTAGTAGTTACGTATGGTATTTGCCCAGTAGCTGTTATGTTCAAGTTCTTCCTCGCGCGTCTTAAGCATATTGCTGACCGTTTTATCGAGGTCAATCTGTCTGGGACCGTTTTTGGCTATATCTTCCAGCTCTTTATAAATAATGGCCTTCAGCTCCTCCGCTCTTTCCGGGTTACATTCGAAGACAACCATTAGCATTGATTTCTCCTCCGGTCTTTTCTCTACTGAGGCATTGACGGAGACTCCGTAAGTTCCGCCCTCTTCTTCACGCACCTTTTCGGTATATACAAGGTCAAGGATACCCTTCAGCACATCCATAGCCAGGTATTCTGAGGGTTTGTATTTCGAATCTGCGCTGTAGCTCATGATTACCGTTGCCTTGGGTACGGTAAGCGGAATGGGTATCTCCTTCCTGACGGTTCCCTCAGGCTGTTCCATGCCCAGGTTCCTGTATGTTTCAGACTGGTACTTTGAGGGGAGTGCGCCGATATAGAGGGAAGCCATATCCCGGGCAACGGCCTCTTCAATATTGCCTGTTATGAAGAAGGTAAAGGCCGAAGCATCATCAAATGCCGTCTCATAGATGTAGTTGATATCTTCATATTGAATGAGGTTCATTGATTCGGGAGTCATGAGGAAGGTCCTCGGATGATAGTTGGACATGTTCATTGAAAGACTGTCTGACATGATCTTGTTGGGGTCTTTGAGCATCATGGTGATCACCGCTTTAAATCTCCCCATGATTGCATCATATGCCTCTTTATTGAAGTTGGGGCGGGCGAAGCGGAGATACAACAACTGCATCATAGTCTCGAAATCCTTCGGGGTGGATGCTCCGGTAACAGTCTGCATCGTCTCCTGGATGCCCAGTGAGACAGAGGCTTTCTTGCCTGCAAGCATTTTTGTCAGAGCAACGTTGTCAAACTCACCGGCGCCGTACATTGAAACCACTGTCGGGAAAAGATTCAGGGCAGGTTCAAGTGAGTCAGGGTAGAATGATGATCCGCCGAAAGCGTAACCGCTTATGGTCACATTGTCCTTCTCGTAATCAGCATGTCTGAAGACCACTTTAGCCCCGTTGGCGAGAGTCCATTCGGTGGCTCCGAACTGCGGCAACGGAACGCTGTTGACTATTTCTGCTCCCGTCAGTTCGCCGGAGATGAGATCTGTGCCTCCGGTGACATCTTCATAGGGTTTGATGTCGGCCGCTGTCACCTTTTCGATGATAGCCATTGCCTCTGCCTCCGTCATGTGCTCTTTGTCGTCCGGTCCCTGGATATAGATGAACCTGTTATCATCCTTCACCAGTTCCTGTAGCCTGGAGTTCACCTCTTTTACGGTTATCTCCGGCAGTATCTTTTTGTAGTAATCATACTGGAGATCGAGTGAAGGCAGGGGTTCCCCGGTGAGGAAGTGATCCCTTATCTGCGAAGCCCATTCATCATTGCTGATCTTGTCTTTCTGCTTGTATAGATTCTCAAAATTTGAAAGCATCTCAGCTCTTGCCCTGTTCAGCTCTCCCTGGGTAAATCCGTGCCGGCGGGCGCGTTCCAGCTCTGTCACGGCAGCTTCAAACCCCCCGGCTTCCTGACCGTCATTGGTATATGCGGCGAGAGTCAGGGCATTATAATTTCTTGGAAGGTCTGCAGAGTAGCTCAATCCTCCTGCGATAAAGGGAGGGGTTCCTTTCTGTACTATCTCACTGAAACGGTTGTTCATCATAGCGTTCATTAGTGAGGTGATATATCCTTCACGGATGTAATCCAGATCTCTCTCCCTTGTGTCAGGCCTGGCGTCAAGGATCATCAGGCTGACAGTCGTCCTCGGGGCCTCCGGGTCAGTAACAAGAAGATATGTTGTACCCTTCTTCGGAGCAAGGAGGTTTTCAGGCCTGGGTATAGGATTTTCTATGGCCGGGATGGGAGAGAAGATCTCTCGGATCTTTGCTTCAACTTCATCAACGTTAAAGTCGCCTACCACAGCTATAGCCTGCAGATCAGTGCGATACCAGTCGTGGTAGAAGGCCCTCAGTGTCTCAGGATCAAAATTATTGATCACCGCGGTGTCACCAATAATATCCCGTTTGGCATACATTGATCCTTCATAAACTACCGGCAGCATCTGTGTCAGCATCCTCCATTGTGCATTTCGTCTGCTGCGCCACTCCTCCAGGATGACCCCCCGCTCCTTGTTGATCTCCTCCTCGTCCAGAGTCAGAAAATCAGACCAGTCGGCGAGAATCATCAGACAGGTATCAATCAGACCCGGCTTATCCACAGGGACATCACTGAGGTTATAGACAGTTTCGTCAAAGCTGGTGTAGGCGTTGATGTTGCGACCAAAAGCCACCCCGTGTTTCTCCAGGGTGCTCAGCAGGGTCTTGCCGGGGAAGTGTTTTGTGCCGTTGAAAGCCATATGCTCCAGGAAGTGTGCCAGGCCGTTCTGGTTGTCCTTTTCGAGAATGGCGCCCACATTCTGGATGATGTAGTAGCTGGCCCTGCCGGCAGGCTCCGTGTTGTGACGGATGTAATAGGTAAGGCCGTTGTCAAGTTTGCCGATCCGGTAATCCGGATCAACCGGAACCTGTTCACCCTGAGGGGGTGCAGCTTTGATAAGCAATGCTGAAAGAACAAGCAATGAAGCGAGAATGATTTTTTTCATCAGACAGATTTTTTTGTTTAGAGAATTATTCCTGTTGTAAGAGTGAATCCGGAACTGTTTAAGAATGAGCCTGCTGCCAGGCTGGCGAGATAGTTATACCGGAGATCAATGAAGATCGAATAATTTTCAGAGACTCTGTATTCCAGCCCTCCTCCGGCAGTAAAACCCGGTTGTATCTTCTTTACAAATGCAGAATAATCAGAAACGGGAATTACGGGAGTATCGTCAAGGGATTCCTGGCGGAGCTCCAGATCAGTCATTATGTTGTATGCAAAGACAAGCCCTCCGTTTACATAAGGCCTGTACCGGGGAGCAGGATGGGTATATCTCAGCATGAGGGGCATCTTAAGTGAATTGATTGTGCCGTTTAAGTCATATTTTATCTCATCAGTGCTGGCTGAGTATGAATAACTGCTTCGACTGTATACTAGCTCTACCTGCACGGAATAATCACTCAGCAGCACCGGCATATTTACAAAGAGGCCGGCGGCTGGTGCGAATTGATACCTGTAGTCAAAATAACTCAGGGGCCTGTCACTGTTATTCCCCGATAGCACAGGCTTGATGACCCCTGCTCCCAGGATCAGGCCGTACCTTGACTGTGGTAAGACCATTGCAGTGCAGGTATTGTATGATTCAACAAACCTGGTTAGATAAAGCCTGTTGTATTTCACTGACCCGGCCGCCTCTCTCACAGCACTACAGTCGGCTGAGATCTCTTCAAGGAAATCAGACAGATGTGTGTCACCCTTGTTGCTGTCATTCGGGATCACAGACAGGGTTGTGCCTTCTTTTTCAATGAAATAGAGGCTGTTCTGGCTGTCGCCGTAATAGTACAGTGAGGCTTTACCTTTTAAAATCTGTTCAAGGAAAACCCGGCGTGTGGATCCCTGCAGCTCTATGTCTCTTGCAAAGTATTCAGTTCCGTTTGCCAGTCCGTATTGCCTGACCTGGTACGGGGTGTATTCAGTGGTTTTTCCCTCATGGTAGACCCGGCATTTCCGGAAATAATCATGATACCTGCCTTCAATGATCCTTGCACCGGAGGTGAAGGACGTATCAGTCTGAAAGTAGCTGTTCTGTCCGGCTACTGTCAGGACAGTGAGGATAAGTACAAACAAAAGGGCAATTCGTTTCATTTAGTCAACAAATATTCAGAATGATCACAGACCGTTATCAAAGATAAACAGAAAAATAATATTTAGGATTATCAGAAAGATTTTTACAGTGCCGGGGATCAGAAAAGACCGTGCAGCTCGGCATTTATCCTGTCAATAACCTCACTCAGGTGTTCCTTATTCTCAGGGAAGTCATAATAATCAGCTTCAAGGATAAGGAGCTTGCCGAGCTTGTATGATTCAATCCAGGCCTCGTAGCGCTCATTAAGCCTCTTGAGGTAATCAAGCCTGATGGAGCTCTCATATTCGCGTCCCCTTTTCTGTATCTGGTTTACCAGGGTGGGCACGGAAGCCCTGAGGTAAAGAAGCAGGTCGGGCGGTTCAATCAGTGAGCTCATCAGTTTGAAGAGGGAGAAGTAGTTCTCAAAGTCACGGGTTGACATCAGCCCCATGGCGTGGAGGTTGGGAGCAAAGATATAGGCGTCTTCGTAGATGGTGCGGTCCTGTACTATTGTGTTCTCTGCCTTCTTGATCTCGAGCACCTGGCTGAAGCGGGAATTGAGAAAGTATATCTGGAGATTGAAAGACCACCGCTGCATGTCCTCATAAAAATCATTCAGGTAAGGATTATCATCAACGTCCTCGTAATGAGCCTGCCAGCCGTAATGTTTGGAGAGCAGTCCGGCCAGAGTTGTTTTACCTGACCCGATGTTACCTGCTATGGCTATATGCATAAAAAATAACTGTTTGTTTCCGAGCCTAAATATAGGAAAAAGGGGAGGAGAAGAGTCTGCTGTTGAAAAAAAGATTTCAGATGCCGGCTGTTTTCAATACACTCTCAACGAATTCCCTGTTATTGGAGAGACGGGGCATCTTATTCTGGCCGCCCAGCTTGTCTCTCTCCCTGAACCATTTGTAGAATGTGCCCCGGGGAACGATCCTGACAATCGGGCGTTCCAGTGTCAGATCCTTGTACCGTTTGGCTTCATAGTCAGAATTGAGTGACTTGAGGGTGGTATCAAGAATCTCCACAAAATGCCCGGCATCATCGGGAGCTCTGTCAAATTCTATCACCCACTCATGTGCACCCCGGCCCTCGTCTCCCATGTAGACAGGTCCTGCCGTGTATTCAATAATAGTGGCATTGGTGCCTGAGCATGCTTTTTCAAGGGCCTTTTCCGCGTTATCAATAATGACCTCTTCGCCGAAGGCGTTGATAAAGAACCTGGTGCGCCCGGTGATCCTGATCTTGTGGGGGAAGAAGCTGGTAAACTCAACAGTGTCACCGATCATATATCTCCACAGACCGCAGTCCGTTGAGATGACAACGGCATAGTTAACCCCCTTTTCAACCTCCCCGATGGTCAGGGTACGGGGATTGGCATCTCCGGCTTCTCCGGCAGGAATGAATTCATAAAAGATGCCATAATCGAGCATCAGGAGCATTGAGCTGTCGGCAAGGTCATCCTGGATAGCAAAGAAACCTTCGGAAGCGTTGTATGTCTCCATGTAGTGCATCTTCGGATCCGGGAGCAGCTTTTTGTACTGTTCACGGTACGGGGCGAAGCTGACACCTCCGTGGAAGAAGATCTCAAGATTGGGCCATACCTGGTGGAGGTCTGACTTGCCGGTGGTTTTGAGAATATGCCGGATCAGTACCAGATACCAGGATGGCACCCCGGAGATACTGGTGATATTCATTTCTGCAGTTGTCTCAGTAATCATCCTCATCTTTTCCTCAAAATCTTCAATGAGTGCTATGCGGGCAGGAGGAGTGCGGATGAGCTCAGCATATCCCGGTGCATTTTCAATCAGGATGGCCGAAAGATCACCAAAAAGAGAATTATTGCTGAAGCTGTTAACCTGGTGACTGCCTCCAAGGGTGAGCCCTTTACCCAGGAATATTTTGGTGGAAGGATTGCAGGAGGTGTATAACACCAGGCAGTCCTTTGCGCCCCGGTAATGGGTATCTTCCAGTGACTCACGCGTAATAGGTATGAACTTGCTCTTTGTGCTGGTAGTGCCGGACGACTTGGCAAACCACTTCACCTCTCCCGGCCACAGCAGATTCTTTTCGCCGGCCCTCAGCCTCTCCACCCAGGGTACCATATCCTCATAGGTCTGAAGCGGCACGTTTTCGCAATACTTCCTGTAACCGTCAATTGACCGGTAGCCATGATCCCGTCCCCACAGGGTATCCCTGCTCCTGGATATCAGCCGCTGCAGAACCTCACGCTGCGTCTCTTCAGGGTATTTTCTGAAGAGCTCAATCTGGGATAGGCGTTTGGTATTAATCCATTTGATGACGGAAGGGATGAATGGCATCTGTTAAGTTTTGTTCAAAGATAGCTAAAGAGTAACTATTTTATTTGAAAATATCTTTAAGGACCTGAAGTGACCGTATCTCCCTGATACCTGCAAGATGAAGGCTGTAGTACCTGAGCAGACCGGTCAGCAGCAGGGTGCGCTCATCGCCGGAAAGCTTAAGGGAGGAAATATCATCTGCAGCCATCTGCAGCAGGAGGTTCAGTACCCGGGCTCCGGCATGGTCAAGAAAATCGGGATGCACCGGCTGCTGCCGGGTGAATTGACCGGTGAGCATGTCAAAATAACAACTTCTCATGGAGGTGTGTGTCGGACCTATACCCACATAGTCAGTAAAGGCTACAAGGAACCAGAGATGAAAATTGCTTATGCCGGAGGTCATCTCATCAAGTGACATAACAGATGATTCAATAAAATCAAACAGAAGCCTGTTCACATCCTCCTCCCTGATGACGCTGTGAAGGATCTCACTGATGAACATGGCCACGGAAGTGCGGTTGATATCGCCGTAAATCCTTTTTGGAATGAAAGCAAGGGTCATCTCCTTCAGATTCTGGACCTCTCTTTTATCACTGTAATATAGCTCAAGGTAAAAGATACTTAGTGGCTGGAAATAGCTGAACCTGGTATTGCCTCGCCTTGAGGATATGCCCCTCACCATCACTGCCAGGCGTCCGTACTCCTGTGTGTAGAAATGCGCAATGAGAGAGCTGTCAGAATATCTCACATGGTGAAGCAATATGGCTTTTGTCCTCGTCTGCATCGTCAGATCTGTCACCTCAAATGTATTAAAGTTTCATCACAGCATACTGCGAAGCCGTCTGCGGAGTTTATAAGTTAGTACAATTACTTCGGGTTAAGAAAGATGGAATCATCATCCAGAGATCAGCTTCTTAAGAGAATAGCAAGGCTTGTCCGCCAGAACAAGGAGCTTGAGGAGCAGGTGAAAAAACTTGAGAGGGAGAAGGAGAGGCTGCTGGAAACAACGGATAAGTACAGGATTCTTGCTGAGGGCAATGAACTCAGAGGGCTGAAGGTGTCAGAGGAAGATAATGCCCTGAAGTTCAACATGGTTACGGTTCTCTTTGCTGACATCCGCAGCTTTGCCGGCATCTCTGATGAGATGGACTCCGGAGCGGTGATGGATGAACTGGATGAGATTTTCTTTGAATTTGACCGGATTATCAGCAGGTACCATGTTGAAAAAATAAGAACAATAGGTGATACTTACATGTGCGCCGGCGGGATACCTGAAAAGAATATTACCAACCCCGTGGAAGTGGTTATGGCTGCAGTGGAACTGAGGAGGTTCATCAGGGAGTATGAGGCTGCACGCAGGGGCAGTGAGCGGATATGGAATCTCAAGATAGGGATACATACCGGGCCCGTGTCCGCAACCATATCAGGCAAGAGCAAGGTATCATATGATATCAAGGGGCGTGCAGTCAACACTGCGAGCCGGATACAAGGGGTTTCTGACAGGGATGCGATACTGATATCGGTGATGACCTACGAGCTGGTAAAGGAGTTCTTCAACTGTGAATATTTCGGTAAGCTGCCGGTAAAATATACCGGGAACATACAAATGTACCAGGTTGAGGGTCTGTTGCCCGGACTCTGTGTTGACGGCAACACAGCTCTTCCCAATGACGCCTTCAGGGTTAAGTTCGGACTCATACAGTTCACCGATATGCAGGAGGTCATTCTTGACAAGCTGGAGAAGGAGCTTCCAGACTTCCTCTTCTATCACAACGTCAAGCATACTGTTGACGTGGTTACAGAGGTGGAACTTATAGGGTGGGCGGAAGGATGCAGTGACGAGGAGATACTCCTTCTAAAGACGGCTGCGCTGTTCCATGACGTTGG
>Ga0116142_10003793_pt1 | contig 14907 bp, 13 predicted proteins | sample AD_UKC033_MetaG_FD_89785 | JGI IMG/M metagenome (GOLD analysis project Ga0116142, IMG submission 89785) | Active sludge microbial communities of municipal wastewater-treating anaerobic digesters from USA - AD_UKC033_MetaG | ecosystem: Engineered > Bioreactor > Anaerobic > Digestate | place: USA... | reverse complement strand
GGCAAAAGACCATGCGTTCAATCAAACCTTTTTCGTACATCTCGACACCGACGGCGACCGCCAGATAGGTTTTACCGGTACCCGCAGGTCCGATGCCGTAAACCATTTCCTTTTTGCGCAGGGCCTCGACATAGGTTGCCTGATTTTTCGTGCGCGGAACCAGAGAACGTTTTTTGGTCTGGATTGCATTTTTATCGTCAAGCGCGGGAGATGACGGAAGAGCGGCAACATCGAATGTCATGGCAGAAGAAGACTCTCCTTTCGGGGGATGTTCAAAGAAACGGATCACTGCGTCGATATCGGCGGGCGACACCATCGCATGGGGGTGCTTTTTCTGAACACGCCCCCAAAGGCTGTTGAGGACATGCTCGGCCACCTGTACATTTTTGCTGTCGCCGGAAATAGCCAGCGTATTGCCGCGGTCGGCAATATGAACATCAAGGGCATGTTCGAGGTAATGAATGTTGGCGTTATGCTCGCCGTACAGAAACGGGATCAGGGACAGGTCGTTGAATTCAAGAACTGATATGGTCAGGCTCCTCTGTTGTCTGAAGACTAATTATAGCACGAAACCTTAAAAATCAAAAAACAAACCGGAAAATCAGGGGAAAGGTGTGTGATCGGGAAGAGGGGGCGGGAGGCCGTCGTGGGGCATGCCGATCCTGACTTTATTTATATATTTCAATAATTTATAAGGATTGCGGATGGCTGGAAGCGTAACGTCCCCGACAAAACGGGAGTCCAGATGGATTTCCCCGTAATTCAGCAAAGCCCCCAATATGCCGTGATGAACCCGTTCTTCCTTGATTTCGGCCAAATCAAGTTCTTCGACCGTGACAAAGAAAAATCCGACTTTATAGATGACGCGGTGGCTGGTCAGGGCAATTTCTGTTCCCAGAAATTTGAGAATATGAATCCATAACACCATGACCCCAACCGTCAGCATCATAAAAAACAACGCATATTCTTTTGAAAGACTTTCAGGGATCAGAAACGGAACACGGACCACGGAGGATAGTTGATACAAACCGTACCACAGCCCGAAATTGAGAATAATCCCCCCGATAGACAGCAGAACAAACCACAAAAACCCTTGAAGAACGTAAATCCAGTGAATACGGGCGATATAGACGATCCGCTCGTCGTTTCCCGAAATATGCTTGGCAATAAAACTCATAATACCCCCTTATGGGTCACGCGGCCTCATTCTGCTCCTGTTTGACCTCGCCATGCAAGGCCATTTGTCCGGCGCTGGTCACAACAACATCCAGAATTTGCCCGACCACCCGTTTAGGGGCTTTGACATGGATCGACTGGTTGTGTTCTGTCCGGCCATGGGCTTGACCGTCGCGAACGCCTTCGTCGTCAAACAGGACCGGTATGGTTTTGCCGATAAACGACTGGTTAAAGGCCAGTGATTGTGAAGTAATGAGGGATTGCAATCTGGCAAGTCTGGCATCTTTGACATCTTCACGGACCAAACCTTGCATATTGGCTGCCGGAGTGCCGGGCCGTGCAGAATATTTGAACGAATAAGCCGATCCATACCCGACCTTTTCCACCAGATTATAGGTAGCCTCGAAATCCTCGTCCGTTTCGCCCGGAAAGCCCACGATAAAGTCCGACGAAAACACAATGTCGGGCCGCGCATCACGGAACCGCGCCAGAACGTCGAGATAAGACTGCGCCGTATGCTTGCGGTTCATGGCTTTGAGAATTTTATCTGACCCGCTTTGAACGGGAAGATGCAAATACGGCATAACTTTTTCAAGATCGCGGTGCGCCGCAATCAGATCGTCTTGTACGTCATTGGGGTGGGACGTCATATAGCGCAACCGCTCGACTCCCTGGAAATCATTAAGTTCTTGCAACAAGCGGCCAAGTCCCCATGTCTTGCCATCAGGCCCTTCGCCGTGAAAGGCATTCACATTCTGGCCGAGCAGGGTGATATCCTTGACGCCACTGGAAATCAACCGTTTGGCCTCATTCAGAATATCGGCCACAGGACGGGAATATTCCGATCCGCGCGTGTAGGGAACGACACAAAACGTACAGAATTTATCGCACCCCTCCTGAACGGAAAGAAAGGCCGATGGTCCGTTCACCGCATTTTCCTGCGGCAGGTGGTCAAACTTCTCTTCAACAGGCATATCGGTATTGATAATACGTTTTGATCCGTAAGCCCCCGTGATCTGCGCGATCATTTCAGGAAGCTGGTGATAGGTTTGCGGCCCGAACACCAGATCGACATACCGCGCGCGGGAAAGGATGACATCCCCTTCGGCTTGTGCCACGCAGCCGGCCACCGCCAGAACCATCTGCCCACCGTCTTTTTCCCTTTGCTGCTTGAGCGGACGAATCCGCCCCAGATCGGAAAAGACCTTGTCGGTGGCTTTTTCGCGAATATGACAGGTGTTGAGGATTACCATATCGGCATCCTTTGGCTCATCGGCAGACGAATACCCCAGCGGGCGGAGAATGTCTTCCATACGCTTGGTGTCATAGGAATTCATCTGACAGCCATAGGTCTTGATATAGAGTTTTTTCGTGGTGTTGGTCATGCGCGTTTAAAGCACGATCAGTAGGGAAAAATCAATAGAAACCGCTACTTTTTGGGCTGGTTTGGGCGCTGGAGTTCATAGATTCCGCAAACTCCCTCTTGGCAGACAGGCCAAGGTAGGGTCATGGCGGCTTGGGTGTGGCATCCGCGCATTTTGGGGCGCTTGCCCCTCTGCAGAATGGTTTGCTGGGCATCATTGTATCTAAGACGGTTGACAGATGTCTGGGTACAGTCATAGGGGATGGGCATGCACTCGATGCTGGTCTCGCATTCCTGATATTCTGCAGCATGTTGAGCTTGATGTCGTCTAGGCGGACCAGATTGGCAGTGGGGGTGGGCTGGCCTTCAACTTGTTGAGGTTCTCCTTCTGTTTCTGCCTTTTGCAGCAACATAGTCGGAGAAGGCTCAAACATGCCAGAAAAAAACCATCTTTCTCCGACTTGAGGCGTGAACACACGGCACGAAGTCGTTGGCGGCAATTCTGTGACATACCCGCCGGCCATCACGCCTTTGAATGGATGCTCGACAAAGACGGAAACCTCGCCATTATCAACGCTCAGGATTTTGCCGATAAAAACGACAGGCTCCCTCATCAGAACTTGCTCGAATGTCAGATTGGGGGGGGGTGGCTTGCAGGCCCAGGCAGGAGACTGGATCATAAGGAGGATTGTCAGGCAAAGAGCCGTAAAAATTTTTGTCATGACTTCATTTCCTCCGGATTGGTGATATAGTGACGGAAACCATTTTAACTCATATCCGGTAAAGCCTCTATGAAAAAAACAATTTTGGCCCTAGGAACCATGCTGCCCGCTGAGATGGAGGAATTGGAGAGGGATTACCAGCTGATCCGCTTGTGGAAAGAGCCCGATCCCGAAGCAACACTCCAGAAAATTAAATCTGATGTTCAGGTCATCCTTTCGGCGTTCAATGGCATGCAGGTGACGCGCACGATTATTGAGGAACTACCCAATCTCGAACTGATCGCCCAATTCGGGGCAGGGGTGAACAATATCGACCTTCAGTCAGCTAAGGACCGAATGGTCGCGGTCAGTAGCACACCAGATACCCCCATGAATGACACGGCAGACACGGCGATGTCGCTGATTTTGGCAACACTGAGACGGATTGTGGAGGCCGATGTATTTGTCCGCATCGGTAAATGGCCTGCTGGAGGATTTCCTGCTGCGACCACATTAACCGGTAAAAAAGTCGGGATTATCGGGATGGGCCGGATCGGGCAGGCGATTGCCCGCCGCTGCACGGCGTTCGAAATGGAAGTGGTCTATCAGGGCCCCAGCCGGAAGGCGGACTTACCCTATGACTACTACGACAATATCGAGAAAATGGCATCCGAGGTCGATCTTCTGGTTTGTTCTTGTATCGGGGGGGCTGAAACGCACCACATCATCAATCTCCCCGTTCTGAAGGCGCTTGGCTCCAAAGGAACGCTGATCAACGTCGCCCGTGGCACAGTTGTCGATACCGAAAGCTTGCTGATCGCCCTCTCGAACAGGTATATTGGAGGAGCTGGCCTTGATGTTTATGAAAATGAGCCTCATGTGCCCGAAGCGCTAATTTCGATGGACAACGTTGTGCTTTTACCCCATATAGGGGGCAACACAGCCGAGACCAAAACGGCAATGGGCAAATTGGTGATTGCGAATATCAAGGCCCACTTTAATGGTGAGCCGTTGATCACGCCGGTAGCAGCCTAAAGGCAATATGAGGGTAGATTGAAAAATATTATTCTATTTCTGTTAATTGTTGCGTTTTCTTCACCCGCTTTCTCAAAATGCTATACCATGAAAGAGGCCGAGGCCGAACAAGGCATTCGCATCCACAGCGAATTGATGGTGATTGGCCTGAATTGCCAGCACCTCTGGCCAAAAAACCAGACGAATCTCTATAAACAGTACCAGCAATTCACCAACAAAAACTCCCGCCTTTTTTCAGAATACGAACAGACCCTTCTGAGCCTCTACAAAAGTGAAGGGGTCAAGAACCCTGAAAGCCACCTGCACCAAGTCAGGACCGACTTCGCCAATGAAATCTCAAAAGATGCGGCTGTTATGCGCCCCGACGCATTCTGTTCGGCTTATGCGCCACGCATCCCGAAAGCTGCCCAGATGGATACGGCCAAACTGCGCAAATGGGCCTCGACGATCTTCCCCGGACATCCGGTATCTCACCCGATCTGTGCAAAAAACTGAGTTATCCCTTTAGAATATCATCTATTTCCAGTACGCTTTGCGGGTAACCGAAGAGTAAGGGGAAATGCCCATGTCCATTGACGCCACTATTGACGACGCCTTCAAATCCATCTCGTCCGCTATTGAATTGATTGTCTTCTGGGGGCCTGAGATTGCCGGAGTAACCGTTCCTCTGGTGGTCGCGTGGCTGGCACTGGGGGCGCTCTTCTTTTCGGTCTATCTGGGATTTCCGAATATCCGCTATGCCCGCCATGCCTTCAAATGTCTGGGCAACGAATATGAGGAGCCGGATGCCAGAGGGCAGACCACAAATTTCCAATCTTTGGCGGCTTGCCTTTCGGCTACCATCGGACTGGGAAATATCGCGGGCGTTGCCGTGGCTATTACTCTTGGTGGGCCCGGAGCCGCATTCTGGATGCTGATGCTGGGTATTTTTGGCATGGGGTCCAAATTTTCCGAAGTGATGCTGGGACATAAATACCGCCAGTTTCCCGACCCCGAACGCCCCGACGAAGTGTCTGGTGGCCCGATGTATTACCTGAAAGAGGCATTTGCCCGTCATAACCTGCCCAAAGTAGGAGTCGCGATTGCCGCACTGTTTGCCGTGACCTGTATCGGCGGAGCGCTGGGGGGAGGAAACATGTTCCAATCCAATCAGGTCTATCAGCAAGTGGTCTACGCGACGGGTGGCGAAGAAAGCTTCTTTGCCGATAAAGGCTGGTTGTTTGGTCTGATTTTGGCGGGCTTGGCAGGATTGGTCACGCTGGGGGGAGTTAAGTCGATTGCCAGTGTAGCTGCGAAACTCACGCCGATCATGGCTATACTCTATACGGCATGTGGCTTGATTGTTCTTGCTGTGAACTATGAACATATCCCGTCGGGCATCGCGACCATCTTTTCGAGTGCCTTCTCGCTCGAAGCCGGATGGGGAGGTTTTGTTGGGGCGATTATAGCCGGTGTTAAACGCGCGGCGTTCTCGAACGAAGCAGGATTGGGGACGGCGGCCATCATTCAGGCCTCGGCCAAAACCGAATTCCCCGTGCGTCAGGGGCTGGTTGGAGGTCTGGGGCCGTTCTTCGATACGGTCATTGTCTGTATGGTGACCGCGCTGGTGATTGTGATTTCCGGTGTGTATCAGCAAGGGCAGGGGGTATCGGGAATCGACTTGACGTCCCGCGCTTTCGAGACTGTCCTGCCGTGGTTCGACTTTGCCCTGATGATTTGTGTCATCCTCTTCGCCTTCTCGACCATCATTGTCTATTCCTATTACGGAGAAAAGTGCCTTGGCTATCTGGTGGGGGACCGCAAAGCTGTGGCCATCGGCTTCAGGGTTTTTTATCTTGTGTTTGTCGTAATGGGATCTGCCGCCACTCTGGACAGCGTTATCAGCTTTGCCGATGCGATGTTCCTGTCGATGGCGGTTCCCAATCTTATTGGCCTTTACCTTCTGGCCCCCGAAATCAAACGCGATCTTACGGAATATGTTGTGCTGATGGGCGAAAAGAAGGGCAAGATTTCTTCTGAATAAACGTGAATAAGTTCAGATAGAGTCTTGAACCCATTTAAAAATCATGCCAGCCTTTCGGTCATTCCACATCATTGACCATTTAAAAGCGGGGCGGGCTGCTCATGACTCTTTTTGTACCTAAAGACCAGAAAGATTCCACCAACGACCAGACGATAGAGACTGGCAATCAACAGGTTGAAAGTAAGATTTTCATGGGAACAAATCCTGTTTTGAAAAACTGGAAACTGACCTCGTCCGAAGGCGCGGCCAACGAAGCTGCTGAAGAATTTGAGGCAGAACCCGCCGCCGAAGAGACCGCACAGGAAAAAGTGGAAGCTCCTGTCTACAAATCCAACCGCTCTTACACTGGCCGTAAAATCAAATTGGGGGCTCCTGTGGCCTCAGTTTGGCTACAACTGGGGCAAGCCTTGGCCGTCTTCCTGACGGTGGCATGGATCACCTACGCCGCGATCTATATTCTGGCACTGCCCGGCAGCGTGAAAGCCATTACCTCCTCGCCGTTGACGCTGGGGGGAGTGCTGGCGAGCGTCTTGGCTCCGGTGGCGATGTTGTGGCTGTGTATCGCGACATGGCAGAGACGGAGCGATGCGCATATTTATGCGCAAGCCCTGAAAGAAGAATTGCGCGGTATGCTGTTCCCCGATGAAGAGCAATCGAAATTGATTTCCGAAGACATTCATATGCTGATGCGTCAGGCCAGCGAAATGTCGGCATCCTCCCGCGCCGCGATCAAGGCAATCCAGCGCGCAAGAGCAGGGCTGCGCACCGAAATCCGCGACTTTGCAGGAGTCTCGCAAAAGACCGAATTCCACATTGACCGTCTGGCGGATACGCTCGGTAAGCGCTCGGAAGAACTGTTGTCCCTGACCGAAACCATTGAAGCCCAGACCACCATGATCTCTCACAAAGCCGGACAGGGCATCCAGTCATGGGAGAATGTCTCGGCGGAAATCTCCGAGCTGGGCGAAGAGATCAACGCCCTGTTTACCTCCGGTGCCGAAAAAATCTCTCAGGCAGGAGATCGTGCAAAAGAGCAAGTGGCTGCCATCGAAAACGGCCTTGGCGCCGCAGCACAAGATCTCTCGAAACGCATGGATGATATTGCCGCTCAAATCCAGCGAGCCCAGTTGCAAATGGAAACGGACACCAGCCGTCTTGAAGGCGTGGCCGCGTCAATCGACAACGGAGCAAACCGCTTTGATGAAAGCCTGAAAGGAGCGGAACGCATTTCCTCTGCCGTTGAGGGTGTGATCTCGGTGATGGAAGGCAGTCTTGAAAAGGTTGAAACTACATCGAAATCGCTGTTCGAACGCACCGACCATATCGAACAGAAATTGTCTGAACGTGCTGAAAATCTTGCGACATCGGCCAAAGATCTGTTGGACAGCACCGCCGAACTGGAAAAGGTCGGCGATCTGGCGTCCCATAAACTGGGAGAGGCCTTGACGATGGCGCTCTCAGGAGCGGATACGATCACAGCCTCGGTCCGCAAATCGAAGGAACTGATCGACAAAGCCGTAGCCGAAGCATCGGGACAAATCGAAAACTCTGGTCGTGCTGTAGAGGAACGGATCGACCGTCTCGTTGCATCGTCGCGCACCAACCGCGATGAAGTATCCTCCTTGATCGAAACTCTGGAAGAAAAGAGCAGTAAGCTGGAAAGCGCGACCGCACATCTGGCTCAACAGCGCCGCTTCACGGTTGAAGAGATCGAAGGCTCCAGCGAAATTCTGAGAAAAGTGGCCGAGCAGGTTGTCGAGCGCGCCGAAGAACCGGTGGCTCTAATGACCAAATCGGTCGACCGTTTGGCCGAACAAACGAAAGATCTTGATGATCGCCTGTCGGTTCGCATTGTTGAACTGGAACAAAGCCGCAGCAAGCTGGGTGACTCGATGACCGAGATGAGCTCGTCGCTCAAATCCAACCTGCAAGACGTTGCGGCTGTGACCGGACAGTTGGCGTCCCATTCCAAACAGATCGGTGACCATGTCGAATACCAGAAAGAAGGGCTGTCCGTTCTGGTGGATGAACTCGAACGTCGCACTGCGGAAATCGCCGAACTTTTGAAAGCTCAGACGCAAGACCTGACAGATTCCCTGACGGTATCAGAAAGCCAGATCGGTCTGATGGGGCAGGCCTTGTTCGACCGTGGTGATGCGCTGCTCGATCATGTCTCGGGTGTGGCCGACAATGTGCTTCAAATGGAAAACCGTATCATCGAGGCCATGGAAACAATTGACCAGAGAACGTCGTAAGTCAGCACATCATTGCATGACAATACGGAACGCCTGTCGCATCTTGCGGGTCAAGTGGCGCCGGACTGCGACCGCCTGATCGAAGCCGCAGAAGCACTTGAAGCCAAATACGCGGCGCTGCGCGAAAATTATGTTTCCTCGTCCGAAATGGCCGTCACCTGCATGAGTGATATCGGACGTCAACTGGATGATCGTCTGGAAAAACTCAATGCCGGAGTCATGGAGGGGGCGAAATCAATGCTGGCTATGTCCGAAGATCTCGGCCAGTCGATCATTGAAATCCGCGATGTTGCCGAGGACGCTCAAGAATCTCTTTCTCGCGTCCAGACAGGCGTCAAGGGACGCATCGACGATTTGCAACTGGTCACAGATCAGGTCAAAGCCAAAGTCGAAACCCTACAGAAAAACCTCGATGTCTATATGGAAGACATATCCATGATGGTTGGCAAAGCCACCACTGATTTGCAGGAAGCCACCGACCTCTTTGGCCAGTCTACAGAGAGTATGGATGTCAAAATCGAGGAGACCACTCGCAAGCTGGGCGACAGTGCCAGAGTTTATTTTGAGGAAGGACAACGTATGTCGCTCTTCGCGGAGCAGGCCACGCATAAAACCGCACGGATTGTCACAACCGTCCGCGAAGAAACGGGCCGTCTGGTCGAAGCCGTCCAGCAATCCCTTGTTGATCTGCAAAAATCCGGAGAAACCCTATCGGTCCGCACCCGCGAAATCGAAACCTATATGAAATCGTCCCTGACTAACGCAGAAAACTATGGCGAAGAATTGCGCAAACAGGCCGTGGGCATTTCGGCATCTTCGATGGATGTTGTCGATCAGATCGCGGACGCCACCGCACGTCTAACCTCCCGCGCCGGAGAAGTCCGTCAGGCCGGATCGTTGGTGATCGAAAATATGGACCTCTCGCATCAGAAACTTACTGATGAATCAAATCGCATGGCGGCCATCACCCGCAAGGCTGTCGAAGCCGCCGAGGAAGCTGCAACGGTCTTCTCGCGCAACTCGGCAACGCTGTACCGTTCCGTTCAGGAAATTGCCGAACAAGCGAAGAAGCTCAAGGAAACGCAATTACGTTCCGAACGGGAATCGTTCCTCGCTGCTTCGAAATTTATTATCGAGAGTTTGTATTCGTTGGCAGTCGATGTCTCGCGCCATCTGGAAGACGAGATCGACGCACGGGTATTGCGCGCCTATCAACGTGGGGACGTGTCGGCCTTTGCTCATCACTTGGTCGAAATGTCGAACAAGATCCCGTTGGAAAAAAGCCAGAAGAAATTCATCGACGATAGCGAATTCCGCACCTACATCCTGCGTTTCATCCGTCAGTACGAGGAAATTCTGGAGCAATCTCAGGCCAACGACTACGGTGAATTGCTGTCGTCCCTGTTCCACACCTCGGATATCGGGAAACTCTATAAAATCCTGTGCGAGATCGCCGGACGCAGCGCCAAAACGCACTGATAGTGAAACTTTTTGGTGTTGCTAACACTCCGTTTAGATTTGCCGTCTAAACTGGAAAGAGTTTTTGCAAATTCAAAGGGCAAACGCACCATGGCCAATACCAAATTCTGTCAGGGAATCTCTGATATTTCAGATAGTTACACGGGGTTTATCATCGACACGTGGGGGGTTCTCCACGATTCCGAAAAGGTATTCGACGGGGCCATCGAGTGCCTCAAAGAACTTAAAAACCGCAAAAAGTTTGTCCTGCTTATGTCCAATTCCGAGCTGCGCGCCAGCCAAATGGCCGAATATCTCAAAAAAATGGGAATGCCCGACGGACTCTATAGCGAAATCCTGACTTCCGGCGAATTGTTGGCCCAAGGGCTTGAAACCCAGAAAGACGGAGTCTTCGAAGGGCTGGGAAAATCCTGTTACCTGATTGGCGGTGAGCGCACACAGACGTTCTTGAAGGACATCGGAATTGAGCTCGTCAATTCCTTGGAAGACGCGACCTTCGTTCTGATCTCCGGTTGGGATACGCTCGAAAAAGAACCGGCTTCCTATGAAGACACGTTGCGTGAAATCGTGCGCCGCCGTTTGAAGACGCTGTGCATTCACCCTGACAGCCGTGCCTTGCTCGGAAAAAATTACAAAACGGGAACCACCCTGATCAGCCGCCGCATTCAGGAATTGGGCGGCGTGGTGCATATGATCGGTAAACCCTATAAACCCATCTATCACCACTGCATCCATATCTTGCACCGGAACGATATTTATCCCGGTCAAACAGTGATGATTGGTGACACGATGGCTCACGATATCACAGGTGCCAGCCTCGTGAATATGGACACCTGTCTGGTTAGAAGCGGCATGCATGCCCCGATTTTCAAGAATGCGTCTACGCCCGCCGATGTAAACAAGTCACTTAATATGCTCATCACCCAATTCAACAACATCCGCCCGACCTATCTGGTGGACAAGCTGAAATGGGGCAAAGCCTTGCCCGACCGTAAACACCGCAAACGCGCGGGTTAAGCAGATCTCTTGCGCTTTGCGAGGATTTCCCTTAATTTCTCCCCGTGAATAGCGAAAAACAAAAACATACGACATTTTCTCTTCTGGCTCCTTTGGTGAGGACCTATCTGACGCCCTATGGCGGGCAGGTGGCCGTGGCATTGCTATTTATGGTGATCGCGGCGGGCGCGACCGCGGCCTTTGCCAAATTGCTCCAGCCGGTCCTTGATAAGGCGATGATCGGGGTGCAAAACGATCCCGAAAGCGTGCATGTCATTATTCCGCTCGGGGCGATGATTTTGGCATCGTTCGCCGTGCGGGGGATCTCCACCTATATTTCCACCATCAAAATGAACAAAATCTCGATGTCTGTTGTGGCCGACATTCAACGCGACGTATTCGCGCATTTTATGACGCTTGACCTCAAGTTCTTTCATAAATACCCGAGCGGACAACTGGTCTCTCGCGTTACCAACGATGTGAGCGTGATGCGTGTCGCCGTAACGGATTCGCTGACCGGCATTGGCGGCAACTTGCTGACGCTTGTTTTTCTGGTGGGGGTGATGTTCTGGCAGGATTGGCGCCTCGCGCTTCTGACCTTTGCGATTTTCCCGTTTGCTTCGGGTCTGGTGGCCCATTTGGGACGTCGCCTTCGTAAGATTTCAAAATCCATTCAGGGAGAGACGGCCAATTTGATGGAAGTCCTGACCCAAATTTTCCAGGGCATTCGTCAGGTTCAGGCCTACGGCATGGAAGAACGCGAACGCGAACGTGCAGGCGAAGCGGTCATGAGTGTACGTAACCTCAACATCAAGTCTGCGCGGATAGCAAATCTCTCGACCCCGATTAATGAAATAATGGTCGGCGCAGTGGTCTTCGGCGTCATTGTCTATGGCGGATACCGCATCGCCGACGGCGAACTGACACCCGGCGGATTAATGTCCTTTATCGCGGCGTTTTCGTTGGCGTACGAGCCGATGAAAAAACTGGCCAAGCTCAACAACTCGATGCAACAAGGCTTGGGCGCTGCGGAACGCGTGGACGAAATGATGAAACAGACCTCGTCCGTTCTTCAAAAAGAAAACGCCCAAATTCTGAATGTGTCATTGCCGTCGATCACATTCGACGACGTAACTTTTGGGTATGATGAAGAAGAATCTCACGCCCTGAATCATATTACGTTCACCGCCGAAGCCGGAAAAGTAACAGCACTGGTTGGCCCATCGGGAGGTGGAAAATCAACTATACTCTCTCTCGTGCTACGTTTTTATGACCCGGTATCAGGGCAGGTGATGATTGACGGCACGAATATCCGCGATGTCACGTTCGCATCCCTCCGCCGGAATATGGCTCTGGTCTCACAGGACGTCACGATTTTCGATGACACAATCGCGGGGAATATCGCCTATGGTCTGGCCGGCGCAACCGGGGACCAGATTGTCGAAGCCGCCAAGGCCGCTGCCGCCCATGAATTCATCGAGAAATTGCCGCAAGGCTACCAAACAGAAGTTGGGGAAAACGGTGTGCGTCTGTCGGGAGGTCAACGTCAACGCCTCTCTTTGGCGCGTGCCATATTGCGCAATGCACCGATCCTGCTGCTGGACGAGGCGACATCGGCCCTCGATAACGAATCCGAACGCCTGATCCAGAACACGCTCGAAAAACTCCAGAAAGACCGTACGACACTCGTCATCGCCCACCGCCTCTCGACGATCCAGCACGCCGATAAAATTGTCGTTCTTGATAAGGGCAGAATTGTAGAGGAGGGCACGCACGCGGGCCTTCTCGCCACAGGCGGCGTCTATGCCCGTATGTATAATTCCGGCCTGATCGATAGCAAGGAGTAAATACGAATGAACATGAGCCTGAAGAAAAAAGTGACAGATTTTATTGTCGCTTTTCTTGTTGTTTATACAGGCCTTGTCTTCTTAATGTATTATTTTCAAAGACCCATGCTTTATATGCCGCCCCATCCGCCAGCGGACGAGATCGCGGCGGTCCTGATGGGCTATGCTCCTGTCACGGTCAAAACCGAAGACGGATTGACTGTCACCGGATTTTTTCGCCCCCCTGCAGACAAACAAAAACCGATTATTCTGTTCTTCCACGGCAACGCCAGCCATCCGGCATGGATGGCCCCGTTCTTTTCGGGAATGTCGGGTCAGGGATACGGAATCTTTCTGGTTGAATACCGCGGCTACAACAACAACGAGGGAATCCCGACCGAACAGGGACTTTACAAAGACGCCGAGGCCTACCTGATCAGCGACCCCTTGGCCAAAGACCATAAAGCTAATCCGTTGATTGTGTTTGGTCATTCTCTGGGAAGCGGCGTTGCTGTGGAGCTGGCATCACGTCACCCCGAAAGATTCTCGGCCATGGTTTTGCAGGTACCGTTTGATTCAATCGTGCACGTGGTCTCGAACAAATACCCGTTTGTGCCCTTTCCCTCGTTGCTGGTAAAAGACCAGTACAATTCCGACCAAAAAATCGGGAAGGTAACCATCCCCAAACTCTTTTTGCTGGCTGGGCAGGATACGGTGGTCGGTCACGACACGGGCAAACGCCTCTATGATCTCGCGCCGGGACCGAAAATCCTTGTGGAGATGCCGGATGCCGGACACAACGACATCTATGCGCATGGAACGGCGCAGAAAGTTTTTGATTTTGTTGAAGAGGTCTTGGTTGAGAAAAAATGAAAAATCTTTTCCCCCTGATACTGGCGGCTATGGTCGCGATATCTTCTCCGGCAAAAGCCGAAGAGTTGAGGATTGGGAATCAAATTGTTCTGAACGTTGAAGTCGCGCACAACGATGTTGAACGTGCACAAGGGCTGATGAACCGCACGAGCCTTGCCGAAGATGCGGGGATGCTGTTCCTGTTTCCTGATGCGCGCATTCCGGCCTTCTGGATGAAAGACACCCTGATTCCGCTGGATATGGTTTTCATCGGCTCCGATTCCAGAATTCAGGAGATTTACCAAAACGCCAAGCCCAACGATTTGACCCCGATCAGTCCCGAAAAACCGGTTCGTGCCGTCCTTGAAATTGGTGGTGGAATGGCGGAAAAGCTGGGGTTAAGGGCAGGGGATACGGTTTCCTCTGATGCTTTGGCAAAATCGCTTGAACTTCCCTGAGCCTTCGGGTAAAAGAGTGCCCTTGAAGCCTCACTGGTCGGGGCGTAGCGCAGCCTGGTAGCGCAACTGCTTTGGGAGCAGTGGGCCGGGGGTTCAAATCCTCTCGCCCCGACCATTTTATTTTCACCAAGAAATCTAAAACACCGATAAACAAATTTTGGTCACGGCAAACCCGCCGAAAATCAGCCACAGGGAGAGTATGGCGGCAAGGTAGACGGGTTTTAGGCCCATCCCCTTGAACTTGCCCATATGGGTTTCAAGCCCGAGGGCCGACATGGCCATCGTCAGGGCAAACGTGTCGAGCGTATTGATGGTTGATACGGCCTGTTCAGGGAGAAGATGAAACGAATTGAATCCCGCCACGGCAATAAACATCACTGCAAACCAAGGGATCAGGATTTTGTGTTTGGGCTTTTCGCCGTCTTCACTTTTATTGTCCGTCGCTGACATCGCAATCCAAGCACCAATCGCAATAAGGAAGGGGGCAAGGAACAAAACGCGGATCATCTTGATAATGACAGCGGTGTTGGAGGCATCAGGCCCAACAGCATTGCCGGCGGCGACCACATGGGCGACCTCGTGAACCGAAGCCCCGATAAAAACACCCATATCATGTGCATCAACGGGAACCATGCCTGCTCGGTACAGGGCAGGGTAAAGGAACATCGCAATGGTTCCGAACAGCACGACGGTGGCCACTGCGACCATGCTTTTGTGCGGCGGGGCTTTGATAACGCTTTCGG
>Ga0116142_10003785_pt1 | contig 14939 bp, 12 predicted proteins | sample AD_UKC033_MetaG_FD_89785 | JGI IMG/M metagenome (GOLD analysis project Ga0116142, IMG submission 89785) | Active sludge microbial communities of municipal wastewater-treating anaerobic digesters from USA - AD_UKC033_MetaG | ecosystem: Engineered > Bioreactor > Anaerobic > Digestate | place: USA... | reverse complement strand
TTTATGGTGTTGGGGCAAATGAAAACATATCCCCTTATTTGCTCCTTTACGTTCCTCCTCAGTTTTGTAAATGAGGCTTTCCGGCCCGCCAATTCTACCGCTATCGCATTTTATAGTAAAACAGAAAATCGTACCCGATCTTATGCCCTTAACAGGTTAGCCATAAATATTGGTTGGGCGGTAGGAAGTGGATTAGGTGGCTTCCTGGCAGATGTTAGTTATGAGCTATTGTTTTGGGTGGATGGACTTACAAATATTTCGGCTGCCCTGGTAATGTGGCTATTTTTAAAACCGGTTGCCTACAAGCCTGTAAAGCAGAAAGATAGCAAGCCGGCAACATTATCCGCCTATAATGATAAAAAGTATTTACTATTTATTATTATCAGTATGCTTTTTGCGAGTTGCTTTTTTCAATTGTTTACCAATTTGCCTGTTTATTTTAAAACCGAGCTTCATTTTTCCAAACCATTTATTGGTATGCTCATGGCCTCCAACGGCATCCTGATTGCAATAATAGAAATGGTGCTTATATACCGGTTGGAAGGGAAAAGAAATGTACTCTATTACATTACTATCGGCGTATTCATGGTCGGCGCCTCTTTCCTTATGCTGAATATTCCGGGTATTGGCCCTTTGCTGGCATTTGGAATGATTATCATGGTAACCCTTGGAGAAATACTTTCCATGCCATTTATGAACAGTTACTGGATCAGCAGAACACAGCCATCCAATCGTGGGGAATATGCTGCACTCTACACTATGGCATGGTCCGCCGCACAAACACTTGGCCCTATGGGCGGGGCTCAATTAGTGGAATATTCCGGCTTTGATATGCTATGGTGGTCAGTTGGGGGACTATGCATCATTGCCTCTTTCTTTTTCTGGAAATTAAGGAGCTGACCCGCTAAAAAACCTATCTCCATTTGCCTGCATATAAACCTCACAGTTAGTAAATTTGCTGTTTATGAAAACCATAGCTGTACTTAGTATACTGCTTCTCCTCACTTTACCAGGCTGTAAAGAGAAAGATGATCTTACTCCTGAAGAAGTAATGGCGGTTATTAACCGTTTTGATGAAGGCTGGAGAAATAAAGATGCCCGGGTGGTAGACTCTGTTCTCTCCCGGCAATACATTTACTTTACACAATCGGGAAATACATTTGACAGAAACAGTCTTATTCAAACAGCAGATTCATCTATTTACCAACTGCAAACAATGGAAAGGCAGGAATACACCATCCAATTGGAAGGTAATACGGCTGTTGTAAACACTATTTGGAAAGGCAAAGGCTCTTATCATGGACACGCATTTGACGATAACCAGCGATGCAGCATTACTATTGTAAAGAATAATGGACAAGTGAAGATATTGTCGGAGCACTGTACTCCCATTAGAGAGGTTACTGCAAAGCAAAATCCACTGCTGCAGTAGCATGTAACAAAGTGGTATCAAGTAAAGGGACAATACTATCATCCTGTTTGATCAGCATAGGTATTTCTGTGCATCCCAAAATAACAGCCTGTGCCCCTTCGTCAGATAATTCTTCAATCAATTGCAGGAATTTATGCTTTGTTTCAAGCAAAAACTCACCCTTCCCTAGCTCATTATATATAGCGCTATTCACAAACTCAATTCCGTCGGCACCAGGAATTATTGTTTCAATATCATATTCCTCAAGTTTGTTCCTGTAAAAATCGAACAGCATAGTATATTTTGTACCCAGTAAAGCCACTTTTTGCAGCCCCTTTTCCCGTATAGACTTTGCCACTACATCTGCAATATGGATCAGTGGGATAGTAACTGATCGCTGAACTTTTTCAGCAATATGATGCATAGTATTGGCGCCAAGCAGGATGCAATCAGCACCCGCTTTTTCAGTTCTTTGTGCTGCATCAGAAATTACAGTGGCGATGGCATCCCAGTTGCCAGCATGGGTTAGCTTGACGATCTCTCCATAATTCACTGAATACAAAACAATCTTAGCTGCTTCATTCCCCCCTAACCGCTGGTTTGTTAACTCATTGAACAGGCGGTAGTAATCCAATGATGAAACCCAGGAAGTTCCACCAACAAGACCAATTGTTTTCATCTGCTAAAAATAATGTAAAGACATTGATTTAAATCTAATTTTCAGGGCAAAAGCATCCTTAATATATCAGTTTATCGTCATCTGTTGGTAACAATTATAAAACCTTCAAACCCTTACATTTGCCAAAACAAAATTGTATGAAACGTTTTTTTTCAATCATATTATTTCTGACCGTATATATTAATATACAGGCACAGCAGGAACTTAAGCGTCCTAAAATAGTAGTGGGACTGGTAATGGACCAGATGCGCTGGGATTATCTCTATCGTTATTATGACCGATATAGTGAAACAGGAGGTTTTAAAAGAATGCTCAACCAGGGTTTTACCTGTGAGAATACTTATATACCCTATACCCCAACTGTCACGGCTTGTGGTCATAGTACAATTTATACCGGATCGGTTCCGGCTTTAAGCGGTATTACAGGTAATTTCTGGTGGGACAACGACCAAATGAGGGGTGTTTATTGCACAGAGGATAAAACGGTAAATACTGTTGGCAGCAATTCCACTCAGGGCAAAATGAGTCCCCGGAATATGCTTGTTACCACTATTTGCGATGAACTTCGCCTTGCTACTAATTTTAAAAGCAAGGTCATAGGTGTTGCTATAAAAGATCGTGGCGGCATTTTACCAGCCGGACATAGTGCCAATGCAGCTTACTGGTATGACAATAGTGCTGGAAAATGGATCACTTCTACTTACTACATGAACGAATTGCCAAAATGGGTTGCTGAATATAATAATCAAAAAATAGTTGATTCCTTTTACGAAAAAGGCTGGACGCTTCTTTATCCCGAAAGCACATATCTGCAAAGTACTGCTGATGAAAAAAATTATGAGTCCAAACCCTTTGGTTCTAAATTCCCCTATGACCTGAAAAAATTCATCGGAAAGGATTACGGCAAGATATCAACAACTCCGATGGGCAATAGTCTGACCTTTGATTTTGCAAAAAAAGCACTAATCAATGAACAACTGGGCGCAGATAATATAACAGACTTTCTCGCTATCAGCTTCTCATCACCTGATTACATAGGGCATACATTTGGTCCCAATTCGATTGAAGCAGAAGATGGATTCTTGAGACTCGACAGGGAATTGGGAGATTTTTTTGATTTCCTGGATGCTAAAGTTGGTAAAGGGCAGTACACCACATTTCTTTCTGCAGATCATGGAGCAGCACATGTTCCTGAGTTTATGCAGGAAAATAAACTACCAGGAGGCAGGATATTTATGAGCACTGTCACAGGTAATCTAAACAAAGCATTGAATGAGAAGTATAAGATTGCTAATATCATTGTTAGTGATGAAAATTACCAGGTCCACCTGAACCATCCTGCTCTCGATTCAGCCAGACTTGATAAACCCGAAATTATTAACTGGATCATTCAAAAACTGTTGGCAGAGCCCGGGATTGACAGAGCTTTTTCTATAAAAGAATTGAACAATATCCCACTGCCTTCCACCGTCAGAAAAATGCTCAATAATGGCTATTACCCAAGAAGAAACGGGGACATACAATTTATTCTGAAACCTAATTATATTGATGCCTGGAATAATACAGGCACCACCCATGGTCTATGGAATCCTTATGACTCTCATATTCCATTGCTATGGTATGGCTGGGGTATCAGGCAAGGCAAGACAAACCGGGATACATATATGACAGATATTGCACCAACACTGGGAGCAATACTTCATATACAAATGCCAAACGGGTCAATAGGGGAAGTGATTTCAGAGGTTTTAAAATAACCCTAAAGTGTATGATGAGTATCGGCTGTCTTTTGTAACTTACTGTATTCAAAATAATCTACCATCAACATATACAATATGAAAAAAGCTATCCGGATATTCTCAGTATTGCTGCTGGCAACTTCAATTGTTTCCCATGCACAAACGGGAACAGTTGATAGTATTAAATTTTTTACTGATGAGGCGTTGATCAGCATGACACTGACAACGGATATAAGGCAGTTGCAAACAGAAAAGAAACAGGATGTTTTCCAGCCAGCCACTGTGTCAATGAAATTCCCGGATAGTTCAGACATAGAAGAATCAATTATGGTAGGTGCCAGGGGAAAATTCAGGAGAAGCTATTGCCGCATACCGCCTATGATGCTTAATTTTCGGAATACCACTTCCCCTCGTCTTAACCCATTGGGGAAATTGAAGCTGGTGATCGGATGTGGTATCAAGGAAGAAGATGAAGAGTTATTATTGAAAGAATTTCTGGTATATAAGATCTACAATATCCTGGAAGACAGAAGTTTTCGGGTAAGGTTGCTCAACGTAAATTATAATGACTCAAGAGGGAAAGTAAAATCATTTAGCCAATATGCTTTCCTGATAGAAGACGACGGTGATATGGCCCGACGGAATGGCTGCCGGAAAAAGGCAGATGCAAAGTTTTTGACAGAAGCTACCAACCGGGATATGATGACAATGGTAGCCCTTTTTCAGTATATGATCGGAAATACAGACTGGGCTGTACCGAACAATCACAATATCAAGCTTATTTACGAAAGGGGTAATGAAGCAGCCCCTCCTATCGTTGTTCCTTATGATTTTGATTATTGCGGACTGGTAAATGCTGGGTATGCCATTCCCAATGAAATAATCGGCACAGAGAAGGTTACTGAAAGGGTGTACCGTGGCTTTCCAAGAACATTGGAAGAAATACAGATAACACTTGATATCTTCAGAAGTAAGAAAGATAGCATCCTTTCTTTGATAAATAATTTTCCTCTGCTGGGAAACAGAGCTAAAAAAGAGATGATTAACTACCTGGAAGAGTTTTTCAGGATGATCAATAATAAAGGAGAGGTAAAATCAGTCTTTGTCGACAACGCAAGAACCAGCTGATCTTATTTGTTCTTGTACCCTTTACAAAAAAATAGGAATCGCCATATATTCGTAACAAATTAACTTAAACCAATGGATCTGAAAGAACAATTTGAACAAGCTGTTACAGAAAGCAAAAGTCTCCCGGAAAGGCCAGGTAATGACACCTTACTTCAATTATACTCTCTTTACAAACAAGCCAGCGAAGGTGATATAAATGCTGATCCGCCTTCTAATCCTTTTGATTTTGTAGCAAAAGCAAAATATGAAGCCTGGGCAGGCCTGAAAGGCAAATCATCTACCGAGGCAATGACAGAATATGTTGAATTGATAAAAAAACTAAAGGGATAAACAGGTTAACTATGAACGGCAAGCCGGGAGTAGACTTCATCAAATCTCTTTCCTATTACTGAATAGCTGAATTTATTTGATGCTTCCTCTGCTATTTTCTTCCTGTCATAGGCAGCATACCCGTTCATTATTTGCTGCATAGCTGAAGTAAGCGCTTTTTCATCTTTGGGTTTTATCAATACCGAATTAGTTTCATTTACCAATTCAGGTACTCCTCCTACATCAGTGACAATAACAGGTAAACCGCAACACAATGCCTCCCCGATCACACAAGGCGAATTCTCTATATTACTGAATAAAATAAAGCAATCTGCTTTCTGCATTTCTGCTGCCACCTCCTGGTAGGGCATTTCCCGGCGGAAAGAAACTGCCGTACCGGGCAGGTTGAGTTTCATAGCATACTCCCTTAGTGAATTGTCAGTGTCGCCCACAATGACCAATTCAACATTACTATTTTGATCAAGTAATGACTGAAAAGACCTCAGTATTCCTTCTGCATTCTTCAGTGGTGCTATGTTTGATACATGAATGAAACGAAAAACATTATTTTCTTTCTCTTTGTAGTAAAAGAAGTCTGTATCTGTTGTGTTTGGAATTATATGGGAGTTGATCCTGAGTACAAGTTTATTCACCCCGGCTGCAAGAAAATAACTGACACTATGAAAAATATCAGCATTTTTAAACACATTTCTTGTTAACTGCTTAAAAGCTCTCGATTTACCTGCATAATTATTTACTTCTACACTATTGTATATTCCCCAGTGCTCTGTAATAACATAAGGAATGCCATACTTTCTTTTTAGCCATAATGCAAATAGTCCCGCTTTTACCGGTACATGCACATGTACAATATCAGGCTCTCCGTACTTGTCAAGGTAGTGGTTAATTGCTTTCTTAAAAAGGAAGAACCACCGGTAATGGGACAAAAGCTTACCCGGGTAAGAAGAAGGTCCTTTATAGTACAAAATATGCTCTGTTAATCCTCCCGATGTATTTAATTCCTGTTCAGTCCGGTGGATTTTCCCCGTATCATCACCGGCTACATGAATGACGCAAATATCATTATATAATGCTGCGGCACGGGCATGGCGCTGTACAAAATCGCCGTTAAAAGGTTCCGTTTTGCCAGGATACCAACTACAAAGCCAGAGTATTTTTTTCCGTGACATGCAATAAAAATAGCCTATTAATTTGTAACAGGCACAAGGCGAATGAACTCCTTCCGGTTCATATAATAGAACATTAATAAATAAACTACAGGAAAAAAACTGAATACTTTTAGCGCTAATACTCCTGTATAGAATCCGGAAAGATATAATATTACCAGCACTGCAAAACCAATGATCAGTTGCACATCAGTAATAGCACAAACAACTTTAAAACAATACGTATGCAGATCTTTATACACCAGCTTTAGTGGTTTAGTAATGTGATACCCATCAGTAATTACTATCCGCGGGTTATTAGCCTGGACAGTTATTACAACCGGTTTACTATCTGGTAAAGTATATATTTCCTTTCCATTAATAACAGCCCTTATTTTCAGGAAACTGAGAAGTACCTGATTCTTCCGCTGCAGCACTATATGATAAGGACTGGCTATAATTAAATAATTAACAAGTTGAAACACTAAGGCTCATAACCCAAGTTTATTTCAATGATTTTATGATCTCAATAAAATCAGCAGCAACCAGCGAAGCCCCTCCTACTAATCCTCCATCCACATCCGGGCAACTGAATAATTCTTTTGCATTATTCGCCTTCACGCTACCACCATAAAGAATAGGGATTTCATTAGCGATCTCATTCCCATACTGGGCCGTAATTACAGAACGAAGAAACTGATGAATTTCCTGCGCCTGACCGGTAGAAGCTGTTTTGCCGGTCCCGATAGCCCAGATAGGCTCATATGCAATTATAATTTCCCTGATCTTATCGGCCGGCAAATGAAATAGTGATTCCTTTAACTGTGTTGCTACAAAATCATTCTGTGTACCTGCTTCCCTTATTGTCAGCGGCTCACCACAACAAAAAATAGGTACTATATGATTATCATAACACAGGTTAACCTTTTCGGCAAGCATGGCATTTGTTTCAGCATTATACTCTCTTCTTTCACTATGACCAATGACACAATAGTTAACCCCGATAGAATGAAGCATTTCCACTGAGACTTCACCAGTATAAGCTCCTGATTTTTTGTGATGACAATTTTGCGCTGCAGCATGATAGTTTTTTACATCCTCTACTTCGCTACGGGTCATTAATAAGTAAGGAAAGGGAACGGCAAAAATTGTATGCTGGTGCGAAGCCAGGCCGATCTTTGCATCCAGGATGTCATCCAATAATTTTTCACCCTGTTGGTAGGTAAGATTCATCTTCCAGTTAGCTGCCGCTATTTGTTTCCTCATTGTACAGTTTTAAAATTTGTCAAAGATATATTTCAATATGCTTTTTTCATCATCGGTTATTTCTTTCCCCTTCAATTTTTTCCAATCCTCAATATCTACAACTGCTTTTTCAAACTCATACCGTTTTACCCCTTCACTCCCCCAGGAATAATTGGGAATATATTTAGGCGTAAGCCCGGACCCAAAAACATTACAACTTACGCCGATAACGGTACCTGTATTTATTGCAGTATTTATAGCAGTTCTTGAATAATCACCCATCATAACACCACATTTTATACCGGCATTCATTTCCCCTTTAGGTGTCCATACTTTTACGTCACTTGCATTATTCTTAAGATTAGAATTAGAAGTACCTGCTCCCATATTACACCATTCTCCAATTACAGAATCACCAAGATACCCGTCATGTGCTTTATTGCTATGCCCAAATAAAACAGAGTTTTTGACTTCTCCGGCTACCACTGATCGAGGCCCCAACGTAGTAGCCCCATAAATCTTTGCCCCCATTTTCAGGCAAGCTTTTTCACACATTGCAAATGGTCCACGGATCATACAGCCTTCCATTATTTCAGCGTCCTTCCCAATATAAACAGGGCCCGCAGACGCATTGATAATACAATATTCTACTACAGCACCTTTTTCAATAAAAACCTGCGAAGGCTTTATCACTTTATTGGTTTTGGAAAGAGTTTGTGATTTTCGTTTAGCTGTAAGCAGTTTGAAATCCTGGCGAATAGCCCAATCATTTAGCTGAAAAATATCCCAGGGATACTGTATCGTTTTAATATCCTCCTTGAATTGAACAGCCTGGCCAACTTTTATTTTGTATTTATCAGCTACTTCATTTTTTGTAATCCGGAATGCAATACTATTTCCGCCGGAAGTAGCGATAAATTCACCATTTTTAAGCTGTAGAATTGCCCTTACCAATTTTGGAGTAGGCAATACATTTCCATGTATCATAAAACAAACATCATCGCCAATCACTTCATCAATATTAACCGAACGCTCAAGATCTTTATAATCGTCTTCTTTCTTATCGAAAGAAGTTAGCCCGAGCATTAGTTCCCATTTTTCCCGTATAGTAAGAATGCCAACACGAATGTCTTGTATTTGTCTTGTTAACGTAAAAGGGTGAAGATTTTCCGGCTGGCAGAATTCTTCAGTAAAAATTATCTTGTTCATGGAGTTTTGAATAGGTGTAAAAATAAACAACCTCCCGGAGAACCGGGAGGTCTAAAGTATAGCCATGAAAAACAAAACTCCTCGCTTTCGCTCAGAGTAGTGTCACAAGTTAATATTATTCTGCTTTTTTTGCGTATTTCTTCTTGAATTTGTCGATACGGCCCGCTGTATCCACCAGCATGTTCTTACCGGTAAAGAAAGGATGTGATGTACTTGAAATCTCCAGTTTGATTAACGGGTATTCATTACCATCTTCCCATTTTACTGTCTCTTTTGAAACTGCAGTAGAACGGCTCAGGAAAGAATGACCGTTACTCATGTCTTTGAAAACTACTAACCGATAACTATCGGGATGGATTCCTTTTTTCATAACTCTATGATTTTTAAGGCTGCACGGGTTTTGCCGTACAGATGAAAAGATAAATTTTGGGTCGCAAAGATAGACCCGGTATAGCTTATATCCAAATCTTATTGCTGATAATCAAAAAGGTCTGAAAAGACGAAAGCACCAAGTGAGCTTACATTCCGGCTTTCGCCTTCTGTTTACTTACCCGATGCTTTCTGGATTGATTTCCACCTTATTACAGGTTTCTTTCTATCCTTTGCATTTCCGTTTTATTGCTAAAACTTCGTGCAGTTGTAAGTCAAATATACTTCCTGAAAACAGCTGTTTCCAAATATTTGACCATTTTGATATGCACCTGTTTTGCACTCCTTAATGCACAGAAAACAGGTTTTATGCAGATTTTAATCCCGCATATTGACATATTGCAGAGGGATTCCAAGGTTGGATGTCTTGCAAAGCTGGATAACAGATTGCAGATCATCAATTTTTTTGCCGGTTGCTCTTACCAGGTCGTCGTTAATAGAAGCCTGCACTTTAAGTCCGGAATCTTTTATCAGCTTAACTATTTTCTTTGCATCTTCCTGTGTAAGCCCATTTCGCACCTTAACTTCTTTCTTCCATACTTTACCGCTTTGAGCCCCCTCCTTGGAGGCATCAAAGGCCTCCGGAGCTATTCCCTGCTTATGAGCACGGCTAATCAGCACGTCAATCAATTGCCGCATTTTCATATCATCATCTGTTTCCAGTTTAATAAGAAAATCTTTTTTATCAAGATTAATGACTACATGTGATCCTTTAAAGTCAAATCGGTTAGTGATTTCTTTGGTAGTTACGTTCACAGCGTTGTCTAAAGCCTGTGCATCTACTTTACTTACAATATCAAAGGATGGCATAGTGGTATGTTTTGGTTATATACAAATATAAAAAGTCCCTCTTTAAAAAGAGGGACGTCTCGCACAATATATGATATGAGAAAACTGCAGGTTGAAGAATTTACTGACCACCCTGCCCTACCCGGTTCTGTTCATCCTGCGATGCACTGTTACGCCGGCGGGGAGCGTTTTGCTGTCCATTTTTGCCAAACCTGTAAGTGAATGAGGCTGTAACCTGCCGGTTATCCCAGCGGTTCTGCACTCTTGTATCAATAACATCATATTCGGTTCGCCCTTTATACCGTTGTAACCAGAATGGGTCACGAAGGTTGAGACGAACAGTTCCTTTGCCTTTCATTACCTGCTTCTGACCTCCAAAACTTAGCACATACATCGGTTCATTTATACTTAACTGATCAACACCCCTGGCCCGGTAAAATCCTGTCATTTCCAAAGTAAAGCCTTGCTTGATGGTAAAGGTCTGGGTCATATTGATCATAAACGATGTATATGACAGATCAAGGGGCTTACCTTCATATACCCCTTCATAATGATTATTGAAGATATTGGTGAAAATATTAGATGTCCACCATTTAGTAACAGGTATAGGTGCAGTAATAGCTATCCCGATATTCCGGAACCTGGCCACATTATCCGACGTAAGGAATACCAGGTCTCCATCCGCCTTTAGTATTTGTGAGATAACATTATTCGTAGTGTTGTAATTCAACGTAGTGATCAGTTTTCCTTTAAAAGAATGACTTAGTTCAATATTATGAGTGAATTGTGGCAGCAGGAATGGATTTCCTTTTCTGTATGAAAGTGAATCAAGAAAATAAATAAAGGGATTCAGGTCCTGGTAATTGGGTCTGGTAATTCTCCGGCTGTAAGAAACCGTAAGCTGGTTATCCTTATCAGCTGCATAGCTGATAAATGCACTCGGGAAAAGATTAGTAAAGTTTCTTTTGAACGAAGAGTCATTAGTCACCTGGTATCCTTTTGCAACAGTATTTTCCAGCCTTAGACCTCCCTGGAATGACCATTTTTTGATTTGTGTATTGGCATTAAAGTAGACTGCATTAATATTCTCATCATAGATAAAATGGTTGGATCTGCCATCAGCGATCCATTTAGTACCATCCCATCGCTCATAATTCACCAGGTTATCATTTGTTACATAACTACTCTTTATACCCGCTTCAATTTTTCCTCCTTTTTTGAAAGGATGAACATAGTCTGATTTGGCTGAGTAAATTTTTATTGCTGAAGGCAAATGTCCTTTAAGGACCAATTGGTTACCTATAGGTTGTTCTGACCCATCAAAAAAATCGGTGGTCAGTGTCATCCTCGATGTATTATCATAAGCAATGAAATCAAGGTCGGCTGACAACTCACGGCCCGCAGAATCAAACTGGTGACGGTAATCAAAATTGGAAGTAAAATTTCTGAATTTTATTCTGTTATCTGTCTGAGAAACCATCATTGATAATAGCTGGTAATTTTCATCTGCTGTGGTTGTAACTGTCTGTGGAGTAGGATGTCCTGAAAAAGTAAACCCGCTTACGACAATACCAAATGTATTTTTCTTATCAGCAAAGTAATCCAGCCCCAGTTTTAGAGTATGGTTGTTATTTCCAAATTTAAATTTTGTTTCCACATCGTTATATCCCAATACCGTCTTATTATTATCCAGTTTTGTCCTTGAAATGGACAATGAACTTCCGCCGCGGAAAGCATTAGGGTTATAATTACCAAAAAAATTGATTTTATTTTTTCTGTAATTGAAATTGAAACTATTCTGTGATTTTGGCATCACATAAAAAGTTCCGCTCTGCTCAAAGAAACTTGTGGTAAGGCCTACCATTATAGAGCCGTTAAACCCTGTTGTTCTCCCTTTTTTTGTTTTAATATTGATGACGCCGGAATTACCCGCTGCATCAAACTTAGCAGAAGGATTGGTCATTATCTCTATCTGGTCAATAGCTGAGGCCGGCATATTCTTTAGCAAATTAGCAAGGTCTGAAGGTGAAAGGAAAGTGGGTTTGCCATCCATCATAACGATCACACCAGCTTTACCCCGCAGGCTGATCGCTCCGTCATTATTCACCATTATACCCGGAGACTTTTCCAATACTTCCAACGCCGTAGCTCCTGCATTAGTTGGAGAAGCATCTACATTCACTACAGTTTTATCAATCTTAGTCTCTATAAAAGGCTTTTTGGCTGTTATAGTTACATCACTAAGATTTTTTGAAGCATGCGGCATTTGTAAAACAGCTACCTGGATGGCATTACTGGCTTCACTAACAGAAAAACTACTACTGTAGGTCATTTCAAAACCAACGGAAGAAGTTAAAATGAGGTATTCTCCATCAGCAATACTCTCAAACTCATATTTTCCATCTTTACCTGTAACAGCAGTTTTTACTAAAGATGAGTCTGCCAGCTTTAATAATGATACCGATACAGCCGCAAGAGGCTTGTTTGACTGATCCTGTACCTGGCCGGAAACTTTGCCTGTTTTGTTTTGAGCGATAATGTTTGCACTGCAAACAAAGAAGATGCAACAGAAGGTTAGATACTTTCTCATATTCATGGCTAATGGTTGGTGATTGAATCGGGAATGAAGATGCAACAGAAATAAGGACAACAGAAAAGAAATATGACAAGTTTCGTAGTTGTCGTGACAAAGGGTAAGTATCAATTATCAATACACAAGCGGCAAATTTGATCACTTATAAAGCAAATATGTTAATACTGTATTAACATATAAAAAAAATAATCCTTCTGTGGATCACAGAAGGATTATTTTAATAAGGTTTAATGATGAAAGGTTCCTGTTAATTATCTCCGCCCGCATTTACACGGTTCTGCTCCTCTGAGGCACCACCTGTTTTTCTTTTCTGACTATTACCATTCACTTTTCCTTTACTGAAACGATAAGTGAAACCAAGCGCTACCTGCCTTGAATCCCTTTGCTGCTGGAAGGCTGCGTCAATATTGCTGTATTTTATATCACCGCTGATCTTTTGTGAGTAAAGAATATCACGGACATTAAATCGCAGAGATCCTTTCCCTTTCAAAATCTGCTTGCTAACTCCCATATTCATCATACCAAATCCACCAATCCTGAATACACCGTCTACACCACCAGTTCTGTAGAAACCGCTTAACTCAGCACTCCATGTTTTGGCAAATTTGAATTGATTAGATGCATTGAACTGGCCTGTTGTGGCACTGATGTCAATCGGATCTCCATTTGCCAAGCCTTTAAACCGGTTGTTATATACATTAGCATACACATTACCACTCCACCATTTTGTGATTTGCCCGCCTGCACTCACTGAAATACCATATTGGCTTTGCCTGGCTATATTTGATTTTTTTACAAATGTTTCGTTCTTCTCAGTATTCTGTTCAAGCACATCGTTAATAATATCTGTAGTGTTTGTATAGTTAAGGGTTGTTGTCAGGAATCCTCTAAAAGTGTGGGTTAATTCAATGTTATGAGAAAACTGAGGTCTCAGGTTCGGATTACCCTGCTCAAAGGTATACCTGTCAAGGAACATGATAAAGGGATTCAGGTCCTCATAATCAGGGCGGTCAATCCTTCTGCCATAATTGATACCCAACGTATGTTTGTCATTAATGGTATACTGCAAGAACGCTGTAGGGAAAAGTTGTGTGTAGTTACGTTTGAACTTTTCACCACTGGTCACCTGGTTTCCTTTTGCATTTGTATTCTCTAACCTCAATCCAAACTGGGCAAATATTTTCTTGCTCAACGGTCTGCTGTAGTTAACATAAGCTGCATTCACATTCTCATCATAAATGAAATGATTGCTGCGACCAATATCCCGGACTCTCACTCCATAATTTACACTGTCATAAATGGCATTGTTATCCGTATTTACAAAGCTGGTCTTAATCCCGGCTTCAAACTTGGCTCCCTTTTTTAATGGATGAGTATAATCCATTTTTGCCGTATAGATATTTATATCCTGTGGCAAACTACCCAACAATGTATCAGCTTTAAAGGTAGGCACACCTCCTGCATCAAAATAGGCATTTATCAGATCCTGACTGTTGGTACTGCGGTATGTAAGATAATCCACATCTGCTGTTAGCTCCCTACCTGTTGAATCAAATACATGACGGAAATTTAAATTACTGCTGAAATTCTTCCACTTTCTGTCATTGCTGGTACTTGCCATTGTGCGGCTCTGCAATAACATGGCAGGATCAAATATCATCACATCACTGCGGTTACTGAACTGTCCGGGATTATAAAAACCGGTAAACACTACTCCTACTGTTGTTTTCTTTGAAGCAAAATAATCCAGCCCAATTTTTGCATTATGTGACTTGCCATTGTCCCTTATTCTTGATTCCTGAGTAAAATTAGATTTCACTTCTTTGGTTGCCGACTCAATGAATTTGCGTTGAATGTCGAGATCCTGAAAATTTTTCCGGTTATTATAACCCAGTGTTGTAAAGAAGTTTACTTTATTTTTCCTGTAGTTAAAATTGAATGACTCATTGATCTTGGCATATCGTCCCTGGCTGTAAGTAGAAGAAATGCTGCCACTATAACCAAACTGTTTCGTTTTTTTGGTTTTAATGTTGATGACACCACTATTACCAGAAGCATCAAATTTTGCCGGGGGGTTGGTCATAATTTCAATCTGGTCCAACTGGCTGCTGCTGAGACTACGGAGATAATTGGCAAGATCTGCGCCTCCGAGATAGCTTGGTCTTCCGTCAATATATACCTGAACACCCTGTTTGCCTTTCAGACTTATATTACCGTCTTTGTCAACAGATATACCCGGAGA
>Ga0116142_10003782_pt1 | contig 14947 bp, 20 predicted proteins | sample AD_UKC033_MetaG_FD_89785 | JGI IMG/M metagenome (GOLD analysis project Ga0116142, IMG submission 89785) | Active sludge microbial communities of municipal wastewater-treating anaerobic digesters from USA - AD_UKC033_MetaG | ecosystem: Engineered > Bioreactor > Anaerobic > Digestate | place: USA... | reverse complement strand
GTCCGCGCAGCCCGCGCCCGCTCCAGTGGCGACGTTCGGCGCACCGGCGCCCGCCCCCGCACCGGCGCCCGCGCAGCCCGCGCCCGCGCAGCCCTCGCCCGCTCCAGTGGCGACGTTCGGCGCACCGGCGCCCGCCCCCGCACCGGCGCCCGCCGAGCGGCCGAAGCGCCGTCGCCCGCCGAAGGCGCAGCCCGCGCCCGCACCGGCGCCCGAGCCCGAGCCCGCACCGGCGCCCGAGCCCGCGCCCGCACCGGCGCCCGCGCCCCCGCCCGCGCCGAACGTCGCCACCGCGACGGGCTTCGCCGCGGCGCTGCTCGAGCTGCACGCTGAGCTCGCCGAGGCCGAGGCCGCGATTATGGCGGCTATCGAACGGCGCGGCGCGGTGCTCGACCACATCGCGGCCGCGGTCGCCGCCGAGGTGGCGCGATCATGACGCGCGCGACGACGTCGTTTTCCGTGAATGCGCTCGCCGCCAAGGTCGTGCACGCGGTAGCGCGCGGGCTCGACGCGGTGGAAGTCGTGGTTGAGATCGACGATCCCGCCGAACAGCGGCGGGAGTGCGAGATCGACGAGCCGATCGCGGTGCGCCCGACCGAGGCGGCCGATCGCGTGGCCGAGCTCGAACGCGAAGTCGAGCGGTTGCGCGCCGAGCGTCTCAGCGAATCGCACCGTCAGCAATGCGCCGCATGGCTAGCGGTCTGGGACGCGATCCCACCCGACGTCACATCGCTTACCGCGTGCGCGGGGCGTACCGCGGAACAAGTCGCCGTAGACTACGTGCGCGCCGCGGGCGCCGCGCGTGCCGCGGGATGGCGCGCCGCGTGCGAGCGCATCGCAAAGGAATGCGACGACGCCCACCGCGCCGAGCTAGCGTTAGCGCGGGACTATGAGGCGCGCGGGCTGCGCGGGTCCGCGCGGGACTATGAGGCACGCGCCGAAACGGCCGCCGAGCTCGCGCGCGCGGCGCGCCGCATCGCAAGCGAGGGCCTCTGCTGATGCAACCCGCCGTCGCCCATTCGCGGGAATTCGAGCGCGTGCGCGATCTACCGCGGCGCGTGCTCAATCTCGACACGGCCCGCGAATGGGCGGCGTTTCTTACGCCGCGCTTTGCCTTGCGCCCCGGCGCCGAGCTCCGACCTTGGCAAGCTCAATCAATCGCCGACGCCGTGCAGTGCGGCGGGGCTTGGCTCGCGCTGCCCGTGGGGCAAGGCAAAACATTGATCACGTGGCTGCTGCCGACGGCGATGCAAGCCGAGCGCACGCTCTTGATCGTGCCCGGCTCGCTCGCCGCGAAAACCTACGCCGACTTTGCCAGCTACGTTGACACGTGGCGCGCACCGACGCGGCCCATTCGCATCGAGACGCGCGAGAAGCTCGCGACCGTCGGCGGGGCTGAGATGCTCGACGCATACCAGCCAGACTTGATCATCATCGATGAAGCGGACGATGTGAGCAACGCGCGCAGCGCGGCCGCGCGCCGGATTGATCGCTACGTGCGCAAGCACGACGTGCGCGTCGTCGCAATGACGGGCACGCCCGCGCGTAAATCGATCATGGGCTACTGGCACATCGTAGCGTGGTGCCTCGGTGATGGCGCACCGTTGCCGCTAGTCGAATCCGAGGCGCGAATGTGGGCGCTGGCGCTCGACGAGCACAGCGGCAGGCGCCCGAGCCTCGGACCGCTGGGCTCGACGGTGCGCGAGGCGCGCGCATGGTACCGCCGCAGGCTCACCGAGACCGCCGGCGTCGTCGTCGTTGACGAGGATTCCTGCACCGCTCCGCTGACGGTGCGCGTGCGCCTAGCGCGCGAAGATGCAGTGCTCGACGCCGCTTTCGCGCGATTCTTGGTGGAGCTCGAAACGCCCGGCGGGATTCCGGTCAGCGATCCGCTGTCGCGTTGGCTGCTCGACTCACAGCTCGGGCTAGGGCTCTACACGCGGTGGAATCCGCCCCCGCCCGACCGCTGGCGCAATGCGCGGCGCAACGTGGCGCGATTCGTCCGCGAGCAGATTGACGCGAGCACGCGCAGCGACCACCCGCTCGACACCGAAGCGCAAGTGCTGCGCCGATTCGCGCGACACCCGATCGTGCAGGAATGGCTGGCGGTCAAGCCGACGTTCGACGGCGCAACTGAAACCGTTTGGATCTCGCGGTCGGCGCTAGATAGTTGCCTTGATTGGTTGCGCGAGCTGCGCGCCGAGGGCATGCCAGGAATCGTTTGGTGTGGCTCGGTAGATTTTGGGCGCGCGCTGGCGCGCGAAGCCTGGCTTCAGTACTACGGCCAGCGAGGGCAATCGGAATCCGGCGGCGCGCTGCACACCGCGCCCGTAGGCGAATCGCTTGTCGCGTCATGGGGCGCGAACAAGAAGGGATTCAATCTCCAGGCGTGGCCGCGACAGCTCATTACGATGCCGCCGCAATCGGCAAAATGGCTCGAGCAAATATTCGGGCGCAGCCACCGCAGCGGGCAGGATGAGCATGTGATCGTCGACGTGCTAGCGACGAGCGGCGGCACGCTCGACGCCTTTGAAGCGGCGATCGCCGAGGCGTTGAACGTGCGAGCCACTGTGTCGCTAACGCAAAAACTGCTGCGCGCTGACATCGTGCGCGCGCGGCCGAGAATTACGGCGGAAAATGAATTCCGCTGGGCAACGAGAAAGGGATAATTAAATGAGCATGTTTGGCAATCGTACCGCAAACGCAGAAAACGCAGCACCCAACGCCCCCGCCCCAATGCGCAGCAAATACGGCGGCATTCAATGCGCCGACACGCGCGATCCTATGCTCGACGTTGGCGCCTACCGCGTGCGCGTCGTGTCGTGCGCGGAAGGCTATAACCCGGGGAAGCGCCGCGACTCATATAAAGTAACGCTATTCGTCGTCGATGCCGCCGAAGGCAGCAAGACGCCGAAGGGCACGACCGCGACCATGATCGCATTTATGACCGCGGCAGGGCTCGCCGAGCTCAAGCGCTTTGCCATGCACGCCGCTGGATTCGGCGCGACGCTGGAACAGCGCATGAACGGCGCCGATATCAAATCGATCCTGCTCGACGCCGAGCGGCAGTATGACGCGCTCGACGAATCCTACGGCTACCAGGGCGCAATCCTGGAGGCGTCGGCGGGCAAGCCCAGCAATGCGTCGTCGCTGCAAGGCCGCTTAGTCGACGTTATCGTCACGCAAGGTAAACCAGTAATGAATCCGCAGACGAGCCAGCCCACGGGCGACTTTTACCGCGTTTACGCGTGGGGCGTAGTGCCCGAGGCGGAGCAGCCAAAATAAAGCGCGGCAATCGCCGCGCTACCGCTGAATAGCACCGCGCGCCCCAGCGCCCCCGCCCCGGAAATTTGCGGCAAACCGCAAGTCCGGGGCTTGGGGCGTTGAGGCAACCATGAATATTCAAATCGATCCTAAGGTCTTGTCGCGTGCGATCCGCGCTTGCGCGATCGCGTCATTCAACCCCCCGAAGTCCGCACGCGCCGACGATCGCCCCGCGCTGCGCGGCGTGCTACTGCAAGCGCTGCGCGGCGGGCAGCTCGACGTCGTCGGCACCGACGGCCAATGGCTTGCGCGTTACCGGGCGAACGTGAGTATCGTCAGCACTACGACGTGCAACGGCGCGGTCATCGAGCCCGCGAGCGTCAAACCGCTGTGCGCGTGGCTCGACATGCACGGCGATGATGAGCTCGTGCGAATTGACGTCGGGCCCGTCGCCAAAGCGTGCTCGGAGCGCGGCAGTGTGCTTGCGTTCGCCACGCGCGGCGCCGACCAGTATCCGCGATACGAGCTAGTCATCCCCGACAACGCGCACGGCAAAGGAGCGCCGGTCGTCGGGTTCGACGGCGCGCTCTTGAGCGAGGTCGTCGAAGCGTTCCGCATCGCGTCGGACGTAAAGCGCGGGCGCATGATGCCGCTCATGTTTCAGTTTGGAGCGGAAGCCGACTACCCAGTGATCGTCACATGCCCGAGCGCGCCGGACATGATCGCGGTCGTGATGCCGCTGACGCAGCCCGCCGTCGGGCAATACTCGCTAACGACGGAGCGCGCGTGATGGCGCTAGCGGTCGTGTGCGCAAGACTGTTCGCGGGCGCGCTGCGCGGGGGTGCGCTATGACAGCCGAAGCGTTGATCGTGCAGGGCGATGCACTCGACGTGCTGCGCGCGCTGCCGGACGAATCGATCGCATGCTGCGTCACGTCACCACCCTATTGGGGCCTACGCGACTACGGCGTCGCGGGGCAAATCGGGCTAGAGACTACGCCGGATGAATATGTCTCGCGGCTCGTAGCGGTATTCTCCGAAGTGCATCGCGTGCTCGCTGACGATGGGACGCTGTGGCTGAATCTGGGGGATATCTATGCGTCGCAGACCAAAGGCTCAGGAGGCCTAAACGGCACCATCGCTGGGGGCAAAGGCCAAGGCACCAACAGCGGCTCGCGGTACACCGCACGCAGCTTCGACCTAGGCGCCAGCGGCATCAAGCCGAAAGACCTTGTGGGCATTCCTTGGCGCGTGGCGTTCGCGCTCCAAGCCGCGGGGTGGTATCTGCGCAGCGATATCATTTGGGCAAAAGGATTCAGCGGCGATACGCGCGCGGGATCGTGCATGCCTGAAAGCGTGCGCGATCGCCCGACGAAGGCGCACGAGTATGTGTTTCTAATGACGAAATCGCCGCGGTACTGGTACGACGCCGGCGCAGTAAAGGAGACAGCGATTAAAGGGCCGCACACGAAACAGCGCGCAGCTTTTGGGGCCAAGCGCGGCGCTACAGGCAATCATTTGCGCGGCGCTGATACGATCGTTTGCGACGGCACGGCGCACGTTCGCTCCGTCTGGCATTTCAACCCGCGGCCCTTCAAAGGCGCCCACTTCGCGACGATGCCGATCACGCTCGCGTCAATGTGCATACGCGCCGGCTGCAAGCCGGGCGGCGTGGTGCTCGACCCGTTCACCGGCGCAGGCACTACCGCGCTTGCGGCGCTGCAACGGGGGCGCGATTTCATCGGCGCCGAGCTCAACCCCGAGTACGCAGCGATCGCGCGTGCGCGCATTGCCGATGCGCAGCCATGACGCACGTCGCCCCGGTGCTAATCGACTTCGAGTCGCGATCGCGCGCCGACCTCGGCGCTGTCGGCGGGCGCAAATATTGGGAGCACCCAAGCTCTGAGGCGCTCGTCGTCGTATGGTACGACACCGCCGATGGCACGGTCGGCGCGTGGTACCCCGGGCAAGCGTGGCCCCATCGCGGGCGCGTGCTCGCTGCGCATAATGCGCAGGGTTTCGACCGCTTCGGCGGCGAGCGATACGGATTCGACGCCGCGGGATGGATCGACACGTCGCAGCTCGCGCGCAAGGCCGGCTTGCCGGGCGCGCTCGACGCCCTCGGGCAGCGATGGTGCGGCGTGCCGAAAGATAAGGAAGCGTCGCGCTTCACCGCGTCGCTGTCGAGTGTGCGGCGCCCGTCGCGCAAGCACGGCGCGGCGGAGATTCCCGCCGACGTATGGCGCGACATGAGCGACGACGAGCGCCGGGCGCGTGGAGTGCTGCCCGAGCTCGACGCCAAAGGCTTCACGCGCGTGGTGAGCTACTGCGCGTCCGACGTGGCGATCCTGGCCGAAGCGTGGCCGCGCCTGTCGGAATGGCTCGACGTAGACGCCGACGTCGATGCGCTCGACCGCGTGATCAACGATCGCGGCGTGGCCTTCGACGCCGCGCTCGCGCAGCGCTTGCTCGCCGAAGATGCACGCGTCGCACGCATCGCAGTGGCCGATGCCGCGGCAAAGCTCGGCATGACGCCCGAGGCGTGCGCCGCGGCCGCGCGCAGCCCCAAACAATTTTGCGAAATCGTGGGCACGCCCGACGCCCGCGCCGACACGATCGAGCACATAGAGCATCCGCTCGCCGACGCGCGCAGAGCGCTGGCGTCGATCGCGCGCGGGAAACTCACAGCGGGGCTCGCGCGCGTGCACGCCGACGGACGCCTGCGCGACACGCTGCGATATTACGGCGCGCACACGGGGCGCTGGTCCGGGCGCGGGATGCAGCTGCAGAACATGCCGCGCCCGGCGAAGCGGCTAGCCGACGCGATCGAGTCTGGCGAGCTCGACGTCGACGCGTTCGCCGATGAAGTGCTGCGCGGACGCGAGTGCGACGCCGACGAGATCGCGCTGCTCGTGCGCGCGACCATCACCGCGAGCCGCGGAAATCTGCTCGCCGTGCAGGATTTCGCCAGCGTCGAAGCGCGCGCGACGGCGTGGGCCGCGGGCGACGATGCCGCGATCGACGTATTCCGAAGCGGCCGAGATCCGTACAAGGTAGCGGCCACGGCAGTGTTCGGCGTGCCGTACGACGCCGTAAACAAGGCGCAGCGCCAGGTCGGCAAAGTGTGCGAGCTCGCCCTCGGATATCAAGGCGGGCCGGGCGCATTTACCGCGATGGCGCGCGCGTATCGGCTCGACCTTACGGGGCTCGATCTGGCGGCGATCGTCGCTGCATGGCGTACGCTGCACGCGCCGATCAAGTCGCTGTGGTACGCTTGCGAGCGCGCGTTCCGCTCCGCTGTCAATGGGCGCCCCGCGTGGGCTGGGCCGTTTGAGTACGTGCCCGCTGACGACGGCTCGGCGGTAGCCTGCTTCTTGCCGTCGGGGCGCCCGATCGTGTACCACGCGGCGCGCGCGGTCACCGGCGACGAGTCGCTCGCGTATCTGGGCACGCGCGGCACTGAGCATCTCTACGGCGGCAAACTCGTTGAGAACGCGATCCAAGCGTTGTGCCGCGATCTGATGGCGGGAGCGATGCTGCGCGCCGAACGCGCGGGACTGAATCCGGTGCTCACTGTGCACGACGAGATCGTGTGCGACGTGCCCGAGGCCCAAGCCGAACGCGCGGGCGCCGAGCTGCACGCCGCAATGCTCGAGCTGCCCGCATGGGCCGCGGGATTCCCGATCGGCGCCGACGGATGGGTCGGCAAGAGGTATCGCAAATGAAATACCTCGGCGGCAAAGCCAAGATCGCACGCCACGTCGTTGACGTGATCGAGCGCTACCGCGCCCCGGCGCAGCCGGTATGGGAACCTTTCTGCGGCGGGCTCAACGTAACGCGCGAGCTCGCACGCCGAGGCATCGATGTGATTGCGACCGATGCGTCGTGGCCCTTGATCGCGCTAGTGCAAGCGGTGCGGGCAGGATGGCAACCCCCGGCGGCGCTGTCGCGCGACGAATGGCGCGCGGCGCGGGCGCTGCCCGCGTCGAATCCTTTGCACGGCTTCGCGGGGTTTACGTCGTTTGGCGGTAACTACGGCGGGGGCTATGCGGCGCCGCGGCGCGACAATCATTTCGACCAGACGCGGCGAGCGCTGGCGATTGACGCCCCCGCCCCGGCGCACGTGCAGTGCGTTGACTTTCTAGCGGTCGAGCCCTGGCCCTTAGACGCCCTAATCTACTGCGATCCACCGTACGCGGGGCGCGCCGGGTATGCCGCATGCGCTCCGTTCGATCACAACCGTTTCGTCGAGCGCGTCGGTCAATGGGCCGCGCTCGGCGTGACCGTGCTAGTGAGTGAGTACGCATTCCCCTTGGGTGAGTGTGTTTGGGAATTCGAGCGCGCGGCAGGATTGCGCGGGCGCGAATCGCGGCATGTTGAGCGCATATTCAAGATCGGAGGCAAACACAATGGGTAACACATTCTACGATCGTGCTGAGAGTACCGAGCTACGCGGCGCGGATCTGAGCGGGCTCGACCTATCGGGCGCGGACCTTTCGGGCGCGTGCTTCCGCGGCGCAAAGCTGCACGGCGCCAATTTCACCGACTCAATCGGCGGCGAGATCGCCGAGCTACGCGAGCGCGTCGAAGCGCTGGCAGACGAGCTCGACGAGCTCGCATCCGAGCGCGACACGCTCGACGCCGAGCTTGACAAGGTGAAGGCTGAGCGCGATCGGATTCGCGGCGAACTCAAGCACGCGCTAGCGGAGCTCAAGAACGCGCGCGCCGAATTAACGGGGGCGAAGTGACGCCGCGAATCGCATTCATCGGCTCGGCGGGCCCCGTGGTATGGGCGCACGCGATCGACGCATTGCGCGCGCGGCTCGGTGAATTCATTGCCGTCGCCGCGTACGCAACATCGTTGCCGAGCACGCGGCATGGGCTCGTGGTGTCGCGCTACGACGCCGAGGATGCGGAGATGATCGGATCGGGGCTCACGCTGTGCGTGCTGCTCGACGATGGCCCCGCGTACGACGATTTCGAAACGGTCGCAACGCTCGCGGGCGTGCCATGTTGGCGCCCCGCCGACGGCGCAGAATTGGAGCAAACGATGCAAGCACATCAATTCCTCTGGTTTGATCTCAAAACAACCGGGCTGGACCCCGCAACGGGGCGCGTGCTCGAGTTTGCCGCGGTGTTATGCGAAGACGCCCGCGGCGACGATTTCGCCATCGTGCAGCAATTCTCGGGCGTGGTGCACGTCGACCGTGAGACGCTGCGCGCGCTGCCGCTCGACTTGGCCGTGATGAAAATGCATCACGCAAACGGCCTATGGGCCGCGGTACGCGAGAGCACCACGACGATCGCCGAGGTCGATGCGTTCTTGGCGGCGCTCGCTGAGAGTATCACCGGCGGGCGCAAGCGCGCGATAACGCTCGCGGGCTCGAGCGTACACTTCGACTTGGCTTGGTGCCGAGTGCACATGCCTGCATTCGCTGAATATTTGTCGCATCGTGTGTTCGACGTCAGCACGTTGCGCCGGGCTGTCGATTCGTGGGCGCCGGCGCCGGTGGAATGGCCCCGCCGTGACGCGCACCGCGCGCTCGACGATGTGCTCGCGTCAATTGCCGAGGCTCGGGTCGCGCGTGCGGCGCTATTCGGAGGTGGCAAATGACGCGCACCGACGACGCCGAGCGCCAGCGCTTGCAGTTCCAAGTCGCCGAGCTGATGCCCGTGATCGTCGCGCTCATGCAATGGCATCAGCACCCGAGCCCCATCACCGACGCCGCGCTACACGCGGCCGTCGATGCATGGCGTGCGAGCGCCCCGGCGAACGGGGGTGCACGATGATCCCGGCCGATCTGAGTCTGCCCGGCGGGTGGCGCCTATCATCGTCGAGCGACCCCGCTGCGCTCGACATCGTTGATGGCCGCGGGCGTTTCGCTGCATACGGGCCGCACTACTCACGCCGCACGCCGGGGTCGCGCACGTTCACAGGCTGCGGGCAGGAAATCGTACTGCTGCATGAAAGCGGCGCCGCAGTCTGGGCGGTAGTGCGCCAGCGCACGCCAAGCAAACGGGGCACGGGCGCGTCAAGAGGCCGCAGTGGATCGCCGGATGCGGCGCCGCGATACGTGTGGCGCAACATGCTATTCCGGCGCATGCCCGAGTGCCCGGTACGCGCCAGCGAATTGATCCGAACTGCCACGGAAGCTACGCGCATCGCATGGGCCGCGCGCTATGGATCGCTGCCCGCCGAGCCCTTGCGGACGGAAGTAGATACGCGCCGCGTGCGGTCGTCTAACCCCGGCTGCTGCTACCTCAAGGCAGGGTATACGCGCGATCGCAAAGTGCGGGGCAAGCTGTATCTATTTGCGCCCGCAGTTGGGGGTGCGCAATGACTTCGCTAGTCGCGATCGACCCCGGCTATGCCAAGCGCGGTAAGGGCTGCGCGGTGGCTGTGTTCGCCGGGCAAACGCTCGTGCGCGCATGCTTTGAACGCCCCGAATCGGTGCGCCCTGAATCGCTGCGCGTGGGCGCTACGCACGTCGTCTGGGAATGCCCGCAGGTTGATGCCCGCACGCGCACGAGCGCCCCCGCGGTCGTACAGCTCGCGGCCGTCGGCGGCATGCTCGCGGGCATGTTCGCCGGCGCGTGTGGGTGCCACGCCGAGCCCGTCGCCCCGCTTGCGTGGAAGGGCAGCACGCCTAAGCCAGTGCATCACGGGCGCATGTGGGCGCAGCTAAGCGACGACGAGCGGCGCGTGCTCGGCGGCGCGGATACGCTGGCGCAAATCGAAGCGGCCAAGCGCCGAGGCGCGCTCGACCGATGGGGCAAGCCCGGCGCGGCGTATTATCCCGCGGCGTGGCTAGTGCACAATCTGCTCGACGCTGTCGGGCTTGGCCTGTGGAGGCTTGGGCGACTATGACCTCGCACGAGCGCAACAAGCGCCGCATGGCGCGCTTGCCCGCGAGCGTACGCGCGCTCGTGCGCGAAGGCATGCTCAGCGCCGATCGCGCCGTGCGGCTCGTCGGCGCGCCCGAGCCGCCGACTCAATCCTTTTACGTGCTTGATGCGCTGCGCGGAAAAACGCTGAGCTGCCCTATCTGGGTGGCAGAAAGGGATGAACAATGACGCCGGACCGACACACAGCTTGCGCAGGAACGTGCGCCGCGCACCACGGAAGGCTGCCCGAACCGAGCCGCGCGGCTCAAGTCACTTGGAAACGCCGTCGTGCCGCAGTGCGCGGAAGTCGTCGGCTGGATAATCCAAGCAATGGAGAACGCTTCATGATCACGCTTTCGTTGACCTATCACCGCGCCATGATGCGCGCGTTCGTCGCCGCGGCCGTCGCGATCGACGCCGCGATCGCCATCGCACGCCGCGCGCGCCGCGCCGTTGTCATCCGAGCCGCGCGGCACTCAAGCGCGTATTGGAGGCTTTCGAAATGACTGCAACTCGTATCCCGTGGCGCTTCGATCGTCGCTTCGCGCGCGACGGGAAGCTAACGCCCGAAGACATGATCGTTGCGATAGCGCGATCCGCGCAAGATGCATCGCGTGCGCTTCGTGCCGCGCGCCGTCGCACGCAAGCGCGACAGGGATGGAATTAGCATGGTATGGCCCACGACGCATCCCACGAACGCCGCGCCCGTGTGCCCGCAATGCGATGGGACGGGCATTCGCGCGCGAACGACGTCCGGCGCCGTGCTTCGGTGCTCGTGCGGCGCGCGCTTGTCCACGCGCGACATGATCACCGCGGAGTGCGACGCGATCCGCGACATGCTCCACGCGAAGAACGAAGCTTACGGCGACAGCGCGATCGAGCCGCTGCGCGTGTTCTCGCGGGCGAGCGCGGAGGAGCAGATCCTCGTGCGCATAGACGACAAGCTATCACGACTCGCGCGCGGTAGCGCCGCCGGCGAAGACGTTGTCGCGGACTTGATCGGCTATCTCGTTCTGCTGCGCATCGCCCGGGAGCGCGCGAGATGATCGCCGTCCGCGCTCCCGACGGCACGCTCGACGTCTATCTCCGCGCGGACGAAGCCGGCGCCGTGCAACATGCGATCACGCAAGCGCGTCCGGGCGGGAGCGCGGCGACGCCCGACGGACGCGTCCGCGTACACGTGAGCGCGGACGCGGCGCCGGCACGCGATTATCACGAAGCAATCGACGAAAAGGAGCCGCGCACGTGATCCCACCGCCCGTCAGCGTTAGCGTATTCGCGGGCGCGCGCTCGCCGATGCCCGCTGCGCGTGACGTGCTCTCTTGGGGCGCGTTCTGCGATGAGATCGCCGCGCTATGCCGTGAAGAAACCAGCGCGACCGACAAGCGCGACCTTGTGGCGTTCGGGCCGTACCGCTTACGCGATGGCGCCCCGCGCTCCGCGGCGAACGTTGAGCGCATGGCCGCGGTGGCGATGCTCGACGTTGACGGGGTCGATCTCGACGCGCTGCGCGCGCGGCTCGCGGAGCTCGGCGTATCGGCGATCGTGCATGGGACGCCGAACGACGACCCCGCGGGCGTGCGCAAGGCGCGCATCTATGTGCAGCTCGACGGCGAGCACGACCCCGCCGACGCCGGGCGCGTGCGCGACGCGGTCGCCGCGCTACTCGGCGTGCAGCACGACCCCGCGACGCGCAACGCGGATCGGCTGGGTTTCATCGGGCGCCTGGCGGGCACGCCCGAGCGCTACGTCGAGCGCTTCGACGGCGCGCCGCTGGCGCTGGCGTCGCTGCCCGAGGCGCCCGCCGCGCCGGCGGCGCCCGCCGCTACGCCCGCGCCCGATCGCGCGGGCGACCCCGCCCGCGATGCCGCGGCGTGGGCGATCATGGGGGCGCTTGGATCGTGGCGTGACTACGCCGGGCGCAAGCACGCACTATGCGGCGCGCTCGGCGGCATGCTGCGCCGCGCGGGATGGTCGCGCGCCGATTGCGCCGAGCTCGTGCGCGCGTGGCTCCCCGCCGGCGAGCCCGGAGTCGACGTCGAGAAGGGCGTACGATGGGCATGCGCTGCATGGGATAAGCTGCCCGAAGAATGCAGCGGCCGCGCGGCGCTCGACGCGGTCGTGGGCTCTGGCGTGGGTGCGATCGTCGAGCAAGCAACGCTGCTCGCGTGGCGCGCGCACCGCGACAATGTCGGCGCGCAGCCGCACGACGACGCGCCCGCGTACGACGACGGGCCGCTGCGCATCATCGATCGGACGCAGCCACCACCCGAGCTCCAACACGTCGTCGCGGAGCTTGACCTTGCGCCGGGCAAGGTGTCGGTGATCCAGGGCTACGCCTACACGGCAAAAACGCCGTTCGCACTGCTGCTCGCCGTGTGCATCGCGGCGGGCGTGCCCTTCTTGGGGCTCGACGTCGTGCAGTGCCCGACGCTGTATGTAGACTTTGAGGGCGGCATACTGACGCAAGAACGTGAGGCGCGCATATGCGCCGGGCTCGGGCTCGAGCGCGCCGCGGTGCCTCTCACGCTCGCGCAAGCAGACCTATTGTCCGAGCCGTTTCTTGACGCGTTCGAGCGGCAGATCGCAAACACGGGCGCGGGCGTCGCGTTCATCGACACGTATTCGAGCGCCCTTCCGCCGGAGGTCAATTCATTCAATGACGCCGGCTTCCGCACGTGGGCGACGCGGCTAGCGCGCGTGGGCGAACGCACGGGCGCCATGATCGTGCTGCTCGTCCACGAAAATAAGGCATCGAACGGCCGCGACGGGCTGCGCGGGATATCGGGGCACGGGTCGCTAGCGGGCGCCGTGCAGACCGCGATCGCGCTGTCTCGCCCGTCGCCCGACGACGCAACGCTGATCGGCGTGAGCTGCACGCGCGCGGCTCGCAAGGGCTTTGCCCCGTTCGCGATGCGGTGGAGCGACACGCCGTGCGCGCACGCGCCGACGGGCGCCGCGCTCGTTGCAACGCGCGAAGCCGACACGCAAGCCGCGCCGGCTACCGCGCCCGCGCCCAACGCGTCCGCGCCCGCGCCGCGCCCGAACGTAGGCCGCGCCGTCGCCGTGCGCACCGCGGGAGAGTCGATTATCAACGCTATGCCCCCGGGCGTATACCTGCCACGGCGCGAGCTGCTTGCACTCGGCGGCGGCAATCGCGCGGCGTCGCTCGACGCGATCTCGCGCCTACTACGCGCGGGGCTAATCGAGTACCGCGCAGGGGAATACGCGCTCGCGCCGGCGGGCGCTGGCGCCGATGCACGCACGATCGCCGAGGCACTCGGCGGCGTCGCTGGATTCACACGATAGGAGCACCGCATGTCAGACATACTCGTATTGCACGCCGATGCACGGGCGATCGCCGACCAGATTTGCGCGGCGCACTTCGCCTCGATGATTACTGATCCGCCGTACGCGGATCGCGTGCACAGCCGCGCGACAAGCAACGGCACGGGCGGCGCGGGGCCGCACGCACGCGACCTCGGTTTCGCGTCGATCGACGACGGGCTACGCTCGGCGATCGGTGCGATCGCGGGCAGCGTTACGCGATGGTCGGCGGTATTCAGCGACTTGGAGAGCTCGCACTTATGGCGCGCCGCGGTCGAGCCCGCGGGCGCCGAGTACATCCGAACGGTGCCTTGGGTGCGATGGTCTCAGCCGCAGATTACGGGCGACCGCCCGCCGTCGGGCGCCGAGCTCGTGTGCCTGTGGCACGCACCGAGGCGCAAGCACTGGTCGGGGCCGGGGTCGCTGACGGCGTTCGATACGCGCAGCTTGCGCGGGGCTGACAAATACTCGTGCGAAAAACCGCTTGATCTGATGCTGTCGCTCGTGTCGTGGTTTAGTGACGAGGGCGAGAGCATCGTCGATCCATGCGCGGGCTCGGGCACTACAGGGCTTGCCGCGCGCTTGCTCGAGCGCGACGCTGTGCTGCTCGAGCACGACGCCGACGCCGCGGCGCTAGCGCAGAAGCGCGTAGCGGCGCCGCTGAGCGATCGCGACCGCGAGCGGTGCGCGCGATGGGTCGAGTACCAGCGCGCGTGGCTGTCAGGCGACGTGCCCGACACCGACGCGGGCGCGGCGCGCTATGCGCGGGCGCTCGCCGATACGATGCGCGTCGAGCGCGCGCTAGGTTGACGGGAGCCGCGCGGCTCACCGGGCGGGAAAAATACACCAAACGTTGTCGCATCACACCCAGAAAAATCCAAGTGCGCGGAATCGCTAGAGTTCGATGTTACGGTCGGCGGTGCGCGGGGGCGGGGCGGGAAAAATACACCAAACGTTGCCGCAACGACTACTGCGACGGCAGACAATACCCGCACAGCGCCGCAGAATACACGACGGCGCCCTCGGCGGCGAGCGCGCGCAAGGCCTCTTCGGCCGCGCGGCGCCCGTGCGGGGCGCCGCGCACTAAATCCAGGCGCGTGACGGGGCCACGCGCCAGCATGTCGAGCACATACACGCGCGACGCCGCAACGCGCCGTGATTTATCCGCGGCGCGGGCGGCATTGCGCGGGGTCGTCGCGCGGCGCTGCTCGCGCTCAGCCTCGGCAAGCATGCGGCGTAATTCTTTGGGCTCGATCTCGATCGTCACAGTGAATCTGGCATGCGTCATGTGCGCCTCCTGGTGTGCGCGTCGCGTACGTGCGGCGCGGTCGCTACACACCTAGCACGCCAATAAAAACCGAGCAAGGCGCACATAACGCCGCGCGTGCGCCTTGCCGCGCCTCCTGCTAGCGCCTTCCCGCGCGTCGCCCTATTTTCGCCGAGCGGCGCTGCGCGGCGCAGCGTGCGCGGCATGT
>Ga0116142_10003778_pt1 | contig 14954 bp, 11 predicted proteins | sample AD_UKC033_MetaG_FD_89785 | JGI IMG/M metagenome (GOLD analysis project Ga0116142, IMG submission 89785) | Active sludge microbial communities of municipal wastewater-treating anaerobic digesters from USA - AD_UKC033_MetaG | ecosystem: Engineered > Bioreactor > Anaerobic > Digestate | place: USA... | reverse complement strand
GACGGGCCTTCCTCGTCACTCGTGATCAGGAAGGCGATCGAGCCCTGGTACCGCGGCCGCTCGCGCACGAAGGCCTCGGTGGCGGTCACCATGGCGGCCAGGCCGCTTTTCATGTCGGCGGCACCGCGACCGTAGAGCACTCCGTCCCGTATGGTCGGCTGGAACGGATCGGACTGCCATTCCTCGAGCGGTCCGGTGGGCACCACGTCGGTGTGACCGGCGAAGCAGAACACCGGCCCCCCGGTGCCGCGCTTCGCCCAGAAGTTGTCTACGACGCCGTAGCGCAGCGGTTCGACCTCGAAGCCGGCGGCGGCGAGGCGCTGCATCATGACCTGCTGGCAGCCGCTATCCGTCGGTGTGACGGAATTGCGGGCGATCAGGTTGAGGGTCAGGGCGAGGGTATCGGTCATGGCTGGCAGCGCCTTATACGGGGCAGCCCGCGGCGCCGCAAGTCCTCCGTCATCGGATCGTCGCGGCAGCGTCATGCGTCTGACATGTGCGGTTCGTATAACGCCATCCGTCACATCAACGGAGACCCACGTGAACAAAACCGCCTTCATTGCCGTCAGCGCGCTGCTCGCCATGCCGGCTCTCGGCCAGCAGGTGCCGTCGACGACCATCGACGAGCTGCGGCGCGACCTCGAGGCGCTGACGCAGCGGCTCGAGCGCGTCGAGGCGGAAAACGCCTATCTGAAGGACAATGCCCGGGCCAATCGCAAGGAGATCGCCGAGGCCGATGTCGCGCTCGCGAGGCTGCCGGACATCGAGAAGGCCGGCAAGGCCGCCGACTGGGCGGGCAGGATCAAGCTGAAGGGCGATTTCCGCTATCGCCACGAAAACATCGACGACGCGACGGCCGCGAAAGACCGCACGCGCCACCGCGTGCGCGTGCGCCTCGGCGTCGAAGCGAAGGTCAACGACGCCGTCAAGGCCGTCGTGCAGGTCGCCACGGCCGGTGACGACCGAGATCCCCGTTCGACCAACCAGACGCTCGGCGAGGGCTTCACGCGCAAGGGGCTCGGTCTCGATCTCGCCTACGCCGACTGGCGCCCGGTGCAGGGTCTCAACGTGCAGTTGGGCAAGATCCCGTACGCGTGGCAGCGCGTCGGCAGCTACTTCTGGGACGGCGACCTGACCTGGGAAGGCGGCGCGGTCAGGTTCGCGCGCGGTGCATTCTTCGGCAGCGCGATGGGCGCCTGGCTGTCCGAGTCCAGCTCGGGCGCCGATGCCAACGTGTTCGGTGGCCAGATCGGCGTGAAGACGAGGCTCGGCGACGCGATCGGCTTCACCGGCGCAGTCGGATATTTCGACGTCAGCGCCGTGCAGAACGAGATCACGCTGACGTCGGCGACGCCGGCCTGCGCCGCCAACAAGGTGTTCTTCGGCGGCGCGCAAGGCAACCGGACCGACGTCGTCGCCGGCTGCCGTCGCCTGCGCGACGACTACAACATGATCGAGGCGCTGGCGCAGCTCGACTTCAAGGTCGGCGATCTGCCGCTCGCGGTGTTCGGCAACTACATCAGGAACCAGGAAGCGGCCGACAACGACACGGGCTACGCCTTCGGCGCGACGCTCGGCAAGGCCGGCGACCCGCGGACCTGGGAGCTGAGCTATGTCTACCAGGACATGGAGCAGAACGCGCAGTTCGCGCAGTTCGTCGATTCGGACTTCGGCGCGGGCACCACGTTCTCGAAGGGCAGCGTCGTCAAGGCGGCCTGGGCGCCGGCGAAGAACTGGACCGTGAACGGCACCTACTTCTTCAACGAGCGCGTGCCGCCGGGCGCCGCGGCGGTCAGCGAGACCTGGCGGGACTATGACCGCCTGCAGCTCGACCTGAACTACAGGTTCTGATCGTCCGCTGTCACGCAACCGTCATACACCGCTCTTAACATCGCATCCGTACATCGAGGACCCTGAAATGAAACTGACATCGTTGTTCACGCTGATCGCCGCAGGCATTGCGGCGCTCGCCTTCGCGCCTGGCGACGCGTCGGCCCAGTCGGTCGTCAAGATCGACGGCTCGAGCACCGTATTCCCGATCTCCGAGGCGGTCGCCGAGGAATTCCAGATCGCAAGACGCGGCAAGGTGCGCGTCACGGTCGGCATTTCCGGCACGGGTGGCGGCTTCAAGAAGTTCTGCCGCGGCGAGACCGACATCTCGGACGCCTCGCGCCCGATCAGCACCGGCGAGATGGCGGCCTGCGCGAAGGCGGGCGTCCAGTACATCGAGCTGCCGATTGCCTATGACGCGCTGACGGTCGCTGTGAATCCGAAGAACACCTGGGTCGATTCGATCACGGTGGAAGAGCTGAAGAAAATCTGGGAGCCCGCCGCACAGGGCAAGATCACAACCTGGAAGCAGGTCAATCCGAAATGGCCGGCGCAGCCGCTCAAGCTGTTCGGCCCGGGTGCCGATTCCGGCACGTTCGACTACTTCACCGAAGCGGTGGTCGGCAAGTCGAAGTCGAGCCGCGGCGACTTTACCGCGAGCGAGGACGACAACGTGCTCGTGCAGGGCATCGAGTCGGACGTCAATGCGCTCGCGTACTTCGGCTATGCGTACTACGCGCCGAATTCTTCGAAGATCAAGGCGCTCAGGATCGTCAACTCGAAGGGCCAGGCGGTCGGCCCGTCGCCGCAGGGCGTGCTCGACGGCAGCTACGAGCCGCTGTCACGCCCGATCTTCATCTACGTGAACAAGGCGTCGGCGCAGCGTCCCGAAGTGAGGGATTTCGTCGAGTTCTATCTGCAGAAGGGCGCGCCTCTCGTCGAGGAAGTGAAGTACGTGCCGCTCGCGAAGCCCGCCTACGACAAGGCGCTGGCCAATTTCCGCGCCGGCAAGGCCGGCACCGCGTTCGGCGGCCACAACGAGGTGGGCCTGACGGTGGACGAGCTGCTTGCGCGCGAAGCGAAGTTCTAATCTACTGGCCCGGCCGTGACTGCCCATTCTTCCAGCCCTGCGTCGCTGCGTCGTTCGATCCGGCGGCGCAGGGTCCGGGACCGCCTGATCGAGGCGCTGCTGCTGGCCGCCGGGCTGGTCGCGGTGTTCACGACGCTCGCGATCGTGTGGATCCTGGTCGTCGAGGCGCTGCCGTTCTTCGAGCACGTGCCGCTGCGCGATTTCCTCACCGACACGATGTGGACCCCGCTGTTCGCCGAGCCGCGCTACGGCATCCTGCCGCTCGTCGCCGGCACGCTGGTCACCACCTTCGTGGCGCTGCTGGTGGCCATCCCCGCGGGTACCATCATCGCGATCTACCTCTCCGAGTTTGCCAGCCACCGGCTGCGCGAGACCGTCAAGCCCGCGCTCGAGATGCTCGGTGCCGTGCCGACGATCGTTTACGGCTACTTCGCGCTGGTGATGGTCACGCCGTTCCTGCAGAAGTTCTTCCCCGGGTTGCCGGGCTTCAACATGCTATCGGCAGGTCTCGTGATCGGCAGCATGATCGTGCCCTACGTCGCCTCGGTCAGCGAGGACGCGATGCGCGCGGTGCCGAACTACATGCGCGAGGGCAGCTACGCCACCGGCGCCACGCGCTTCCAGACGGCGACACGCGTCGTGGTGCCGGCGGCGCTCTCGGGCATCGCTGCGGCCTATATCCTCGGCATTTCCCGCGCCGTCGGCGAAACGATGGTGGTCGCGGTAGCCGCGGGCCTGCAGCCGAATCTCACCTGGAACCCGGCCGAGTCGGCGGCGACGATCACGGCGTTCATCGTGCAGGTGAGCCTCGGTGACCTGCCGCACGACAGTATCGGCTACCAGTCGATCTTCGCGGCAGGCCTGGTGCTGCTGCTGATCACGCTCGTGTTCAATATTGCCGGGTTCGCGCTCACGCGCCGCTTCAGGGAGGCTTACTGATGGCCGTGGTCACCGAGGATCCGTCGATCCACGCTCTGCGCGCCGATGTTTCGCGGCGCAAGCTGTTCGACCTGGCCTTCGTGATCATCGGGCTCGTCGTGCTGTTCGCGTCGCTGCTGGTGCTGCTCGTGCTGTTCCTCGACCTGGTAATGCAGGGCGCCCCCCGCCTCAACTGGGACTTCTTCACCTCGTACGCCTCGCGCAAGCCGGAGAATGCCGGCATCCTCGCCGCGTGGATCGGCACGACGCTGATCATGGTGGTTACCGCCTGCGTCGCGATGCCGATCGGCGTCGCCGCGGCGATCTACCTCGAGGAGTACGCGCCGAAGAACTGGTTCACCTCGATCATCGAGATCAACGTCACCAACCTCGCGGGCGTGCCGTCGATCATCTACGGCCTTCTGGCGCTCGGCCTCTTCGTCTACAAGTTCAGCCTCGGCCAGAGCATCGCGGCCGCGGGCCTGACCCTCGCGCTGCTGATCCTGCCGATCGTGATTGTCGCGACGCGCGAGGCCGTGCGTGCCGTTCCGCGAACGATCCGCGAGGCGGCTTACGCGCTCGGTGCCACCCGCTGGGAAGTCACCGCGCACCACGTGCTGCCCAACTCGATGGGCGGCGTACTGACCGGCATGATCATCGGCCTGTCGCGCGCAATCGGCGAGACGGCGCCGATCATCACGATCGGTGCACTGTCGTTCATCGCGTTCCTGCCGAGCCCGCCGCTCACGGCCGAGTTCCCGTTCCTGTCCTTCGCATGGCTGAGGGATTCATTCACGGCCATGCCGATCCAGATGTTCAACTGGGTCTCGCGCCCGGATCCCGGCTTTCGCGTCAACGCCGCGGCGGCCGGCGCGATCCTGCTCGGCATGACCCTGCTGATGAACGGCGTCGCGATCTGGCTGCGCTACCGCTTCCGCAAGAGGATCAACTGGTGACCGAGAATCAAGTGCAGGCTGCCACGGGGGCGGCCGTGGCAGTGTCGCCGAAGAGCGGGGGAGGCCGTGTGGAGACCGAAAGGCTCAAGGTGGCCGTATACGGCGAACGGGCGGCTGCGGCCGGCAATTCGGTCAAGGCGCGCGCCAGCAAGATGAGCTTCTATTACGGCAGCGTGCAGGCACTCAAGAGCCTCGACATGGAGATCAGCGACAAGCAGGTGACTGCGCTGATCGGCCCCTCGGGCTGCGGCAAGAGTACTTTTCTGCGCTGCTTCAATCGCATGCACGACCTGACTCCGATGACGCGCTACGAGGGCTCGATTCGCCTCTTTCCCGACGACATCGACCTGATCGCGAAGGACGTCGACCCGATCGAAGTGCGCATGCGCATCGGCATGGTGTTCCAGAAGCCGAACCCGTTTCCGAAATCGATCTTCGAAAATGTCGCCTACGGCCTGCGCGTGCGCGGCATGCGCTCCAAGGCGCAGATCGAGGAGCAGGTCGAGAAGGCGTTGCGCGAGGCGGCGATCTGGGACGAGGTAAAGGACCGCCTGCATACCTCCGGGCTGTCGCTGTCCGGCGGCCAGCAGCAGCGCGTGTGCATCGCGCGCGCGCTGGCGACGAATCCGGAAATACTGCTGTTCGACGAGCCGACCTCGGCACTCGACCCGATCGCGACCGCGCGCATCGAGGAACTGATCACCGGCCTGCGCGGCCGCGTGACCGTGCTGATCGTCACCCACAACATGCAGCAGGCCGCGCGCGTGTCCGACTACACGGCGTTCATGTATCTCGGTGAGCTGGTCGAGTTCGACGTCACGAGCAAGCTGTTCACGAACCCGGCCAAGAAAGCCACCGAGGACTACATCACCGGCCGCTACGGCTGAGCGCCGCGCCGATGGAACCGGCAGCGACTCTCGACGTGGCGATGTCGTCGCTGCGGCTGAAGGTCCTCGAGATGGGCGGACTCGTGGTCGATCAGGTCACCACCGCGGTGCGCGCGCTGCTCGAGTACGACCGCGACGCTGCCGAACTCGTGCTGGCCCGGGAGCGCCAGGTCAACGCCTACGACACGGCGATCGAGGCCGCCGGCTTCGAGCTGCTCGCGCTCCGCGCGCCGGTCGCGACGGACCTGCGAGGCGTACTGGCGATCGCGCATGTGGTGACCGACCTCGAGCGCGTGGGCGACGAGGCCAAGCGCATCGCGCGCTTTACGCTGGCGGCGATGGCCCGGCCGGGCTTTGATCCGTCGGTGGCCGTGCACCGCCACCTGCGCCACATGGCGCACCAGTCGGCGCGCATGCTGCGCATCGCGATCGACGCCCTCGACAAGGGCGACGCCACGGCGGCGCACCAGGTCGCCCGCATGGATCGCGAGATCGACCGCGAATTCGACGCCGCATTGCGCGAGTTGCTGACTGTCGCGATGGAAGGCCCCACGCAGCTGCGCGGCACGATCGATACCGTGTTTGCGCTCAAGAGCCTCGAGCGCATCGGCGATCACGCCAAGAACGTGGCCGAGCGGGTCGTGTTCATCGTCAGCGGCGAGGATGTCAGGTACATGCGCGCGAACCACGACGGCCGCGGCTAGCCCCGGGCCCCGACGGCCAGCCCTCAGTCGTCGGTGCGCAGCAAGTCGTTGAGGCTGGTCTTCGCGCGCGTCTTCGCATCCACTTTCTTGACGATCACGGCGCAGGCGAGACTGTGGGTGCCGTCCGTCGAGGGCAGGGTGCCGGGCACCACGACCGAGCCGGCCGGCACGCGCCCGTGCAGCACGATGCCGGTTTCACGGTCGTAGATGCGGGTGCTCTGGCCGAGGAACACGCCCATCGAGATCACCGAGCCGCGCTCGACGATCACCCCCTCGACGACTTCCGAGCGCGCGCCGATGAAACAGTCGTCCTCGATGATGGTCGGCGCCGCCTGCAGCGGTTCGAGCACGCCGCCGATGCCGACCCCGCCCGAGAGATGCACGTTGCGGCCGATCTGCGCGCAGGAGCCGACGGTCGCCCATGTGTCGACCATGGTGCCGGCACCGACATGCGCGCCGATGTTGACGTAGGAGGGCATCAGCACGACGTTCGGCGCGACGTAGGCGCCCTTGCGCACGATGGCCGGCGGCACGACCCGCACACCGCTCGCGCGCAGGCTCGCCTCGTCGTCGGTCGCGAACTTGAGCGGCACCTTGTCGTAGAAGCGGGCGTAGCCGGCGTCGACGACCGTGTTGTCATGCGTGCGGAAATAAAGGAGCACCGCCTTCTTGAGCCACTCGTTGACGACCCAGTGGCGGCCGTCGTGTTCGGCGACGCGGGCCTCGCCCGAATCGAGCAGCCCTATGGCGCGCTCGATCGCCGCGGCTACGTCGGCGGGCACCTTTCCGGGGGACAGTTCGGCGCGATGCTCGAATGCGTCGTCGACGATTGTCCTGAGTGCGGTGTGGTCGGTCATGGCACGCTCCTGCGGGGGAGCGCGCATCGTGCCGGGCTCAGCCGGACACTGCAACCTGGCCGGGCGCGGCTTGCTTTCCTGCATCCACATCGGCATGCAATCCCGCGAGCACCGTATCGAGCGGCACCGGCGCGCCGAAGGCATAGCCCTGTCCGTAAGTCACGCCGAGCGAACGCAGGCGATCCGCGATGGCGGTCGTTTCGACGTATTCGGCGACCGTGTCGAGTCCCAGTTGCGAGGCGATCTGCAGTACCGCGCGGATCACGCCCTCCGAGCGCTCGTCGGTGAGCAGGTCGCGCACGAACGAGCCGTCGATCTTCAGGGCCGAGACCGGCAACGACTTCAGGTAGGCGAGCGAGGAGAAGCCGGTGCCGAAATCGTCGAGCGCGAAGTGTGCGCCCAGCGCGCCGACCCGCTCGATGAAGCGCTGCGCCGCTGCGATGTCGGAGATCGCCGCGCTCTCGGTGAACTCGAACACCAGCAGGTCCGCGCGTATTGCGGCGCCTTTCAGCGCGGTGCGCACGTAGTCGGCGAACTCGGGCTGGATCAGCGACTGCGCGGACACGTTGATCGCGAAAGTCGTGTTGCGCTCACGCAGCGCATCGGCGTAGGGGTCGAGGCTCGCGATGGCGCGCGCCGTGACCCAGCGGTCGAGTTGCGGCAGCAGCTGGTAGCGGGTGGCGGCGGAAATGAAGCGCGATGGCGAGACCGGATCGTCGGCGCCGTCGCGCATGCGCACGAGGATCTCGTAGCGGCGCGCCCGCGTCGGATCCCACAACGGTTCGATCGGCTGCGCGTACAGCATGAAGCGGTTCTGCTCGAAGGCGTCGGACAGGTCGCGGAAGATCTGCAGGTCGTCGCGGCGCTGCACGAGGCTCTTGTCGGTCTGCGCAAAGATCTCGACGCGATTCCTGCCGCGGTCCTTGGCCGCCTTGCAGGCGGTTTCGGCCGTCGCGAGCACGTGCTCGGGCGCCTCGCCCGCGGCGGCGGACACGACGCCGAAGCTCGCGGTGACCCTGAGGCCGGTGCGTTCCGGCGGAGCGGGCAGGGCCTCGATCGCCTGGCGCATGGTCTCGGCCCAGGCGCGCCCCTGGTTCAGCGTGCAGTCGCGCAGCAGCGCGACGAAGCGGTCGCCGGCAAAGCGCGCGGTGATCTCGACGCGCTCGCTCGTATGCTCGCGCCAGAGCGTCGCCATGCGGCGCAGCACGTCGTCGCCCGCCGCGAAGCCGAACAGGTCGTTCGTGACGTGCAGCTGGTCGAGATCTGCATAGACCACGCAGGCGTGCGAACCGCTCCGCGCGAGCGCTGCACGCAGTTTGTCCTCGAAGACGTGGCGCGCGGGCAGGCCGGTCAGCGGGTCGTGCTCCATCTCGGTGGCCGCGAGCACGCGCGGAATGATGTGTTCGAGGCGTCGCGAGTCGCGCGTCGACAGGCGCCGTGCGTCGCGCCGGGCGAACGCCATGATCAGGCCCCGGGGCGCATCGCCATGAGGCACGGGAGCCGCGATCACGGTCCAGGGCAGCAGGTCCGCATCCGGCGTCTCGCGCAACTTGGCGACGATCGTGGTGCGTTTGCGGGTCCTGACTTCGCTCATCAGCGAGCCGCGCGCGAGGCGCCGCAGCGTCTCGAGTTCCCCGGGTGGCAACGGACGGCGCAGCGCATGGCGCTCGAGTTGCCGGTCCTCGAGCCACAGCATCACGCCGTCGCAGCCGAGGTGGGTGGCGCAGGCATCGAGCGTGGCCTCGAGCCGGTCGGCGCCGTTGTTGCGCCCGGCCTGGCTCGCGGTCGCGAGCAGCCAGCGAAGCTCCGCCGTCTGCTCGGCCGCCTGCAGGCTGGCGTAGCGCTGCCTGCGCAGCAGCGCTGCGGCCGCCACGTCACGGGCGAGGAGCGTCAATACCGGGCGCAGCGATTGCGCGATGGCCGTGGCATCGGGGTCGGCAGCCGCGCGCGTCTCGGGGCCGATGATGCCGAGCCAGGCCAGGGGCGCGGGGCCATCGTTGCGGATCGGCAGCAGCAGTCCGGTGGACAGTTCGGCGGTGGCGGCATGCCGCAGCGCCGCGTCGAGATCACGCTGGCGCATCAGTGCGATGACCTGCTCGAGCAGCGTGCGCAGGTCGAGCGCATCGGCGCCGTCCTCGCTCCACCACAGGCGCCCGTCGGGCCCGTAGAGCATCACGCGCCGCGTGCGCGCAAACAGCGAGCGCACGATCTGTGCATACGGTGCGGCATCAAACGCAGGCGTCGACACCCCAGACTCCCATGCCGGGCGAATTATGACAAAGCTATTGTCGGCCAACCGCCGGACGGGCGGCGAGACAGCCGTCACGGATCGATGCCGCGGAATGTGCGTGGGCTAGCGCTTGCGGGCGAATTCCCGGATCCGGCGGGCCGCCTCGACGCAGGTGGCGGCATCCGGCACCAGCGAAATGCGCACCCGGCCGGCGCCGGGGTTCTCGCCGTGGGCGTCGCGGGCGAGGTAACTGCCCGGCAGGATGGTGACATTCTGCGTGGCGAACAACTCGCGCACGAAGCGGACATCGTCGCCGCGCACGTCCGGCCACAGGTAGAAGCCGCCCGCTGGCACCGTGAGGTCGAGCACGGGCGCGAGGATCGGTACGGTGAGCTCGAACTTCTCGCGGTACAGGGCGCGGTTCGCCGCGGCGTGCGCGTCGTCGTTCCAGGCCGCGATGCTCGCATGCTGGGTCGGCACCGGCATCGCGCAACCGTGATAGGTGCGGTATTGCAGGAAGGCCTGCATCAGCCGCGGGTCGCCCGCGACGAAACCGGAACGCAGCCCGGGCACGCTCGAGCGCTTCGAGAGGCTGTGGAACACGACGCAACGCTCGTAGCGGTCGCGACCCGCGGCGAGTGCAGCGCCGAGCAGGGACGGTGGCGGCTGCGCCTCGTCGAACCACAGGTCGGCATAGCATTCGTCGGCCGCAATCACGAAATCATGGCGCTCCGCGAGCACGAGCGCGCGGGCGAGGTAGTCGGCCGACATCACCGCGCCGGTCGGATTCCCGGGCGAGCAGAGCACGAGCAGCTGCACGTCGTCCCACACACTCGCCGGTACGGCGTCGAGATCGGGCAGGTAGCCGGTGGCCGCAGTGGTGTTCAGAAACCAGGGCGAGGCGCCGGCCAGCAGCGTCGCACCCTCGTAGATCTGGTAGAAGGGATTCGGCATCGCGACCAGTGCCGGCCGCCGGCTATCGATGCAGGCCTGCACGAAGGAGAACAGTGCCTCGCGCGTGCCGTTCACCGGCAGCACCATCGTCTCCGCGTCGACCTTGTCGCGCCCGAGCGCGAAGCGGCGCTCGAGCCAGCGCGCCGCGGCTGCGCGCAGTGCCGGTTGGCCGATCGTCGACGGATACGTGCCGAGTTCGCCGAGGTGGGCGCGCAAGGCATCGAGCACCAATGCGGGTGGGGCATGTTGCGGCTCGCCGATCGACATCGCGATATGGGCGAGGCCGGCCGGCGGTACCACGCCCGCCTTCAGCGCCGCCAGCTTCTGGAACGGGTAGGCGTGGAGCGCGCCGATGCGCGGGTTCATGCCGCGCGCCGCCGCTCGAGCACTTCGGTGAGGCGCTGCTGCAGCCGGTCCGCGGATGCTGAATCGAGTGGCCGGTTGTGCGAGTCGGTGATGTAGAAGACGTCCTCGGCGCGCTCACCCACGGTCATGATCCGGGCGTTGTGCAGGTGCAGACGCTCCTCCATCAGCACCTTGCCGACATCGCACAGCAGGCCGGGACGGTCGGCGGCCGTGAGTTCGAGCACCGAGCGCCCGTGGTGTTCGTCGGTGCTGAGCAGGATGTGGGTCGGTGTGCTGAACATGCGTGACTGGCGCGGCGCACGGCGGGACACCGCGAGCGGGTGCTCTTCGGGCGAGTGCAGCGAGTGCCACAGCGCTCGCTCGATCTCGAGCAGGCGCTCCTTGTCGGTGATCGGCGCACCGTCGTCTTCGAGCACGTGGTACAGGTCGAGGCTGTAGCCGTCCTCGGTCGGCGTGATGCGCGCGCCGACGATCGTGAGCCCGAGCTGGTCGAGCACCGCGGTGGTGCGCGCGAAGCCGTGGCGACGCAGCGGCGCAAACGCGAAGATCGCGGTCGTGCCACGCAGGCTCTGCGCATCGAGCGCCACCACCGGATCTTCGGCGCGCGGATCGCGATCCGCGAGCAGCCGGGTATGCCAGGTGACTTCCTCGGGAGTGCTCCTCAGGAAATAACCGTCGCTGAGGCGCGACCAGACCGCGTCGACCTGCGCATCCGTGATGCCGGCCGCGCGCAGCGCCGCGCGCGCGGCCTCCTGCGTTTCGCGGATCAGCTCGTCCTGGTCGATCGGGCTCTCGAGCCCGCGGCGCAGCGCACGCCGCGTGCGTTCGTAAAACTCGTGGAACAGCGTGGCCTTCCAGGAGTTCCACAATTTCGGGTCGGTGCCGCGCACATCGGCGCAGGTCAGCACGTAGAGATAATTGAGGTGGGTTTCGTCACCGACCCGCCGCGCGAACGCGTTGATCACCTCCGGTTCGGAGATGTCCTGCTTCTGGGCCGTGACCGACAGGATCAGGTGGTTGCGCACCAGCCAGGCGACGAGTCGCGCGTCGTAGCGTGACAGGCCCTGCTCGAGGCAGAAGGCTTCGGCGTCCACGGAGCCGAGCTCCGAGTGATCGCCGCCGCGCCCCTTGGCGATGTCGTGGAACAGGGCGGCAAGATAGGCGAGCTCCGGCTTCGGCAGCTCGGCAAACACCTGTGACACCTGCGGCAGTTCGTGGTTGTAGCGCTCGATCGCGAGGCGTCGCAGGTTGCTGACGACGAACAGCGTGTGCGCATCGACCGTGTAGGCGTGGAACAGATCGTACTGCATGCGCCCGACGATGCGGCCGAATGCCGGGATATAGCGGCCGAGCACGCCGTAATTGTTCATGCGGCGCAGTTCGTGCGTGACGCCGACCGGCGCGCGCAGGATCTCGAGGAACAGGCGGTGGTGGCGCGGGTTCTGGCGGAATTCCTCGTCGATCAGCCACAGCGAACGGCCGATCGCGCGGATCGTTTCGGCGCGCACGCCGCGGATCTGCGGGTGCTGCTGCAGCAGCACGAACAGTTCGAGCAGCGCCGACGGCGTGCGGGCGAACAGGTCGTCGCTGATCGCCTCGAGGTAGTCGTTGCGCACCTGGAAGCGCGGATTGAGCGGTTGCGGCGGCGTGCCCGCGGTCAGGATGGCCTCGCGGAACAGCTGCAGCAGCAGCTCGTTCAGCAGGCTCACATCCATCACGGTGCGGTAGTAACGCTGCATGAACTGCTCGACCGCGAGCGTGTAGGAGGCATCCTCGTAGCCGAAGCTCTGCGCGAGCCTGACCTGGTGATCGAACAGCAGGCGATCCTCGCGGCGCCCGGCAATCAGGTGCAGGGCACAGCGCACGCGCCACAGGAAGGCCCGGGCCTGCTTGAGCTTGCGCAGCTCCGACGGCGCGAGGAAGCCGTGAGTGACGAGTTCGTCCAGCGTCGCGGTGTCGAAGTGGCGCCTGGCCACCCACGCGATCGTCTGGATGTCGCGCAGTCCGCCCGGGCCGGTCTTGACGTTCGGTTCCAGGTTGTAAGCGGTATCGTTGGCCTTCGCGTGCCGCGCGGCCTGTTCGCGCACTTTCGCCTCGAAGAATTCGCGCACCGGCCACACGTTCTGCGGCTCGAGCGCTTCGCGCATCGCGGCGAGGAGCGCGCCGTCGCCCGCGAGCAGGCGCGCTTCGATCAACGTGGTCATTACCGACACGTCGGTGGCGCTTTCGCTCGCGCACTCCGCGACGGTGCGCACGCTGTGTCCGATCTCGAGCCCGATGTCCCACAGGAAAGCGAGCAGCCGCTCCAGCGGGCCGCGCTCCTCCCGGGTCAGGCCTTCCGGCACGAGGATCAGCACGTCGACGTCCGAGTACGGGTGCAGTTCGCTGCGGCCGTAGCCGCCCACGGCCACCAGCGACCAGCGCTGTGCCGTGTCGCCGAGGTGGGCATTCCAGGCGGCACGCAGCACCACATCGATCAGGTCCGCGCGCGCGCGCACGATCGATTCGACCGGCTCCTCGGCGTGGAAGCGGGCGGCGAGCGCCTGCTGCGCCTCGCGCAGCACGTCGCGAAACAGCGGCGCGGACAGCGGGTCCGCGGCCAGGCGCTGCGGCAGGCGATCGAGGAACGGCCAGTTCAGCCGTTGCGTCGCAGTGGGAACACTCTCGTCTTCGGTCGCGGCCACGTGCGGTTCGCTGCGGCCGGCGTCAGTGCCGATCCGCGGCGCCGAGGGTCATCACCTCGACGCCATCGTCGGTCACGAGCACCGTGTGCTCCCATTGTGCCGACAGTGAATGGTCCTTCGTCACGACGGTCCAGCCGTCCTTGAGCACGGCGACATGGCGCTTGCCGGCGTTGACCATCGGCTCGATCGTAAAGGTCATGCCGGGGCGCAGCTCGATGCCGGTGCCCGGCTCGCCGTAGTGCAGCACCTGGGGATCCTCGTGGTAGACCCGGCCGATGCCGTGGCCGCAATACTCGCGCACCACCGAGAAGTTGCGTTCCTCGACATAGCGCTGGATCGCATGCCCGATGTCGCCGAGGCGCTGGCCGGGCCGTACCTGGCGGATGCCTTCCCACATCGCCTCGAAGCAGGTCTGGATGAGGCGTTGCGCCTGGATGCCCGGCTTGCCGACGAAATACATGCGGCTCGTGTCGCCGTGGAATCCGTCCCGGATCACGGTGACGTCGATGTTGACGATGTCGCCCGATTTCAGGCGCTTCTCGTTCGGTATGCCGTGGCACACCACGTGGTTGACCGAGGTGCAGATCGTCTTCGGGAAGCCGCGGTAGTTGAGATTGGCCGGTACGGACTGCTGCACGCCGACGATGTATTCGTGGCACAGCCGGTCCAGTTCCTCGGTAGTCGTGCCGGGCTGGACGTGTGCGGTGATCATGTCGAGGACATCGGCCGCCAGGCGGCCGGCCACACGCATCTTCTCCTGTTCGTCCAGGGTCTTAATCGTTACTTGCATCAGGGGCGGGCGGGAGGCGTAAGGCGTTGTTTTCGCGGGGGGCACATGGTATAAAGCGCGGCCTTTTTTGGCAACGCAATCCACACGCGTCACCAGTTCACTTCCGGTTGGGTGTTTCCGCTCACGGCTTGGGCCAGGCGGGGATGGCCGGAAGGGCGGCGCGGAGGCTCAACCCGACAGGAGTTTTTATGTCCAGCGTGTCCATGAGACAGATGCTGGAAGCGGGCGTCCATTTCGGACACCAGACCCGCTTCTGGAACCCGAAGATGGCGCCGTTCATTTTCGGTGAACGCAACCGCATCCACATCATCAACCTCGAGAAGACGCAGCCGCTCTACCAGGAGGCCGCGGGCTTCATCAAGAACGTCGTCGCGGACGGCGGCACGGTGCTGTTCGTCGGCACCAAGCGTTCCGCGCGCGAGGCCGTGCAGGCCGAGGCCGTGCGTTGCGGCATGCCCTACGTCAACCAGCGTTGGCTCGGCGGCATGCTCACGAATTTCAAGACCATCCGCCAGTCGATCAAGCGGCTCGCCGACCTCACCGAGATGCGCGAGAGCGGTGTGCTCGACAAGCGCGGCAAGAAGGAAGCGACGCAGCTGCGCCGCGAGATGGACAAGCTCGAACGCAGTCTCGGCGGCATCAAGGCCATGGAGTCGCTGCCCGACGCGCTGTTCGTGATCGACGTCGG
>Ga0116142_10003770_pt1 | contig 14962 bp, 12 predicted proteins | sample AD_UKC033_MetaG_FD_89785 | JGI IMG/M metagenome (GOLD analysis project Ga0116142, IMG submission 89785) | Active sludge microbial communities of municipal wastewater-treating anaerobic digesters from USA - AD_UKC033_MetaG | ecosystem: Engineered > Bioreactor > Anaerobic > Digestate | place: USA... | reverse complement strand
CATTTTAGTTGAAGATGAGATGGAAAACGGACTCGGGGAGTGGAGGGGGGTTGTACCAAAGGTTGAAGAGGTTTTGCATGCCATACAAAGACATTGATTTACCTGTAAAAGGTTTTATCGACACAAGTTTTATAGACTGGAAGGGACATCTTTCCTCAGTTGTTTTTACTGGGGGGTGTAACTTTAGATGCCCATACTGCCATAACAGTAGCATTGTGTTACACCCTGAAGAGATCGAAAATGTGCCGATCGAATATATATTTGGCCATTTGAAAAAGTACAAAGACTGGGTGGAGCATGTTGTAGTTACTGGAGGGGAACCAACAATCAACATGGGGCTTTTCCCCTTCATCGAACGGCTAAAACGAGAAGGTTTACTGGTTAAACTCGACACAAACGGGTCTTCACCTTCCGTTATAAAAGAACTCGTCAAAAGAGAATTGATCGATTACGTTGCTATGGATGTAAAAGGTCCGATTAAGGGTTACACGCGCTGGTGTGGGGTTGATGTTGAACAGAACTTGATAGAAGAAAGCATACAGTTTATTCTGGAGGGAAGGATAGATTACGAATTCAGAATGACTGTTGTCCCATTCTTGCACCGTGAAGAAGATATATATGAGGTGGCGGATTATATCTCAAACGCAAAAAGATTTTTTATCCAGAAGTTTAGACCCAACAACACTTTAAATCCTGCATTTTCCCATATCAAGCCGTTTTCGCCAGAAAAGATGCAAAACATAAGGCAAAATGTGTTTGGCAGGATAAAGGGCACCGATGGGGGTGTGCAAAAAAACAATGGATGAATATTTATAAATCAAAAGAGGATTATCGTCAGACTTTGCCTTATAGGTTTAAGTAGCCCATTTGCCTTTGCATGTCTATGCAGTATTGAAGATAACCTTTTACAACATTGCCTGGATGATATGCACCAGAATGTCCATCACATAACACATCTGCATTAGTACCGAGCAGTTTATCAACGGATTGTAACCACGCATTGGGGTCGCAATCGAATTCCTTAAGAAGCGGTGCTGAAATATCCTGGACAAAAAGAATTCTAATACCTTCAACATCAAAATAAAGTGATATTGAGCCGGGCGAATGTCCGGGCGTATGTAGCCAAGATAATTCCTGTTTTTTGAATTTAATTTTGCCCTTTTCGCCATAAAGTTTTGTATCAACGAAAAGCGGCTGAAAATTAACCTCAAAACAAAAGGCTGCTGTCAGCCGAAAATCAGCCCTTTCAACGATCTGTGCGTCAAGATGGTGCATCACAATGTGACTGCCGAAATGGGATTTAAATTGGTGTGCACCACCAGCGTGGTCTACATGGCAATGCGTAAGGATTACCGTTTCGATATCAGCAGGGTCAAAACCTAATGACTCGATATTGCTGATAATACGTTTGAAACCCTCACCGGAACCACTATCGATTAGGACAAGCTCACCTAAATCAAGCAGATACACAATGCCATCCTTCCTGTTGCTTGTGGTAGGCCCACCTACTTGATATATCTGATTGGTAATCTTTTTCGGATCTGAGTATCGCATAATATGATTATAACCAACTATATATTATTCATTTTTTTCTGATTTTCAATAAACCAGTCGATCATCTTTCTTGCGATGCTGATTTTTCCTGGTATAATAGGTAGATTTTTGTAATCAAACCATTGTGCATCAGCTATCTCGGTCTTATCTATTCTAATATCCCCTCCTGCGTGTTTTGCAGTAAAGGCAATCATCAACGAATCCGGAAACGGCCACGGCTGGCTTCCAAAATACCTGATATCCTTGACAAAAATACCAACCTCTTCATTTATTTCACGTTTTACCGTATCCTCGAGCGTTTCTCCAGGCTCAACAAAACCTGCCAGAACGCTGTACATACCATCATTAAAATAATGTGCGCGGGCAAGAAGTATATAATCACCCTTTGTTACCATTACTATTACTGCTGGGGAGATACGAAGAAAACTTATGTTTCCGCATACCGTACATCTTTTGGCGTTTTCATTATCTTTGTTGATCGTTTTAGCACCGCATCTCTCACAAAATTGATAATTCCTGTCCCAATCGACCACATGGTACGCCTTGAGTGTTAATTTAAAGAGGTCTTCATCGAGATGATTAAACATACCACGAATGCCATGGAGTTCCAAGTTGTTGGGGATAGGGGTCTTATCGTTGACCTCGGCGGCATAACAATGTCTTCCATTATAGGTTCCAAGATAGAATTGGCGGATCGGATTAAAACCGGGATCATTTGCATTGATAAACAACGGTATGGTCAATCTTTCATTTTTTTTGTTTACTAACAGCTTTTTTCCTGAAAAGATGAACCACAACGCAGGTTCGTCTGTTTTCTCCTGGGGTTTATTTGAAGAGACAATAGTTTCGTCCATGAAACACCTCGTTATAAAAACATATTCATGAATGCACAATAAGTTTGACAACTGTGGATAGTTGTCTGTTTCCCAATGCGCAACGATTTCACTTCTCTGCCTTTTCTAGATCTTTTCTGATATCCCTTGTCAGATTAGCGGTTAGAAAGTCTAATGTTATTGGTAGACCAACGTCGAGCTTTGGTACATGCTGTATGCCGATGCGTGCTTTTTTCAATTCACATTCTATCAGGTGGCCGCCTTTTTGCCGGTCTTCTGTTAGAAAGTGTAGATGATAGCCAGGTGCGCTCAGGGATTCCATAAAGCGAGGGGTGTAAAAACCTGCAAGGCAACCCTTAATATCATAAAAATGAAAAACAGGCTGTTCTTTTGTTGCTTCAACGAGTGGACGATAGTTTTCTGATTTCGAAACGGCCCTTGTCTTAACATAACTGAATGTACCATCGATCCTGATTGCGTAAAGCATGTTTTCAGAAGGGATGAGCCTGTTCAGAAGTTTATATAAGTCCCGAGGTTCTGTGTTTTCTTCGATATCATCAAAGGTGTCGGGGTTAAAAAAGGTGACGCATGCGAATGGTGAACCTTCGTCGTCTTTCACGTTATAGGTTTTGCCATCTGATCTTATCTGGTAAACAATCCCGTCAAGCATAACCATCTCACCGTCAAGGTAATCAAATGTCCCAAGCCCAAAGTCACCATGTTCCTTTATTAGCGCTATACTGGTATTTTCTACATAAAAACCCTCAACGAGCGCATTGATAGGGGCTGATAAAAACACAGCATTTTCTTTCCGTTCGCCGGACAAATATCTTCTTAATATCCTTAATACCATATCAACGGTAGAAATCCCAGAACGTTTTGCTTCTGCTGATAGCCTTTTCACTAATTCATCTGGCAATATAAGATCAAGGGTTGAAGTATCGGATTTATGAATCATTTTTTCTCCTTTCAATAGAGGTTTTTTGCAACACAATAATTTTTATTTCTCATTTTTTAGTAATTCTATTGCATTTCTGATGCGATGGAGCAGCCACAGTCCAGGCAGTGCGGTAAATGTAGTAAGCAGGAAGAACATTGCCCAACCAACCGATTCTATAACATATCCGGATGTGGGTGAAATAAAAACCCTTCCAAGGGCTGAAAACGACGATAACAAAGCAAATTGTGTAGCGCTGTATCGTTTGTCACATAAGGCCATAAGAAGAGCTACAAAGGCAGATGTTCCCATACCGCCTGAAAGGTTCTCAAATGCAACGGCAAACACCATGACTCCATAGTTTTTGCCAGTCCATGCAAGCAACATAAACGTAAGGTTTGAAATCATCTGCAGAAACCCAAAAGCCAAAAGAGAACGGTAAAGCCCGAGTCTTACCATAATCGTGCCCCCGAACAGTGCCCCGACTATAGTTGCTATAAGCCCCATACCTTTGTTGATCGTGCCCACCTCTGTTGCGGAAAATTCAACACCTCTCAGTAAAAATGTTGTGGTCATGGTGCCGGCATATGCGTCACCAAGCTTATATAATATGATTAAACAGAGCATGGCATAGGCAGAGGGGCGCGAAAAAAAATCCTTTAGAGGCCCCCATACGGCCTCTTCAAGGGTCCTGGGTGGGATTATCTTTTTGTCAGGTTCATGCCCAGATATTGTTGCTAACATGCCGACAACCATTAGAATTGCCATCAACATGTATGTGTTACGCCATCCTATATGGTCTGCCATAATCAGAGCAAGCGCTCCGCCTATCAGCATTGCAATGCGATAACCAGTTACAAAGGTGGCGGCGCCAAGCCCACGCTCTGGTTCTTTGAGCACATCAGTCCTGTATGCATCAATTACAATGTCCTGAGATGCAGACATAAATGCTATAAACAACGCCATTGAGGCAAGCATCAGAGGTGCGTTTTGCGGTGATATAATGCTCATGCATGCTATTCCAGACAACAGACAGGCCTGTGTCAATATCATCCAACCGCGCCTTCTTCCGAGCCAGGGGGGGACAAACCTGTCCATAAGTGGAGACCACAGGAATTTTAACGTATACGGTAGACCAACAAGGGAAAAGATGCCGATGGTGCGTAAGTCCACCCCAGACATTGTAAGCCATGCCTGAAGTGTACCTCCTGTCAGCGGGAGCGGCAATCCAGATGAGAAACCAAGTATAAGCATTACAACAATGTTGCGACTGGTGTAAAGCCTTATATAAGACATTGTCGAATTTCGAGCCTTGAATTTTTGGTTATCTTGGTTATTTACGCCTGACCATGCCTTTTTCATGCGTCAGTTTAACAGATTGCATTATGCAGATACAATAATTCTTTGTTTAACGAGAGAACACCTTTTTCAGAACGTCATTGGTTGGTTTCTCAAGCTTTCTGTTCTGGGCTTGATTTATGGTTGTTGCCTTTTTTGTTTCAACTGACCTTTTTTCAATACAAAAGATGTTGCTGCCCCTGTAATGGCTACAAAGGCTGAGAGGGCAAATGCGTAACTGAATGTACCGGTTGTGTCTTTGAGCCACCCTGCCACAGCCGGCCCAATGGCCTGTCCTATGCCGAAGAAGAGGGTAATGAAACCAAGGGCAGCGGGCGCTAGTCTCCCCCCGACTGCATCACCAGTCGCTGCTGCCATTATGACAGGGACAGAAAATGCTGTAAGCCCGAACAAGATTGCGGATATATAGAAACAGACCGGGTTTATCCAGAAAAGCAGAATTATATTCGCTAATGCAAGTGCAACGTATGCAAACATGGTTCCTAAACGTCTTCCAACAATATCGGATATACCACCCCAGATTACCCCACAGAATATGGCGAAGAATCCGAGTACTGCAAAGATTTCACCGGCAGATTTTGATGTAAGTCCAATCTCTTTTGTCAGGAATGCAATGATAAACGTAAGATAGATGATGTATGAAAAGCCATACATGAAATAGACAATCCCGAGCTTCCAAATCTCTTTTTTTCCTACAACATCTTTCCAGACAGAAAAGATAGTAATTTTTCCTGAGGCCTTTATCTCCTCATCACCGCCATACATGGTGAGCCCTTTTTCTTCGGGTCTATCCCTCAAGAGCGCATAACAGGCGAATGCCCCGGCGAAAACAATAATACCAAGCAAGTACCAGGCATAGCGCCAGCCATCTGTGCCGTAAATTGATATGAATCTTGGAAGAATCAGGCCCGTTATTGAAAGGCCTGTTCCTGTCCCAAGGGTAACGATACCTGTTGCAAGCCCCCTTTTTTGTGCTGCAAACCAAGCGGTAGGCAGGGCCACCATTGGTATATAGCTACCGGCATTTCCCATTCCAGTTATCAATCTCATTAAAAACGCAAAAGAAAAGGAATTCGATAGCCCGGTCAGAAAAAGACTGACACCCATCACAAGTAGGGAGATAAACAAAACCCTTCGCACCCCAAATCTTGCAGCAAGAAAACCTCCTATAACGGCAAGGCACAGATATCCGATAAAATTACCCGTCCCTATAAAACCGATTTGTGTATACGAAAGAGACAACCCCTCCTTCATGCTTCCAAGTATTACAGAGTAGGACATCCTTCCAAACCCATGGGAAAGTATTAAAACAAGGGTTCCTGTAAACGCTATAATCCAAGCGTAATGTACCATCCTAACCTCCCTGTCGTCTGACAGCATGTGATGCGGTTCGATTTTGTATTGACTGAGCTTGACATGCTGATATCTCCTATAGCATTGATTTTACATATTAGTCAATATGTTGAATAACTATGTGTATAATATTACTTGTATTATTTTATGATAAAATTTATAAAATATCGGTTTAATATGGCGAGAGGTTTGGTATGAAAAACATTGCTTAATATTGAAAAAGACCGTGACAGATGCCTTGATTTGATGCTTTCAGGTTTTACAGATGATGAAAAGATCGTGTTTTTTAATTATATTAAAAGGTTGACGCCGGGCAAACATCTTGAGGAGAAAAAACTTTCTAAATTTCAATGAACTACTCGATTAATTCAACAAAAGACTACCACATAAAACATATGAATACGCTTGGATGGGAGTTGACTGTATGTAACGCCCTTTATCGTGAGGATACGCCAATAAGAAAAATACTTGACCGAAATGATTCTTTCGGACATCTGCTTTATGATTATTTGAGGGTTTGTTTACCAATGAATAATGTCAAAAAGGTCGTGGAGATAGGCGGTGGATATGGTTATCTTATGAAGGACTTTATGGATAAGAACAGCGCAATAGAGTCGCTGATGATCGATATTTCACCGTTTCTTCTAAAAAAACAAGAGGAAAACCTGAGTGGTTATAAGGTGTTGTTAAGGCAGGAGGATTTTCTGGAAACAGACCCGGATCTGTTGTCAGGTGTTGACCTTGCCATCATGAATGAAAATCTTGGGGATTTTCCTACAATCGTTGAAATAAGCCAGAAGATATTTAAAGCTACATCTACAGATGCTATAGATTCTCATGAAAAAGAGGTAGTAAATCTATTCGAACGATACGGTTTCAAAAAACCTTTTGAAGGGTTTTTTAATTTTAACATGGGGGCGATTTTAGCTGTTGAGAAACTCTGCTCCTCGGGTATTCCTTATATATATATCGGAGAACATAGTTGCGAGGCACAAGTGCCTGATATGTTCAAACATTTTGTGAGTATCGAATCATCGGGAAACCCAGAGAAAATTTCCCTTATGGGGCATAACGAATATACAATAAAATTTTCTTTCATAGAGCAGGTTGCAAAAAAACATGGTTATACATCGATTCGTGGTAATTTTATCGATTTCATAAAGATTAATGTTACTGAGGATCTTCTTTTTGCTATGTTGTCAAAAGGACGTTTAAGCGATGACGGAGAAATGATCTGTCAGTTTGTCGAAGATCTGTTTAAATATGAATACCTTATATTGAGCAAGGAAAAAGGCTGAGAAGAGAGGACAGTTCACAGTTTATGACGCGGATATTGGGTAACAATTGATCCTGTTTGAATACAAGGTTTTTTTCTTTTGTTGCTTATAGCATATTTGAAAGTTGTGGTTTTACTTCAGAAAAAGCATGACTGAGCATTAGGGCTAAATGATTTGACAAAACCCACACGATGCTATAATTTAAAGGCGCATTCTGATAACTCTTTTTATGCTTTAACAAAAAATCATGCTACTTAATTCAACTTTTGGAGGTTTTGACACACATGACCCTTCTTGAAGCCTATATCGTCATGTTTATTGCGAGTTTCTGCACATTGGTAATAGAAATGGTTGCAGGTCGTATCCTTGCACCTTTCGTTGGTGTCTCGATCTATACTTGGACAAGCATAATAGGGGTTATACTTGCCGGTATCAGTATAGGTGCTTATGTAGGTGGCAAACTTGTTGACAGGTTTCCAAGCAGAAAGACGCTTGGCTGGCTGCTTCTTCTGTCTGGTATCGCATCGCTCACAATAATACCGTTGAATCACCTTGTTGCGGCATACAGATTTCCCTTTTCGCTGATGACAAGGATCTTCATTGTGACAACCATCATATTTTTCATTCCAGGATGTATCCTTGGTACCATTTCGCCTGTAGTGGTCAGACTTACCCTTAAAAACCTTGACAGAGCAGGTAATATAATAGGTAAGATTTATGCGTTTTCAACCTTAGGGGCTATCATCGGTACATTTGTCACCGGATTTTTTCTTATCTCCTGGATGGGAACGAGAAGCATTATCCTTACGATGGGTATCGTATTGATACTCTCGGCGGTACTATTTGGTTCACTTTTTAAATCAAAAAAGGCCGCAGCAATATTTATCATACTTGCAATTCCATCTTTTTGGCTTATTTACACATATATCTATAAAGTACCACTTTCGGATAAAACATATCTCTATAAAGAGAGCGATTATTTCACAATAAAACTTACCAAAACAATAAGTTCCAACGGTAGGACACCGCTTGAGGCGATGATATTGGACAACCTTATCCATTCATATGTGGCGCTGGATGATCCTCTGCACATAGAATATGAATATGAGAGGATTTATGCGGATGTTTTGAAATGGAAGTTTGAAAAGAATAATGATTTCAGAAGTCTTACAATAGGGGGTGGGGGTTATACTTTCCCGAGATATATGGAAGTATATTACCCTAATGCACATATAGATGTTGTAGAGATAGACCCAGAGGTTACCAGGATTGTGTGCAAAAATCTTGGATTGCCTAAAACGACTAAAATAAGATCTTTCAATGAAGACGGTCGTTGGTATGTGATGAATTGCAAAGAAAAATACGACCTTGTTTTTACCGATGCATATAACGACCTTTCAATACCATATCATCTTACAACAAAAGAATTTGCTGAGCAGATAAGGGGCATCATGAACCCTGACGGCATATTGATGTCGAATATCATCGACAATTTCCAGAAGGGGGCTTTTTTACCTTCATATATGAAAACATTGCGTGAGGTCTTCGGACAAAAAAATGTCTATCTGATCTCTGTAACCCCTGACTTTGAAAATACCAGAATCAGTACCTTTATTGTTTTGGCAGGAAAAGGCAATATTGATATCGATGATTTTAAGAAACACATATCCGGGCGCCTTGGAGGACGTGCAACATCTGCTGTAGTTCCTGAAAACCTGATGCAGGAATTTATAAATAAAAGATATTCGATAATTATTACAGATGACCATGCACCTGTCGATAACCTGATTGCACCAGTTTTTGAAGAAAGATTTGGTTACAACAGAAAGAGTTGATGAATTGCAGCAAAAGGATATTGATTTAGACAGAGAATTCCTTTAAGATTATCATGATGCGGGTATAGCTCAGATGGTAGAGTGCAAGCTTCCCAAGCTTGATGCCGCGGGTTCGATCCCCGTTGCCCGCTCCATAATCCCACGATGAAAATATTTTGTATCAAAAATAAAGAAATCACCAGACCACTTATTAATGTTTGCTTTCTTCTGTTGTTTGTATTTGCGCTATTATCATGCACAACCCAACATGAGGTAAGAATCCTTTATATGAATGATTTTCATGGATTTGCAGACCCACATAAACCATACGATTCTAATGAATCTGAATTGCATGGTGGACTTTCATATCTTGCTGCACAGGCAGAAAGGCTTCGAGCAGAGAAACCCACGCTGCTTGTTGCTGCTGGAGATATGATACAAGGTAATAATTGGGCTAATATTTTTCAAGGAAAGTCTTCAATAGAAGCGATGAATGCAATGGGTTTTGATGCAATGGTTGTTGGGAATCACGAGTTTGATTTTGGTCAGTCGATCCTTAAGCAAAGGATAAGCGAAGCAAATTTCCCCGTTCTCGGGGCAAATGTGCAAGGCTTGAACCTTAAGCCCTATATAATCAAGGACATTGGGGGTGTTGCTGTCGCGGTTGTCGGGGTCGTGACAGACGACACACCGATTTTAACAAACCCCAAAAACGTGGAGGGACTGCAATTTCTTCCCCCTGCATATGTGAAAAAGTATATACAGGAACTCAAAGGCAAAGGTAACATTGTTGTAGTACTTTCACACATAGGATTCAACGAAGATGTTGAGCTTGCAAAAGAGGTTGAAGGCATAGATGTCATTGTAGGTGGCCACTCACATACAAAAGTTAGGGAGCCGGCAATTATTGGAAAAACCTTTATAGTACAAGCCTTTAAACACGGCGAGGCCCTTGGTGTTTTGGATATTACTGTGATGGATGGTGACATTGTTAGGGCTGAGGGCAGATTGGAACCGATAACGCCAACAGGAGAAAAAAACAAGAAGATCGAGGAGATTGTTGCAAAATACAGAGAACAGATGCAAGCAATGATGAGCGGTAGGGTAGGTGAAACCCTGGTTGACCTGGACGGAAGAAATACAAGGCTTATGGAAACGAACTTTGGAAATCTTATCACTGATATCATGAGGGGGGCATCTGGTGCCGATGCGGCGATAATAAACGGTGGCTCAATCAGGACAAGCATCAAAAAGGGCCCTATTTTAGTGGGAGATCTCTATGGTGCGCTTCCATTCGAAAATTATGTCGTTGTCATCAAACTGACAGGGCTGCAGATTCTCGATGCATTGGAACAGGGGGTGTCTGGTGTTGAAGAGGCAAAAGGAGGTTTTCCCCAGGTCTCGGGTATTGAGTTCACATATGACAGGTCTAATCCAAAGGGCACCAGAATTAAAGAGGTTTTTATTAATGGTATTCCTCTTGCGACTAATAAAGAGTATATAGTGGCAACAAATGACTTTCTTGCCGCAGGTGGTGATGGGTATAGGGTGTTTAGGGATGCAGTAAAGTCATCAAAGGATTATGAGGTGGTTGGTGAGGCAATGAAAGGGCGCAGTGATAGCGGAAGGTGGTTGCTGGATATGGTCATCGATTATATCAGGTCACAAAGGATAATTTCACCGAGAGTAGAAGCGCGTATCAAGGAGCAAAAAAAGATCGATTAAACCTTTTAAAATGTACAGTATAAAAGACTTAGAATTATAAAAGTCTATGGGAACAATCGTGAAACATATCTGGTGCCCGATGTGTCTGTAAGGCATGCACTCGTAGACTCGGGGTTAATCGATATGATTCAACGGGACAAAAATCTCCACTACGAAGCGAGAAACGAAATTGGGTTGGATTGGACGCTGACAGAGGTGGAAAGCTTATTATGGATCATAGAGAAAAACATGTTCTGCATTCAATCTGAAAAGGCTATGGCAAAGATAGAATAGAACACCAAAAACTCTAAAGGACATAGGGGTAAGGGCTTAAGTTGTTTGCCCTATTAGACATAAAAACATATTGTGAAGGTGTGAGAAATTATGTTATGAAAGGTCTTATAATAGTTTTGTTGTAGACAAACAATTTTTAAAAAACCTTGACATTTCTAAAAAGGATTTATAATATCCTCATATGGTGTTTAAAATCAACGGATGTTACGGTAACTCAAAAAAACACTACGAAACAACATATTATCTCATAAACAGAATATTGTTGCTTGATGATGGTGCAGCCACTGAATATCTTGATTATGCCACTACTAAGCTTCGCAAAAATGAATTGGAAAATTATACCGAAATAAACGGTATTCATATTGAGCCCATATTGCCAATTCATATCGTATATACAGTATGCTACGGTACTAAAAAAGGCGGCAAGGGCTTACTGTTCGGACATATGACATTGTCCATGCTCCTTGAACATCTCGACAAATACGATTTCAGTAAAATACCTGTTCACATAAACCATATTAAACCCATTTTTAATGATGAAATACTTGGCGAATTATCATCGCCTAAGAGAGGTAATATAAAATCTTTACAGCAGAGTGACCAGATAATGTTGTAATAGTGCACATGTGTCCGGCAATCAGGAGGGGATAATGTTTAGAAGGTTTACGATTTTATTATCATTAATCTTTTTGTTGTGTTTTATTGGGGTTTCTTTCGCCCAAACTCCGTTGGAGAAAGGTCTCAAAGAATTCAAGGACGAGAACTACGAAGAGGCGCTCGATAATCTCATTGAAGCCCGCAAGCTTGACCCGACCTCAACTATAGCAGCCTATTACCTCGGTCTTACATACAAAGTCATGGAGAACTACAATGAAGCCATACCGCACTTAAGAGATGCCGTCACCTTTAGTCCTCCCATAAAAGAAGCAATCGTGGAGCTTATAGACTCACTTTTCCAGGCAGGCAATATTGAAGAAACGGGTAAGTGGATAGATGTGGCTGAAAAAGAGGGTATAGTGCCAGCTCGAATACAGTTCCTTAAGGGTCTTTTTCTCCTGAAAGAAAACAAAAATGCTGAGGCTATCACAGCATTTGAAAAGGCAAAGGAATTTGATAAATCAGTTTCTCAGGCGGCAGATTTTCAGATAGCTAGCGCATATTTGAAATTAGGCAAGCTAAAGGACTCACAAAAAAGATTCAAGACATTAATTACCCTCGATCCCACATCTGATCTTGCCACATACGCAAGAGATTACGAAAGGGCGGTAACGGATAAGATTGAGGCGGAGCGACCATTCAGGTTCAATATCGGTTTGGGATACAAATACGATTCAAACGTAAACGCAAGTCCTACGTCAGGCACTGTATTTGATAATCCCAACAATGCATACCTTGTTTCAGGTCAGGAAGACACCGCAATGACGGCAAATTTCCGTGCCCTATATATAGCCCCCTTCTCATTTAGAACCCCATACAACCTTTCTGTACAGTATTCCATGCTTGCAGACAGACATTTCAGAAGAGATGACTACAACCTTGCACAACAGTCTCTGACAGTTACGCCTGGATACAATTTCAACAGGGTTTCTTTTACAGTCCCATTTATCTTTGGTTATATAAATCTTCAGAGGCAGATTGGTTCAGATTTTCTTAACAAACTTGACTGGTGGGCAGAGACACGCTATCTGCTAACATCCGGTATTATGCCTACCGCAAGGTTTATGCTCAACGAAAAAAACATTCTTGAGCTATCTTATGGTTATATGAGGAATAAGTATTACAATACCACCGAATCCACCACAGCGATTGACCCGAACGAAGACAGGGACGGCGAGAGCAACAGCGGATCTTTGGGTTGGACGTACTTCTTCAGGGAAGGCAAAGGTCTGTTCACACTTAAATACACGTACACCCAGATGGGAACAGATGGAAGAAACTGGTCGTACAATGAAGATAAATTTGGTCTCAGCCTGCTTTTCCCGACAGAGATAAAAAACCTGAAGTTTCAGTTTTCATCAGATGCTTCGTTTACAAAATACAAATATGATAATACAATATTTAGAATCAAAAGAAGGGATGATACATATGTAAACTCTCTTGCCTTGATCTATACCCTTTTCAAGGACACAGATATAGTAGGACAGTTTACTTATACCAAGGATAACTGTAATATAAGTACATACGACTATGATCGCTCGGTTGCCTCGCTAGGTATAGAGTACAGATTTTAAAGGAGGAGACTACCATGAAAAGGTACACGATAATATCGTTAGCTTTTATTGCTTTTGTATTATTGTTTTCTGTAAATATATCCCATGCTGTTCTTGCCGGTAAAGTAAGTATCAGTGAAGGTAGGGTTGATGTCTTAAAGCCAGGTAAGAATATGGTAACCCCTGTCAAGACAGGAGATCCAGTAGATGTTGGTGATATCTACAGGGCAAAAAGTGATGGTAGGGCAGAGATCACGTTCTTGAACGGTAATTTATTGAAGATAGCCCCGGGCACAAGGGCAGAGATAAAAGAAGCTATGTTTGAAGGTAACAAGACCAGCAATGTGGTCAAGCTTCATCGTGGCAGGGTACAGGCAATATCGAGCGATGACTTCATAAAAAAGGTATCTGCCTTTGCTGAAGGCAATAAATATGAGGTCCATACCCCTAACGCTGTAGCCGGTATCAGAGGGTCAAACATGATAGTTTCATTCTTAAGAGGTATTACAGGTACCCTCTTTATCTCAGGCAGGGGATACCAGTTCAACCCCAATGACCCCCAGAAGAGAGTAGTAACCATAACTGGTGGCAACATATCCTTTGTACCTGCTGCTGCTGCTGCACCCCCTACACCATCAAGAAAGGCAACAAGCAGTGAAATCAACCTCCAGGTAAGTGCGGTAACAACGGCTCCTGGCCAAGGCGCACCATCTGGAACAGTCTCTGGTACAGCACCATCGTCTGGAACAGGCGCAGGAGCATCGATGGGCACAACTGCTACGCAGCCCTCAGCAACCCAGGAAGCTTCTGCAACAGGAGCTACTGCTCCTACAACTCTAACACCAACAACGCCATCGAGTATGCCAGAGGCAGGCGCATTCAATGTTGCCGCAGCAGTTGGAGTACAACCAGCACCTGCACCAGCACCTGCTCCACCTCCAGCACCTGCTCCACCACCACCTCCACCACCACCTCCTCCAGAACCTCCTACACCAACCCCTACACCAACCACAAGCTTTAAGAGCAGTTTTTCTACTCAAATATATTATTATAGCGCACCATCAGTGAGTTCAACATTATTTGGGACTGTTAACGCTCCAGTAAGTGTTGTACTCACATGGGGGGCTAACCCAAGAGATCTCGACGCTCATACATGGATTCCACATAGCCAGGAAGCAAGCGGTTACCGAGAAGTGTATTACGCCAGCAGAGGGTCTCTTTCCCAGTTCCCGCACGCTTATCTGGACAGGGATGTAACGTCGGGATATGGTCCAGAACCTATTAAATTTACTCAATTCTATTCAGGCACATCCTATTACTCAGTTGAGAACTGGACCGGGACACCCCCTATAAGCTATTCTAGCGCCATTGTGGTTGTTAAGGACGCTAATGGTAATGTAATAACAACCTATAACGTTCCAACAACTGGTACTGAGAGCGATTACTGGTGGCATGTATTATCCTTCAAGGCAACAAGCGACGGATCATCGGCCAACCTATACACGGTAAATTCCCTTGGAGCAGGGGATCCGATTTCAACGTCATGGAACAATCCAGGTTCAATAAATGCCGTGATGCAGGGTTCGGGTAATCTATGGACACAGGGAACACGGGTTGAAACAACAGT
>Ga0116142_10003768_pt1 | contig 14966 bp, 18 predicted proteins | sample AD_UKC033_MetaG_FD_89785 | JGI IMG/M metagenome (GOLD analysis project Ga0116142, IMG submission 89785) | Active sludge microbial communities of municipal wastewater-treating anaerobic digesters from USA - AD_UKC033_MetaG | ecosystem: Engineered > Bioreactor > Anaerobic > Digestate | place: USA... | reverse complement strand
TCACTTTGTTTCATATCTGTTATTATTTCTTTTGAATCATCAACTGCCTTCGCATTAAATGGAGCAGTTTTGATATTAGGATTATCAATTCCCATAAATGAAAATATAGTATCAAAAGATTTTTGGAATTTCTTGGCTTTTTCTCCTACTTCTCTCATTTTTTTAGTCATTTCAGAACTGAATTTGTCTGCTTCTTCTGTTCCCTATAATTTATCTGTGCTAACACCTTTCTAATGAATCTTTTCTTTATCCTAATCAGATGCAACAGGCTAGGCTTTTTTATTTTGTAATACTTCTGATTTATTATCAGGTACAACATCTGTACTTTCTCTATTATCCTAACCTTTTTGTTTTATTGTTTCTCCAGACTTATCTGGACCACTTTTTTCTATTGGTTCATCAAGTAATGGATCTTTTTCCTATTCTATTAGTAATTTTTTCTCTTTAGGTTCCATAGTTATTATTCCCCCTAATTATTCTTTGAAGATATTGTATCTTCCTAAATTTTCATTATTGTAGCATATGTCAATGCCCCTACTGTTTCCTACATATTTTCAATATCGCCCTATTTCTTTTCTAATATTAAATTATGTAATAAATTCTATTTCTATTTATCTTGTTCAGATACTATATCTCCTAAATTTTTAGGACCAGTAACCGAAGATTTAGATAATTCTGTGATGGATTCTAATAATATTCTTTCTTTATAAATTAAACTCTTTAATACTTGTCTAATTTCACGTATAGTTTTACTCATAGACACCGACCAATTAATAACATTATCGTTTTCATCTGGAACAGAAGTTATCAATTTATCTAATGCTTCTTCTATCTTTTTTCGTCTTTCAGTACATTCTTGATATTCTTCTATTAACTTATCTAATAATATTTTTAGGTCATCAGAGGTTTTAAGCATTAATTCATACTATTTATTATATTTCTCATGATTTATTTTTTTTAGATCGACATTATCCTCATTCATTATGTTCACCCTATATTAAATTAAACTTAAATTTGTTAATCAAAATATACTTAATTTAAGTGTAAATTTCTGTTAATTTAACAGTAAATACTAATCTCAATTGGTGGTGAATCAAATGGATAAAGATAATATAAAATAGTTCTAGGAAATTTTATCATCCTTACATAGGGATGAGAGTAAAATATCTGATATTGAAAAGAAATAGGATTATCTTTAGTTCTGTATAGAAAAATTATATGATAAAATTGTTGATAAGTTAAAAGATGAAAATGATGAAGAAGAAATAGATTCATTAGATGAAGAACAATTATCAGGTTTAATTTTAATGGAATTTATAGATAATGAAGAACAATGGTTTGAGGAATTATAGGAAATAATTGTTCCCGATGATGTAGCTGAATTTGTTGAAGAAAATTAGTTCGAAGAACTTAAAAAATAGTTAGAAGAAGAAACAGACGAATCATCAGATGAATCTACTGATGAAGAACCCGATGAAGAACCAGAAGAAGAATCAGAAGAATAGCCAGAAGAAGAACCCGAAGATAATGATGAACCCGAACCCGATTCTATATTAGAGGAAACGGGTGAATGTGTAGAACCCCTACAAGAAGATTTATTGGTAGATATGAGCGGAGGATTCTAGGGTAATTAGTAGAAAAAAATAAAATAGATGGTATTAAATGAAGATGATTTATATGATATTTAGGAAATGATAATCGAAATAGGCGAAAATCTTAAAACTGAATTAGATCAAGTAATCGAAGAAAGAGAGGAAGAGGAAGAATAGGAAAAAGAGAAAGAGGATGAAGAGGAAGATGAAAAAGATGAAATGGGCAAAGAACCAGATAGCACTGGTCCTCATGGTCGTGGGGAAGGTCCAGGAAAAGGCAAAGCAGATGGATCAGGATTAAAGAAAAATAAAGATAAAGACGAAGAAGAGGATGAAGAGGAAGATAAAGAAGAAATTACAGAATAGGATAATAATTTAAGAAATGACATTGCATTACATATCGCTATATCAATTAAACAAGGAAATAGTCCCGATTATGCATTAGATGATGCTAGAGATGTATTTACTGGATAGGAAATAGAGGATATTATAAAATAGTATGATATATAGAGGGCATGGGCAGATAGTAAATCATTAGAAGAATTACAATAGATGAGCGATGAATCTGAAATAACAAACGAGTGATTATTATGGAGAGTAGAAGTGATTTTGTAAAACAAAGATAGAAATAGAAAGAAACTGTAACAGTCCTACGAAATTTAATTGCTACGCATAAAGATGATTCAGAATTAGTAGAAATCATAAACAGTTAGGTTCAATATTTAGAGAAAAAATTTACACCAACTACTGAATGTGTAGAAATTTAGAGTAATGTAGTTTCCAGTATAGTAGAATAGGTAACGGGTAAAAAATTAATATTAGAATCAGAAGTTACTACATATAGAAAAGATAAAGATATTATTGCAGAAGATGATAATGGGATAATTAGACAAGGACATCCAATACCATTAGATTCAAGTGCTGGTCCAATTTCATTATCTAGTGAATAGGTAGATCCATAGTAGAAGAATATAATTAACTCTTTACTTACATAGTTAAATAAACATAAAGATGATCCATAGTAGGCATAGTAGATAAATTCTTAGAATTAGTACTTACGTCAACAAACAGGATCTTAGCCATTAGATTCTGAATTACCAGTAGATTTAGATAAGCAACAAGTATCAGAATCAGAAGAAGACATAGACCCAGAAACTCCGCAAGTAGTAACACAAGAAAGTATAAATTAGAAAGAATTATAGAAAAAAATATTATAGAAAAAAGATGAAATTAGCTATGATGAATGGGATGAAATAATGTTTACTGTTATGTTTGGTGATGATGTTCACGAAGGTATTTCTAATACTGAAAACTTAAAATTATTTACTTCATCTGATTCATCCGATGAAGCACAAATACAATTAATATCTGAATGGATAGAAAAAAATAAGTTAACCGAAGAAGAAATAGATAAAATATTTTCAATTAAGACCTAATGTTAAATAAAAAAGACACCCAACGGTGTCTTTTATTTTATGCACAGGTAAACATATACCTGCCCGTTCTTTTATTATAATAATACAATCTGAATTTCGTAGCAATTTTTTTGAAGTAATATCCATGCCCGACTTCCTTATATTTCCTCATACAGTAAACATGTATAAGTTCATGCCTTATAGTTAAAATCATTTTATCCATATCATTGATAATTTTATCAGATATTCCTAATTCGGTAACTTGGATAATATCTGAACCATAAAACCTAACAGCTTTTACGTATCCCAATTTTCGGGATATTCTCGAATTAAACTTTATATTATCTAATTCAAGTGGTTCTCCGAACATTTCATTATAGAGGTTTTCCGCCATTTTTTTCAGTTCTAAATCTCTTTTCGTTTTCATCATTCTTACTACCTCCTACATATTTTTATTACATATATAGTATAACAAGTAAGACAATATAATATGTTTCAACTAAGAAACATATTATACAATAGTGTTAAGAATGATTAAACAGAAGTATAAATTTCTTCTGAAATTTGATTATGTATTTCTATTATTTTGGTCAATTCATCTTTATTATAATTATATACCATATCACAAATCTCTTTTACTTTTGTAAGTATAGAATAGTATGCTGTTATCTTTTCATCTAATTTATCATAATTAATTTTTTTGAAATCAGAAATAATTCGTTTCATATTTATTATTCCATTAAGTAGTATATTTAATTGATAAGATTCAATTTTTTTATATGTGAAATTCGGGGATGTATATATACCTTCTGTGTGCCTATATTCATAATTAAAATGATTCTCAAGGGATTCTATTGCCAATTTTCGTAGAAATTCCATTTTACTTACCACCTTTATGTTTGAATGTAAGAAATACTAATATAGGAACTAATACATAAATACTATAAAATAAATATTGTAAAATTATTTCCATTGGTCTTGAACCCACGTTTCATAGGTTTCGTCAATTAACCCAATCCAGCAATCATGACATATATAACCATGTTCACCTTCATGATCTTCCCCTGTAATTATTCTATCGCATTTTTCACACATTTCATATGATTCGGCACATTTTTCACAAATCTTTATACCAGTATCAGTTTCAAATACAAAATCTACTTCTTTACCACAAACCCCACATATTTCCATTCTATACCTCCCTCATTTTCTATTTAAGAACGAAGAAATAGAAAATTTTATTTCTGAAAGATTAAACTCTTGTTCTTCTATATATGATAAAATAGAAACTATTTTCTTTTTGTATGTTTCTACAAGACGATTATATATATTCTTGTATCGTTGAATACTATAATCAACAAGATCATCCATTACAATAGCATATTCCTTTATAATTGCATCATATGAATCTTTAAGAACTCTGAATTGTTCATTAATATCACTTATTGTATCTAAATCGATAGATGGTGGTATTAATCCATCAGAATTAAGCATATTTTCAACATTAGTTGCTGTTACTATAAAACTTTCTTTAGCTGATGCCTACATGGAATTCCTCCTTTAATATTATTCGTATGGATAACTGGTATTTGGGTCAAATTCGAAAAATTCACAATTATCTTCTGGATCATCAATGTTTTTGTCCAGAAGAGTACATTTTTCTAATATACAGTCATAATAAATACATCTCCCGCAAACATCCCCACATCTACCTTCATCCCAGAACCTATCATAATTAGACATTCTTACTCCTCCTTTTACTTACTGTTGTTCTATACTCTATAATATCACTTTATTAAATAAATAGTATTACAATAAAGTTTATATTATTAATATAGTGTAACAAACTGGATCGGGGGATAGGATTCGAACCTATATGAATGGAGTCAAAGTCCACTATCCTACCATTGGATGACCCCCGAATTTTTAATTTATATGGAAATATTGATAATCTTTATTTCCGTTTTTATCATAAGAATAAACACCAAATTTTTCCTATAATTCCTAAAATTTATCATCATGTCCATAATAAGAATAGTTCATAATACAATATATATGTATTAATTCGTGCTATATAATTTTACGCAATAATGTTAAATCATCTTGATATATATTATTTATAAGAATATTCATATAGTGTCTAGAAATACCACTAACATATTTATCATCATCTATACTATTACTCTTACTGGATGTCAATCTAGATACACTACTCTTATAACCAAATTGTGTAGTAATATAACTATTCATATACCAATCTGTAGGCCATGTCGTATTTGAATCAATAATATCATAACCAGTATACATACCACTAATTACTACTTGACCCAATATATTATCTGGTAATTCCTAAAACGCTATTGATGATGTTAGTTCCATATTAAACATATCTAAAAATAACAAATTCTAAAGAATCTTTAGTTTTTTATTATCCATTATAAATTATTTCCTCCTTAAATGTAAATCCAATCAAAATTATACTATCCAATAAGTCTATCAAAATATCCTAATGGAACAAATTCTTCATACAATCCAACAAATTTTCCGTATTTTTCATCTTCAATTATAATATTAGTGTGATAATGACCAAAATACCATATTCTAAATTCTATATTTAATAATTCATCTAAAAACTTTTCAGTGTATGAATGTGAAGATCCTTTACTATCATAAAATCCATTTTCAATAAAACTGCCTTTTAGATAAGACTTTAATTTAGACGGCATAGAATGAGTAAATATATAATCTACTGTATTATTTACTGCTTCTAATGAATTAAACGCATTTTCTATTTCTTCACGTGATGGTTCTTCTTCTTTCCACCAAGAAATATTTTCGGTTCTATATTTCTTATCTATACTAAGCCCGCCACCCATTACAAATATTTTATTATCATCTATATTATATATATTACCACGTAATAGATGAAAAATATTATTTCGTATTACACCCACTTCATTTTCAAATTTATTTTCTCTGGGAAATGCATTTAGTCTGGTAAAATTTTCATGGTTTCCATCTATAAATAAAATTGGAATTTCTAATTTTTCTAATTTATTCAAAAGATTTTTCTCTGTTTCAGTTTCATCAGGATCAAATATTACACCGAAATCTCCTAAAATAATCAATTTTTCGCAATCGGGGGGAATTCTATTAATTTTATAAAAATCAATTTCGCCGTGTAGATCACCAGTTAGGTAAACCATCATATTCTCCTACTATTAATTTTCTTATTTCCATTATAATCTTACCTACCATATTCTTACCGTTTCCTTTTCCTATTCCCCAGAAACTATCATAGGGGTTTGCTTCAATTAGATTCTAATCACCTGTTTGAATAAGATAAGTCCGTAAATATTCATTATCATGAAACTTGTGATAAATTGCTTTATACATTACTTTTATTCGATTGTTATCCCAATTTGGATCTATTTTGTGTTCTCTGGATTTCCCCAATTTTCTCTATTCATATCCATTAGCCTATTCAAGTATACATTTCTAATATTTAGGATCGGTGTCCTTAAATTTACAATATTGAAAATATTGTTCTACACAATTAAACATTTTTCCATCAATATGTAAGGTTACTGGATACATGTTAGATAATTTATCTTTATGACCATAAAATTTTATTTCCACAATTAATCCTCCATTTTATATATATTTTATCAGTAGTTTAAAAAGTAGATCCTTGTTGCAATCCGATTAATTATTTTTTAATACTTTCATTTCATCAATTGCTTCCGTATTAATGGGGCAATAATTTTATTCATTTCTCTTGTAATTTGCTTTTTAATATTTTTATCTAATGTTTCAAATTCTGGATGATCTTTTATGAATTCATTTAATACATCTTCTGAATAGTTCTTAATAATTATACCAAAATCATCAAATGATACTTCACCAATTTTACTAACTACTGATATATACCTACTTTCAGTGATATAATCTTTAATATATTCTTTAATATATTCTGTATATGTTACAACATCGGGCGGTAATACTTTCTTTTCTTTTGGAGATTTTATTTTTTCAGAAAATTTATCATTTTTATTTTTTAGTATTACTCTGTTGCCATTTCTAAAAAATAGTGGTATATCTGGTTTTATTACTACACCTTCTGCATAATTATTTTCTATTTCTGGAAGATCTAATTTTTTTGGTATTGTAGTAATAAAGTTATTATTAAAATTCAAACATTCATCAAATGTTCCGATAAATAAAGGTTCAGCATATAACAATCTGGTATTTGCACACACTAATTCAAATTTAGTAGTATCAAGAAACTCTATTTCTCCAGTGTCAAGATTTGGAAATGCTATATCAAATACATAATATTCATTCCATGGACAATATTGAATTCTATTTTGAACTTTTTTTGCACCCTTAACTTTTATAACATCTGGATGATTATAAACACCGCCGAATATTTCACCATATATTATAATATATGGAAAATACTGATTATAATCATTTCTTAAAATTTGATATATATTATAAAAATCGTTGCTATAATTATCTAAAATTGCAGTATGATTATAAAATACTTCTCCAGGAGATAAGAATTGACTTCTTTTCGCTACTTTTATATCTGTTGGTGATACCCAAAAACTAAGATTAGATCCGTCTACTTTTTCAGTAACACTCCATTTTATATTTTTACTATCATATCCATTAATTCTTATTTTTTCTATTTCCTTCTTTCTATACGTATTTTCAATTTCACTATATTTCTTGAATTTCATATACATTCCTCCTTATTTAATATTAGAATATCTAAATTAGTAACAAATTCCATGTTTTTCTGCCTTTCAATATAAATCTCCTAATTCTGCCTGTAATGAATCACTTAAATCCTCATAATATCTAAGATTGTCTAAAATTATGGGAATATAATTAAACATCTCTAAAATTATATCTTTTTCACTAGAACTCATATTACTATATTGTTTATCAAGTAAAGATTTAGCTTTTAATTCCCAAAATAATTTTATATCTTCAATATCTTTGCCTTTTTCAAATTTGATTACACCCATTGATTTTATCCCCCCATTACAGTATTTATCATTATAATACCATATTGTATATTACTATTAATGTCAATTCTATTTCAAATATATTAAATTATATTAATGTATATTTTACATTTAGTTAACTAATAAACATCAAAATTTTATTATAATTAATAGATATACTAACCAGTAAGTTACTATACAGTATACTATTTATATTATAACATAATTGAAGGAGTTATAGATGGAATTAAATGCAAAATTAATTGATTGTATGGGCAACGATTTTACACCTGTAAAATAGGCAAGAATAAGTTATAATAAAGAATTAGGAGAACAATCCAAAGATTTAGAATTATTAGAAAAATTATTGAAATTAAAACACATGGTTCCATTCGAACATATAACATTGACCTTTGATGTAACTATGCCCGTTTTTGTATAGAGACAACTTGTAAAATATAGACTATCGTCTTGGAGCGAAGTTAGTAGACGTTATACTAGATATAATAAAGATGATAGTTTTTTTATACCTGATTTTACTAATTACTAGAATGGTAAGGAAATTGAAACTATAATGTCAGATATATATGATAAAATTATTTTGGCATATGATAAACTTATAGAATTGGGACTTAAAAAAGAAGATTAGCGGATGGTATTACCTGTATCGTATTTTACTCAAGTTATATGGACAATGAATATGAGAGAGTTTATCCATATCATGGATCAACGGTTGGATAATCATTAGCAATGGGAAACGAGAAAAATAGTTGAGTTAATGGTTAATTAGGTAAAAGAAAAATTTCCAAATATAATAAAAATATATTTAAATTTAAGGGGGCAATAAATTATGAAATTAGTAGATGGTAAGATTATAATGTCAGAAAGTGAGCATGCTGAATTATCAACATATATGGTGAATAGGTTTAAAAGATACAAACTTTTAAATCATGGTATTTTATCAATGGAAAGTTTTTTGGACTAGCAAGTAAGAAGAAATTTAGCATTATCTAGAATTCCAGGAGATGGGGGTAGTGGTAGATTTTTATTTGGTGATAAAGACTTTTGGATAGAGCTTAGAGAATAGTTAGGTAGTAATTTGAAAGTATAGTCTAAAATAGAAATCGCATCAGAAGAACCACTACAATTTAATATAAGTTTTAAATTCGAAGAAAAAAATAAAAATATAACAGATTAATATCTAAGGGGTATTTACCCCTTTTATTTTGGAGGTTAAAATATGGAAAAAGGTAATACTTGGTGGCAATATTTAATACTGGGATTGCAACATTAGTTGACGATGTTTAGTTAGACAGTTTTAGTTCCAATTTTATGTGGAATACCAATATCAACGGCTTTATTGGCTTCTGGTATTGGAACATTAATATTTCATCTGGTAACAAAACTTAAAGTTCCTGTATATTTGGGATCTAGTTTTGCGTTTATTTAGCCAATAAATTAGGTTATTTTATACTATTAGGGCGGATAGGAACGGTTTAGTAGTGTACCCGAATAGTTATAGAATGGATTATAGATAACACCAGAATAGATTTAGTATGCAACTGGTGGTATTCTTATGTAGGGTATATAGCAACTTATACTGGTAGCAATAATACATTTTATTGGATTAGAAAAAGTTATAAAATTATTTCCTCCTGTAATTTCTGGTACAATGATTATCCTAATTGGATTAACATTATCTCCTACTGCAATTAGTATGGCTTCATCTAATTGGTTATTATAGATATCTTAGTTATAGATTTAGATACTATGTAATTTATACTTAAAAGGTTTTCCAAAAATCATATCTATTATTTTGGGAATATTGGGTGGATATTAGATTTAGTAGATATTCGGTCAAGTAAATTTTTAGGGTATAACTCAATAGTAGGTTGTGGGAATCCCACAAATAATCTTACCTAAATTTTCAGTTTATTAGGCAACACTGATTATCCCCATAATGTTAGCAACATCAATTGAACATTTTGGTGATATATTTTAGATATCATCAATTACAGGAAAAGAATTATATAAAGATCCTGGAATAGTAAGAACAATGTTAGGAGATTAGATTTAGGATATATTCTAGGGATTTATTGGTGGACCAAGCACAACAACATATAGTGAAAATACTGGAGTATTAGCAATTACAAAAGTTTTTAATCCAGTAGTAATGAGAATATAGTAGGTATTTGCCATATTAATGTAGTTCATTCCAAAAATTCAATAGTTTTTATATTCAATACCAACTTAGGTTTTAGGTGGTATAATGATATTATTGTTTGGATCTATTTAGTCAGTTGGTATTAAAACATTAGTAGAAAATAAAGTTTAGGTTGATGGTGAAAATTTAATTATAATATCTATAATGCTTGTAATTGGTATTGGGGGAGCAACAATATCACTTGGTAATTAGGTATTTTAGGGTCTTGGATTATAGGCGTTAATAGGATTATTACTTAATTAGTTTTTTATGTTAACAAAACGATAGTAAAATAATATATAATAAGAGTAAGGAGGTTTTTTATGTTTAATAATCTTGAGTTAGATTCGTTTTTAGCTTTTATAAAAGATATTGACTTGATTCCAATAAAAGAGAAAGAGGAAGAATTATGTTCATTACTAAATAAAAGAGAACATAATAATCCTTATCATATGGAAGGAAATGCTTGGATTCATACTGTACTTGTTAAATCTGCTATAATGTCTGATTTCCAGTGGTTATATAGAGATCATAATAACTATTCTGAATTAATTTCGCATATCTTGGCTATATATCATGATGCGGGTAAAGCGTTTATTACAAATAAAATTCAATCAGATAATTTTAATCATTTTTATGGACACGAATTGTTATCTGGTATTATAATAGAACAACTTTTGAAATTTTGTCCTTATAATTATGTTTTGTTACCAGTAGAAATACCATTCATAAAAAAGGTAATACAAATGCATATGATCAATCCATATAATATTAAGCCAGAAAAAAGACATCAATTAATTTTGGATTTACAAAAATATTTTACTTATTACCTAATGCTTAAATATTCAGATATAGAAGGAATGAAAATGTCCAATGAAATATCAGAAGAAATAAAAAATAATATTTTAGATCAAAAAAAGAGAGCAAAAGAAGAAATAATTCAAAACACTACTTCTACTCTTAATATGATATGGTCATCTAAAGATGGAGATAAATGTATAGCAAATTCTAATATTAATTACGATCTTAATTATTATAATACAATTCCACGGGATGAAATTCTTTCTTATTTTACTATTCACCCTGTGAATAAGAAAACTGTTATTGTATTAATTGGAACTCCTTTATCTGGAAAAAGTACAATTCGAAAGGAATTAATTAAGTATTTTACAAATAAAAAATATAAAATAGATATTTTATCTAAAGACGATATGAGATATGAATTTAATAATTCTTATGATATAATGAATAAAGAAACGGAACGGAAAGTATCACTATTAGCTAATACCAAAATAAAAGAATTTGAATCCAATGATAGTAACATTTTAATAAGCGATAATACCAATAAAACTGTTAAAGTAAGATTGTCACAAATAAGTAACTTTAAAAATAAAGAAAAATATGATATAATTTATGTATATGCAGATTTTATACCATTATATAAAAAAATAAACATAACTAAAATACGGACTGAAAATATAATTTCACCCAAAGTTATTTTAGAGCATCAGGCAATTTTAGAACATCCAATATTATCGCAAAGAGAAAGATATATTAAAAATTTATCTATATTAGAATTAATTTAAAGGAAAAAATATAGGATTTTACAAAGATAAAGTAAATTTATAAATTTCAATTAAATTATATATAGTTTAATAAGGAGTGATTATATGGCAAGCACAAGATTGCAAATAACCCGTGGTAATACATTTTTATATATTCCAACTGAAGGACAATAGACATTGCAATTTGGGTGTGAATTTGTAGAAAATAATGTATATAGGGAATTATTACCAGAAGAAACTGTTACATGGTAGTTAAAAGATTCAATTTAGGGGGTTTCTATTGATTCCTAGACTGGATTGTTGACAATAGATAATACAGTAGTAGATCCATCAGAAACAACAGTTATATAGACAATGGGGCAATATGTTGCTAATTGTCCAATAAGATTTTTTCATGAACCAGATATGAGTAATGTTAAGCCCCCATTTGAAGAAGAGGTTGAATTATTAGAACAATCTGTTATAGAGTTAACTGAGTTATTATCTGATCTTTATGGGGGGATTCAATAATGTTTGATAAAAATAGTTCGATTGTAAAATTATGGGTAAAATTCGTAGAATAGGGTAAAAAAACAAGAGAAGAAATACCACCCTTACTAAATTTAAGAGAAATTGTAATACAAGAATTAGATAGAAAAACTGGGACATAAGTCCCAGTTTCTATAATTATATAGGTTAAATTAATTTAACGGGCATAAACCATACCTATTCTTTTTCTTTGGTATGTCTATTAGTATATGAAAATACTACGATACTATTAGAAAACAGTCTATATTTTTCTCTAGATAACTCATCCTAAATTTGAGCCTACATTTCCTAATAATCTTTATCAAAATCCCCAATAAAAGTAAAATTAACCGTTTGACCTTTTACTTTTTTACTTAATTTTCTTACTATTTGCCCCCTAAATTCGTCTCTGTGTTCGCCCTTTAAGAAATCTATAATATCTGAAGTTTCACCATCGGTAGACTCAGAACCATTATTGTTAGGAGTCTCTCCCAATTCTTCTTCCTGCGTTGATATATTGTTAATCTCTTCGTTATTATCTAATTCCTATTCATTCATAACTTCTATAATAGCTTCATCAATTACAGAATCGAAATGTCCAGAAAACTATTCTCTTAATATTTTTATCTATTCCTATTTTATTAATTCATTAAGATCTTGTTTATTCATTTATTATCCCCCCACTATTATTGACCTGGTTGATATCTCATAATCGATTAAGTTAATTGAAAATTACATAATAAATTTAAGTTTTAGTAACAATTATTTATGTATATTATTGTATAATACTTTATATAAAACAAAAAAGGAGAGATTTAAAACTTTATGGGGTTAAACAGTTCTGATGTAAAAGAAATAAAAAGGATGAGTAGGCATTTTCATGGAAATGCTAAAAATAAAATAAGAACAATGGAAAGAATCCACGATCCATTACCTAAAAAAAGAAATAAATATGTAGATGACGATGAAGTAATTGATTTAGATGATTCTGAACTTTGGGAAGAAATTTATATGGAAAGTGAAGATGAATTTTTAAAAACATTATCAAAGAAAAAACTTAAAACAGATGATATTGAAATAGAATATGAATAAGGATTAATATATGGATTAGATCTTATTATTTTCTAGATATGGTATTGAAACTGGAATATAGCTAACTAAATATCTTATTAATTATGGTATTGATATTTGGGGGATAAATGATACAAAAACTATAATAGTTAAATATTCCCAAAATGAAAATAGATAGATAACTATAAGAAGTAGTAATAATATTAGATCAAACTACGAGTATCTTACCAACGATAAAACCCCGAAAATACTAATACGATGGGGATCTACATAGAGTATAAACGTAAATTAGACAATACTTAGAGAAACAAATAAAGAAGAATAGATTAGAAACTCTGTTGATAAATTTATACAATTTAATATCTTAACATCTCGTAATTTATAGTAGCCTAAATATGAATATGGATATAATGGATAGGTATATTGTAAATCTCCATTTACTTCAAAACCATATGAAAATATTAAATATGATAATATTTCTAAATAGCCTCCAAATGCTATTTGTACTAAATAGGTAGATATAACTACGGAATATAGAGTTCATTATATAAAATTGCCAGCCGAAACTAATGAATATAAGATGTTTGTTCAGAAAATAAAAACAAAAGAAACTGATTATTTTAGATTTAGAAATGGTTGTGAATTTAAAGTTAGAGATACTATACCAACAATAGTTGAACAATATGGTATAGAATAGATTAAAAGTCATGGTCTTGATTTTGGATAGGCAGATGTGGGATATGACGAAAACACTAAACGATAGTATGTATTTGAGGTTAATACGTCTCCTGGTCTTATGGGTATAAATGGTAAGTTTGGAGACGATGATTTACCCAATAAAGGAATAATTTATGTGAAATAGTTAAAAGAATTTATAGAACACAATATATATAAGTGAACTACCACGAGGCTGAAGCCGTCGTGGTTTTTGGCTAAGATTTTATAAAAATAAGGGGCAAAGCCCCTTATTAATTAATACTTACTCAAATTACATTAAAAAACTCTTTCATTATATTTACAATTTCGTTTCGTATCTAATCTGTCATATATACATTTACATAAGGTATTTCATGTTTATGTTCTTCCATCTACTATAACAGTCTTACAATACCGCTATAATCTACCTACATCTTTTCATCAATTTGATTTACATCTCCCAATAATACTAACTTACTATTACTTGATATTCTCTATACAAGAGTCCTAAGCTCATGCTACGTGTAATTTTGCTATTCATCCTATATTACTATCTATTTATTTATACTGCTACCTCGTATATAATTGATTGGTCTTATTTCAAATAAATCACTTTTACTATTATTTACGACATCAAATTCATCTGGGATTTCACCATCAAATAATAATTGTAAATTATCTACAATACCAGTTAAAAAAGGTAATATCTTTTCGTGCTGTGATCCTGGTAAATATCCTAAATCTTTATGCTGATTTATTATTGAAGGATTTACTATATATACGATTTTGTTATATTTTCGGGATTTAATATCAGGAATTGATAGTTGTTGAATCTACCCGTATAACTATAATAATGTTTTACCAGTTCCAGATTGACTTATAGAAGTCAATATTTTTATATC
>Ga0116142_10003765_pt1 | contig 14975 bp, 20 predicted proteins | sample AD_UKC033_MetaG_FD_89785 | JGI IMG/M metagenome (GOLD analysis project Ga0116142, IMG submission 89785) | Active sludge microbial communities of municipal wastewater-treating anaerobic digesters from USA - AD_UKC033_MetaG | ecosystem: Engineered > Bioreactor > Anaerobic > Digestate | place: USA... | reverse complement strand
GCGTGGATTCTAATGGTCTCGCTTGCCTGAGAATCAGAAAATATATATCCGTAGGTGTACTTCTTGTATCGCTCTGGCATATCGTAGTCATCATTCTTTGAGTCATATCGACACTCAATGGCGACTCCGTCATCATCATCCTCAACGTGTTTATAAACTTTAGTTCCAGAAAGAACGTGTAAAATTGGGCTTGAGCCAAAAGTCAAAAGAGCTGTTGGAGTCCAACCAGTGTAGGTTGTCCACGCCTCCTTATTGCTATTTCTCTTGCTGGCTTTTCTATCAAAAACTAAAACCTTGTTGTTTGAGGTAGCCGAACCAGTGGTAACAGCAAAGTAGATTTTGTCATCATCATACCAAGCGGAAGCGTTTGAAAGATAAGTCAAGTTTGGACTATAGTTTAGGTTGGTACTCATTACCTCTGAGTCATAGCCATAATCGGTTTGTTTGATTCTCCTGATTAAACCCTGATTGTCAATAAACCAGAGTTCGTTGGCTCCCACTCGAACAGTACCTCTTTTTGAGAGAGTACCCACTGAGGAGTCTACGTTTTGGATGTTAGATGAGGAAGCAGAGAGAGTCCAAGATGATGAGCCATAACCCGATAGGAACAAGTAGGAGTTCTCTTTGAAAATAACTAAGGCATTCCCCAAGATGTTCATAGTGACTGCCTTGCCCTCACCTGGAATGTCAATGAAGCTGGACGCAACCGTATACGTCTCTGGGTTTCCAAAGTCAGACCAATAGATTCTGTTCGTATATTTGGTGCCAGAAATATCCACATTGTTTATGTGGAACATATGGTTTTGATACCAGCGAATTACGTTCCCAGATGGTGTGGATGCAGCCTCGGCTGTCAATCCGCCAGCCCCACCATCCCAATGACATAGATCGTTATCCTCAGATGAGAAGTAGATTTCATCATTAGCTGGGCATGATTCAAACCACACATCCTCAGCACCGTCAGCTATAGTTGTTGTAGAACCCAAATTAGTCCAAGTCGTTCCAGAGAGATACTGAACAGTGGTTGAGTGCTGGATTAGGAGTTTGTCGCCAGAAGATTGTCTATAGACTCCACCAGACTTAACTGCGTTGGCTAAAGTCCCACCGAGTTGAGTTAAACCTTTTCGGCAAATTAACCTACCTTTGTAGGTGATGTCCCAATTCTCAAGAGCAGAGGCTTGGTTCCTATCAATAGATTTGCGAGAAGAAGCATTGTTTAAGCCTCCGTCATAGCTTTTGTGCTGGTAGGTATTAAATTGAGCCATTAGTACCCTTGATCTACAAAGTAGAAGTCAGAACCCTGAGAGACTTCCACACTTCTTGGTTGGTCAACCTGTCTTGAGGCAAATTGTTCTGCGAGGCGTTTAACATCTGAATCAAACCTAACCCTCATCCTCTCAGCCGCAACGTGTTCATCGTTTTGATCTAGGTAGTTGGCATACATATCGTATTTAAGAACAGATTGCATCCTGTGAGGAATGTCTGGTTCATCGGTGTCCTCTGCCAAGATGGTGGGAGTGTAGGCATACCAGATGGAGAGATTGTTGTCTCCAGTGGTTTCTGCGGCTGGCAGAATACCAAAGTAATCACCTGAGATGTAGTAAAAAGGCTGGCTTTCTGTAAAGCTCGCACTACTTGTGTCATAAATATCACTCGCCTGACCAATATTATTCAGGGGTAAAGCCCGAACATAAGTGGTGTCGTAAGTTAGAGAAACCAAAATCATCTTCTCAAAGTCAGAGGGAAGTTCGTATTCAACTTGGTTTGAAATTAAAGAAGTGGTGACTTTCTTAGTAAAGTAGTCTGGATTAACCTCGGTTAGTTCGGCAACCGCTTTCATGTAGGCATCATTGAGCCAATAGAGTAAACCTGTATTATCGACTTCTGAACCACGCCCTGCTGGTCCAACCATGTTCTTGAAGTCTATGAGGAGTTGTGCTTTTGTCATAATAAAAAAACCGCCATTGGCGGTCTCAAACTTGCTAGAGTACCTTTAGTATAACACATTACTGCCACGGAGTAGAATTACCTGTGGTCTGACTCCATATTGTAGTTGAATTAGTTGGCTCTACCCACCCAGAGCTTCCTCGATTAACCACGCCCCAATTTTGCTCCACTGAGATACTAACGTCTGGGCTGTAAAAAGTGAGTGCGACTATTGAATCATCAAATAGAGCATCTCCAGTTATAGTTACGTCTGGGTTAGTAAAGGCAAGTCCATCAAAAGTGGGTTCGGCTACAACTCCTACCCCTTCAATAACCGTGACATTAGGTGAAGTAAAAGTTAGTTCATTGACTGTATCGGTGATCTCTGCATCGCTTGTAACGATGATAGATACATCGGGGTTGGTAAAAGAGAGAGAATTAAAAGTGTCAGTTGCAGTTACCCCAGCTCCTTCTGTGATTGTGACGTTAGGATTAGTTATTGTAACTGAGTTAGCTGTATCAGTAATAGTGACACTTACTGGTTGATCATCTTTATAGACATAGAAACAGAGGTCATAACTATTGGAACCTGACCACGATGCACCGTAACGTGCTTCATTACCACCGTGACTAGGGGAACTTGCATCCATCCCAGCAGATACAAAATTGTTATCATTATTATAAATTAAAACCAAACAATATTTAGTCCCATTTGCAAGAGTAATCTTCTGATCTCCAGAAAATGTAAACGTTATTAAACCATAAGATGTACCAATTGTTGAAGTGTTTACCGCGTCTGATGTAGCCAAAGCACTACCTGTTGGTTTACTTGATGTACCAAATGTTCCTGTATGTGCGTATATATAAGCGTATATACTTCCAGTCGCACCGTCTTTTTTCAAATAAAACTTAACACTATTTAATGTTCCGCCATCACCAGTAAAAGATTGTGAAGTGCGAGAATAAAATCCCCCAATATTTGTTAAATCACGGTCGCTACTTTGATTACTCTCGCTATAGCTATCTACGACTGTTGCCATAGGATTATCCTAAGTACAAAATACCATCGGCACTCCAAGTAATTGTAAAGTTGCCATTGCTTGAGGTTTTATCTGCACCAAAGTCTTTGTAGGCGATTAGTAGATCATTGGCAGCAGTACCCGTAGAGAGATAGATTACCGCACCCCTAGCCGTTATAGACGAACTACTCCAGGTAGTATCAGCAGCATCAAACACACCTCGGTTGTTAGCGTCATCTTGGGTAATTGTTACCGATCCTAGAGTTGCTCCACCCTCAGTATACCCATCGCCAGTTACTTCATTGGTAACGTCAGCCCGATCTAGGTGGGTGTCAATGTTGGGAGTGTAGGAACTTGTTACCAGCATTACCTTAATTGTATTGGTATCAAGGTCGATACCACCATTCATGATGGATTTTTTGAAAATGTTATATGTTGCATTTGCCATATATTCTCCTAAAATAAAAGAACGCCTAGTCGGCGTTCATAATTACAAGATACAAATTGTAGTATACACTATTTTGTTTTGGTTTGCTTTTTAAGCTCTAAAATCATTATGTCTATGGCTTCTTTTGCGGTTTTGCCGTCATCAAGTAGCTTTTGGAGCACCTCAACAAACTCCTCTGGCTTGTAAGCTACGAAAACCTCTTTGTCCTCGTAAAGAATAGCTAGTCTCATTGCTCCATTGCCTCCAATTTTGCTTCGTGCTCGGCTACCGCCTGTTTCAGACGGATATACTTATGGATATGGTCAACCTCGCTGTTACCCAGAGCTGGTGAGCCGAGCCGAAACCGTAGTGAGCGTAATGCTTGCCACTTGTCCATAGAGGACTCTCCTTGAGTAGCGAGCCAAAACGAAATGTCCTTGATTTGTTCTTTCTCCTTTGCTGAAAGATCATTGGGATTTAATCTAAGATATGAAACGATGTCTTGGTCGAGAATTGCCTCTGAGCCAAGTGATGTTGCTGGTTGAGCATCTACTTTGATGGTGATATCTGGCATAAGAAGTCGTAGAGCCTTTTACTTTCATTTACGAGGTTGTGTTTAGTGAAAACCTGCTGGTAAGCAGCGTTACCGATGTTTTTCCGCACACCTCTGTTTGTAAGTAATTCTACCATTGATTCATAGAACTGCTTAGCGGTCTTGTACGGCATGGCTGTTTTTGTGCTGATTACTTCTTTATATGGAGTGACATTTGAAACCACGGAGGGAATCCCTAACGCAGACATTTCTAGCCATTTAATAGGGCTTTTGTAGGAATTGAACTCATTAGCCTCTAAAGGGATGATTGCAATATCGGGTTCAAGAGCGTTCATGCGGAAAGAGTGGGCTTCAAATGGTGTCCAAGGCAATACTTTAATCCTATTGTGGTACTTCTTGGGGAAAATACCCATATAAGAAGAACCGAGTAGGTAGAGGTCAAAGTCATGCTCCTTAAATAATTTAGCCAGGGGTTTCTTAATGGTATACCAATCTTGGTAGTGACTTGGTGAACCACCCCAGATTACTCTTAATCTTTTGTGCTCCCTATGGTTTGTCCTATACCAGACATCAAAATCAATGGTGTTGGGGTTGACGTAGACGTTCTTATTAAACTTACCTGCGTACTTACCGAGCTTGGGGGTAGTTACAGTTACATAGTCAAATGTTTGTAGTCCTACATGAAGCGATTTCACCCGAAGTCTATTAGCAGATAGGTCGAATCCTTCCTCTCCATCTTTCCAGAGTGGTTTGCCGTCAAACTCAGCTTCTGACAAACCATACTCTCGGTAGAAATCAGATAGGGGCGAAATGTAGTCAATAGCGTCATCAATGTCTAAGACGGAAACAGCGTGAATGTCCAAATCACTCATTGAGGTTATTTTTCTATACCCAATCTCTCCACCCTGTCTGACAAAGATAACATCGGCAAGGTTCATTATGTGAGGAAGTCCCACATCCCTATCTTTCTCTATATCTAAGACGTGTGCACAGCCTTCTTCAACAATATTGAGTCCGTCAAATGGCTTTCTTATTCTGTAGTAGGAACATCCGTCTTTACCTACGGGAAGTGAAAGTATTTTCATGTGCGTTTTATCCAATAATGACTACCATTGGGGTTTTTACCATTAAATAGTGTAATGATTGCATCAGCGGTTTCTTCTGGAGTTAATCTGGTATCTTTGTCCTCTCCTGGGAAGAACTCCTCTCTAAAGCTGGTATCTACCCTTGATGGGCAAATAGCATAGTGCTTTTGGTTGCCTTCCTCAGCACAAGCCTGAGTGATCGTGATTATTGCCTGTTTTGACAGCGTGTAGAGACTCCATGAGTGATATTTGTCCAAAGTTGGTCTCGAACTCATGTTTACCACTACTTCTAGGGCATGTTTGACTGAATACTGAGCTAGTAGGTACATTATTTCAATATTGGTTAAAAGCACCTCTTGTAGTCGTTCTCTACTGGTATCAGCTACGGTATTCTTCTCATAGATGCCAATGTTGTTGAAAACGTAGTCCTTACCAATGAAATGCTGTTCGACATTGGCTATCCCCTCGACAATATCCCCAAGAACCTGTTTGCAGTCTAGGTTGAGGTTTTTTGTCCTGCCGATTACAGTAACTTCTGCTCCCTCAGCGATACATTTTCTAGCTACAGCCTCACCAATACCATGTGTACCACCAACAATGAGAACCTTTTTCCCAATTAAGTTTGGTTGTTCTTTGTATTCGATTGGTGGCTTAACCATTATTTCATGCATCGTTTTTTAATCTCCGTACTACTAATAAATGGGGTGTATGGAATATAGAGCAACTGAACTCCCATTTCGTATAATTGAGCCCTACTCATTTTAATTTGCTCAAAATACTTGTCGCCCCAATCACTCCCAATCACTAAAAAGTCTGGTTCGACTAACTCAATTAGGGGTGCGAGGTCGTCTTGAGTATTTACCACTACTTCATCAACGAAATCAAGCATCTTTACCAGATAAAGACGCTCTGAGAGGCTGAAAACGGGCTTTTTCTTCTTATACTGGTATGTATAGTCATCTGAATTAACCCCAACAGTTAGATTTCCTAATCTAGAAGCAGATTGTAGGAACAAAACATGACCTGCGTGGGTTATGTCAAAAGGTACCGACAGTGAGAACTGTCATAAAACCTCCTTCCAGTAGTCAAAATTGACCACACGATAAATTGTTTGTTGAGACACTCCTAATTCTTTCGCTATCTCAACTACCCTCCTACCACTAGCTCTTTGCTCCCTAATCTTGCGAACTTTCTCATTGTTAAGAACTGCATTAGGATGTTCCTCTCCATAAAGAACTGGTGGACTAATGTGACGCCCCCTACTTTTGCAATCTCTAATATTATCCTTCTGATTTCCCCAATATAAATGTTTTGGATTACAACAGGCTGGGTTGTCGCAAGTATGATTGACTTGCTCAGCTTCTTTTTCTTCATTAGTCCAAAAAATAAGTGCTAAACGATGTGACAAGTATGTTTTCTTATTTATTCTAAAAGTACCATATCCAAAATGATGCTTACTAGCTTTCCAATACCAACAACTATTCCTATTTACTCCGACCATAACTTTACTCCAAAATCGCACCTCATCATACTTTGTATACTGCATACTGCATTATAGCACATATCACAAAGCCAACCGTTAGGACTCGGCATTTACATTCTTCCATAGTGTTAAATGAGTCGCATCCTTCTCCCATGACTGTTTTCCCTTCACTGGTGTTTTCCAGTTGCCAAACCTCCATGTTAAAAACTCCTCTATTGGAGACGGAGTTGGGTAGGTACAGCCATTAAACTCTAGTTCACCAATGGTTTCTAAAAACCTCATCGGTTTCCTGATTATACCATATTCATTGCAATTTATTGCACACTCGCCATCTTGGTAGAAGTAGTAGATATCAAAAATTACTCCCTTCTTTATATAAGCAGTTTGCATGGGATGTCCTCGATAAGTCATTGAGCGAATCGGCTCAAAACCAACTGGCTTAATCAAAACAGGTCTGTCTGAGAGGACATTGACGTCAAGATCAGTGTCGTGGGGAATAAAACCCTTGTCTCTATAAAACCCAAGGAGCGTGCCAGAGCTAATCCAGTGTTTAATGCCGATTTGGCTTATACCATCGTTCAAGACGTCTTGTGCAAGGATTACATCAATCGGACCAATAGGGAAGTTGGTTAGGTTGTAGACATTGAGTTCTTGTGGTGTTAGATTTTCCCAATTACCCACGGTTTAATTAAGTCCTCATTAAATATTACTTTTTTAAGTATCTTTTTGTCAGTCAGCCAGTCTTCCCCATACTGAGGAGCAAACAAACTGTCTAAAAACGTGTATACAATCTGGCTAGGAAACTTAACGATGAGTCGATGGACTTTTGACTTCGAGTTGGGACTCAACTTAGCTTCCTGCCTCATGCCATTGTAGATGTCTATAATCTCTTGGTCAGTATAGCATTGGATTAAGTGAGTCCTGTGTGTCTTATTTAATTTACTTACCACTCTGAGGAGAGCTATTCTCGATTCTTGGTCTGCACCTAGTTGATCTGCCACCCCATGAATGTTTTTCATTACACTCATTATACAACAAAAAACCCCAGCGGTTAAGCTGGGGCTTTAAGCTACTAGGGTTTTGAACTATGAAGTTTTCAAACCAGTAATCTTACCATTTGCTTTTTCAGCACGGACTTCGAGGGTTAGCTCGCCTTCCATCGTTTTAGCAACGTAAGAACCCACTGATGGGTAGTCCTCTACCACGATTGGTCGGAGTGTTGCCACAGCCAACGAATCTTTTTGGTAGATGAAAGCCTGATCGGTTGCCATGAATGGGTCCATTGACACCTCTAACACACCAAAGTCTGATTCGTAGACATTGATCGAGTTGACCAATTTCTTTTGATCGGCATTGATGTTTTTGGTGCTGGAAGCCGTAAATGCACTAATTTTCCTCTTTTGATAAGAGTTGACCAGTACATTTTTAGGTCTACCACCTGCATCGTAGATTGTCTGCAATGCGTCGTTAAACATGGTTTCAGTCAGGTATTCAGTACCTGTGCCTGTTCCAGTTTGAACGTTGGTGGTTGTCCAAGCTAGGACACCTTTCAGTCTTCGAGCAGTACCAGATGCACCAGAGTTACCAGTACCAGTAATGAGGGTTTTCTCAATATCGGTAGCTAACTCTTTCATCTTCCACTCTAACTCTTGAGCCATCAAGTCATCAATACCGTACATTTGAACGGCTTGCTGAGTCTTGGAGACTTTAGCGTTTTTGTAGAAGATTTGTGTCCAGTTACCAGTTGCTGACGGAACACTAGCTTTCGTTAGTGAGTAGTCTGCACCTTCGGTTAAGGCATTGTCTGAACCTGTGGTGAGCGTCATTATCTGGGATTCGTGGTACTTCCCATTAGCTTTTACTTTAGGCAACCCACTATAGAGAGGGGTGTCTAATTGTGCCACTACTGAAATTAAATCAGTAATGTCACGAACGTTTGTCGAGACGTCATAGGTCTTGACAGCGGTTGCTTGTGCCATATTTTACTTTCGGCTAGATAGCTCTTTTGATGAGAGTGCGTAAGGCATCCTCATCTCCAGACCTGGCTGAACTTAGCAAGTCATTTTGAGTTTCACCGATTTGCGAGCTTCCTGAACCATCTGAAACTTCCGTTTTAGTTGGTTTGATTCTGCCCGTAGCTTGTTTGATAGCGTAGTCAAGCAACTCTGCTTCGTGCATTTGTTTGTATGCCACCTCAAGGTTGCCTATGAGGTTATCTGCGGCATACTGGAGTGCCTTTTCTCGCTCAAACTTAGGTCTTCCATCTTTGCCATCATACTTTTGGGATAATGACTTGATGTTGTCCTCTAGCTGTCTATCGGCTTCTTTTTCTTCCAACACCTCTTTTTTGACATATCCCATATCTGAGAGATATCTGTCGAGTTGTTGTTTAATGACCTGCTCTTGATCTCCAGCAGGGGCTGTGCCCCGATTGGTTCTCAACTCAGCAAGTTGTCTTTCCAGCTCTTGTTTATTTTTTACTACTGACTCAAAGCGGTCATAAGGAACCACCTTGGTTGGTTGTCGCTTCTCTGGAGTTGCCTCTTGAGTTGCTACTTCCGTTTTATTTTCTGCTGACGAGGCTTCGGCAGTTGTCTCTGCCTGTTCGGTGGAGTCCACCTGTACGTCTTGAGTTTCCTCAATCATATTTGCCTTTCATGTTTAACGACTCCTGCAGTCGGTGGGCTACTAAGCTACATTACGCACTCCAGCTCCCTGTAGAACCTGGTCCCTAAAGGTTTGGATGGCTTGAATCACTTGCGGATCAAGCTCTCCCAGCCCAGATTCCTTTTGCAGGAAGTTGTCGAGTACAGCAATGTAGTCTTGTCCAGGTCGGGTAGGCACCTGTGGTGTTCCACCCTCAATCATGGTTCTAATGGCAGCAAACGCCTCTTGCCCAGAACTTTCTGGGTTCTTTAATTGATCTTGTTTGTCCATTAGAGAAGCCTGTTGGTCATATTGTTTCTGTTGGTCTTCGGCTTGTTTCTGTTTAATCTTCTGCACTACATCAGCAATGTTCCCCACGCCATACGCATCCAAAATAACGTCTGGAGGTAGGTCTGGAACCAACTGTGCTAGTTCTTTAACTGACTCTCTCTTGGCTTCTGGAGTAAATGAGAGATAGGAGCTGATTTTCACATCAACAATGTTTTTCTCCCCAACAACAATAGTGTCTTCTGGGATTTCTGTCATTGCTTGAGCCACAGGTGAGTCTGCACCAACCACCCTAATCATCTCTGGTCCAGTGGCGTAGTCTTTAATGACAATCTTGCGGAGATCCTGGTATTTTTTAGAAGTTAGCCACAACACATATTCGTAGACATCCTCTAGGAAGTCCTCGATGTTTTCCACAAGCTCACTCATATTATTGGAGTCACCCATTTGGAGTGACTCAATGGCTTTGCCTGAACGAGCACCAGTGGGTACACGCCCCATCATGGCATCGTGGATTGAGCCAATATCTTCTATGAACTTGGTGGCGAATTGAATCTGCTCAAAGACAGCTTGGTTCATTGGGGCAACGCCTTGGGTGCTCATTTCATAACCACGTTTCTTCTCAATGATTTGCCCATGCTGGTTGTTGAAAATCCTTACCCCAGCACCCTTGTCGGTAACTACCTTGACCTTGTTCATTAGCACGTTGTACTCAGCCACTGAGGAAACTGCTGAATTAAGTAGCTTTTGTGGGTCGATCATGTTCTTTACCCAGCCCTCGCCAAACATAGAAAAAGGCATGATGTCAGCAGAGAGCTTAAAGAATGGAATGATTGGGGTATCTATTTCCTCTGGTTTGCGGATTATTCTCCCACCAGCGGTGGCACAGACATATATTTTGCCGTCTTCTTTGTACCAAAACTCCTTAACGATAGTGGTTCCATCGTTGTTTATTTGCTGGTTTGAATCATAATTTAAGAGTAGTTCTTTGTAAGAGGAGGATGACCTGCGGTTATCTGGTTTAACTTCCTGCACTTCTTTCTTAATGTACTTCTCATCCTCTAAAAGAGAGTCGATGGTGCGTGAAACAGCTAAAATACCATACCTAGATTGGTGATGGTCGTAATTCTTTGGGTCGGGGTAGTAATCAAAACAATCAACTGGATTTATAACGACATCATCGCCACCCCAGACCACCTGCCACCAAGAAAGAGAGGTTTCAAGGGCTTGGAACGTAGATGCCTTGAGTTTTGGTCGGAGTTTCTGGGTTTCATGGATGTAATCTAGGAATTTAGTTAGTTTGTTGACCTCTGTGAGTGAGTCATCACTCAAATCATCTGGAATTACCTGAGCCTTTGGTTGGTTTCTAAGTACGTAGTTGCGAACAGCCCTTAAAGTGGGGTAAATGCGGTTTATTGAAACCTGTGGGCGACCATCATTGGGTGGAGTTCCAACAACCATGCGTGATTTCTTGTCATAACGGGCATAGTGGTAGCCACGAACCCACATACCATAAATAAACCACTTGTAATCCCATTTTTTTCTTGACTCAGAGGCTTCTTGCCACATCTTGTCTAGTTTAGCCATTAGTTTTTCGTCTTGCTTATTCATCTTCGGCTCCTTCTAACCAATCTCCAGCATCTTCTAATGGGATAGTCTCATCTGGTGGGTTCTCTTGGTTCTTTTCTGGCTTTTCAGAGAGCGATCTATACTCAGTTAGGTCCTTCGACATTATCCGATTAACTAAATCCTTGCGTTCCAGATAGGAAAGAACGAGTGTAATGATTACAATGAGGGATAAAATTATTGTTTCCATAAAAAAACCACCCCGAAGGGTGGCTCATAATTATAAGAGTTGTAAAAGATTATAGCCTAGTTTGCGGTTTCGTCAACTTCTGGGCTTTTTCAGCAGTTAATTGCTTCTTTTGATTCACATAATTGATTTTTCCACGCTGATAAACAATTTCTATCGACCCATACGAGTCAGTATTGACCATATCTAGGATGCCATCAAGCATTTCCCTGTAAAAACGATCAAACTTTAGGAGTGAATAAAACTGATAGATGTCTGGAAAATACAGCTTTAGTTCTTCTTCAAACTTGGTTTTAGAATCTGGTGATGTCGATTTCATCATAAAAGGTGTATTCGTCAGGTGTTTCTTCTACAGGCGAGAACGTACCTGACAGGCGTTCTTCTTTTTTCCTCTTTTGTGGCTGATAATCATAAATATACATAGAGTTTAAGTCCCCAACAGCATCTAAACAATTAGAAACTAATACTCCATTGGCAAAATAAAAACCGTACTTAGTGGCGAGGTTGTACACCTTTTCTTCGCCTTTTGGCTGTAGCCTTGCATTTCCCTGAACAATATTTTGACCGAGCGACAAAGAAAGCCCTATACTCTTTACCACAGATCTTGCACCTACAAATGAAAGTTTTCCTGTCCTTCCAGGTTTCCCTACCATGTTTGGAGTGCCACCTTTCGCCCTCTTTAGATGCGTGCCATTTTTTTGTAAGGTGGTGTATCCGACCCAGGTGTTCTTCTCGCCCCTCCCAAAAACCCCAATTATGCCTTTTTGCATGCTCGCTAGTAGAGACAAGCTCAAGATTGCTAATGTCATTATTACCAGGGTCACCGTCAACATGATGGACATGAAAACCAATAGGAATTTTGCCCTTATGGTGTTCCCATACATCTCGGTGTAGAAATCTTGTCTTGCCACCAAACTTTTTGTAAGCAGACCTCCTAAAATAAAGTGCGGTATTTTTGTTTTTTGAATTTGGGTAGCGGCGGTAAGGAACTCCATTAAAGTATGTGGTTTCTGACATACAAATATCATATCAGAATCACCCAAAGAGTCAACCTCTTTAATACCATTGCTTGTGGGGATTCTATGATCTGGAGTACACCTAAACACCCCGTAGTCCTTAACTACTCTAATACCACTACACCCAGCCCTATATACCTTATTCCAACCAAAGGGCGACCAAACAAAATCGCCAACTACAACAGTCCTTATTGGAATAGAGCCTCTTTTTGTGAGAACCATCGTATCTCCAGTAAAACAGTGGTCGTTGGCTTTTTCTGGCACCTCTGACTCATTTGCGTCACCAGAGCGTTTTTCTTTCCACCGATACCTCTCGAACTCAGCAACAATGTGTTCACAGCTTGGATCAACAATAAACTTGCCCGATTTGATTCTCTCAGTTAGTTTTTGTATTTTATACCGCACATACGACTCTGATTTCTCTCCAGATTGCTTTCTAACTGGTAGAAAATCCTCTCCTAAGTCCTGTAAGTCCTGAATATCAGAGGCGTGGGCTGAATCCATAGTGGAGTATTCAAGTTGTAGTTCTCCCCGTTGTTGTTTAAGTAATTCTGCAAGTGGGGGGTTGGTTAAGCCAGTCTCATACACTTCATCTATCATGTACCAAACATCATCCTTATCAACAGCTATCAGAGCACAGGCGGTTGGGTTGCGAAAACCCTTGTCTAGTCCACGAATATAGTAAATTGGTTTGAAATCAGGAAGCTCTTTAACGTGCATTAGACGGGAGAAACACTTATAAACAAGACCTGTGTAAGTCTTGAACTCAGCCAAATACTCCTGAGCGAAGTAATCTTCGGTGAGGGTGAGCCGAGCCGAATCAAGTTCCTCAGTAGGAATAAATGGATTATCATAGGAAGTGAACTTAAATGACTTAAATTGGGGGTCTTGGTTCTCCTTTAGAAAGAGCTCATAGAAGTGGTTGTAGCCCTTTGGAGAGGAAATAAACATAGCTGGAGCAGAGAAGTCAGTTAGGGTTGGGCGGAGAGCTTCTTGCCACACCCAGTCCCAATCTCTCATAGTGGCGATTTCATCCACAATCAATCCGTTCAACTTAACGCCTTTCAGACGATCAGGATTTTCAGCAGACTTTAGCTGAATACGAGAGCCATTGGATAAATCAAGAGTTAGGTCGGCTTCGTTGACTCGCTTAATATATAACTTGGGGATTTCTAGTCGGAAACCCTGAAACCAATGGATATCTTTGCCCTGCTGGAAAGTAGGAGACACAATCCAATAGAGTCCCTCCTTCTCAGAAGCCCATTTAAGCAACGCCATCCTAGAAACAAGTGATTTACCCCACCGCCTACCAGCACAAACAACCTTAAACCGATGTGGGTCATTAACAACCTCTGTTTGCCCACTATGGAGTTTAACTTTTAACACTGTGAAAGTATACTATATATTGTTCAGTATTTCTTTTTAGGATTTGATTTTATAAGATGATTGAAAATTTTTAGTAGTCTTGGGTTTGGCTCCCTATAGCACCCCGTTACAAATGCGGAGTGGGGAGAAATGAGGAAAGCAAACTCATTTAGTTCGTCCTCAGTAAACCCACCCAATAAGTTGATTAGTTCGTTTTTCATATCGTTTTTGTTTCTGTTCTTAATAATAAAGCTAGTGATTTGTAACCTTTTTTCTTTAACCAACTGCTCAGTGCCATAGTGTTATCAGAACCAAAGTCAATTCCATATTTATCGGCTATTGTTTGCATCTTGGTTTCAGCAGTTAGGACTGGTCTTGGTTTCATAGTGTTAACATATATGTTTTTACATGTTAATAAAGTAGATTTTTATTAACATGAGTTTTTGTTTCTAATCTTACTACTTTATTAGCACCTAGAGAGGGAGGCAAGAGATTTGCCGAGGATGTAACCCTTGACGTCATTGCTGGCTTGGTCAACTATCTCTAGCCACCGCATACAACTCAGGTTTTACTCGTATAGTCACTCTTGCAATTACATTACGGAGTGTTACTAGGACTTGCACCGTTCTACCCTATGTCTAGGGTTCACTCCTTTTTGCGTCTACCTATTCCGCCACTCCCTCTCCAGATGTTAATGTGCTGATTGCCCAAGCGTGGAGGTGTTTGCTTGCTTGCCCGCTAGTTTACTTCCTCCACACTCAGACGATCAACGTACTCATAAGCCAAACAACTGAACACAATAATTACTACTACAAACAACACAAGTCCTCGTATATGGGTACTCAATATTCTGTCTATGGGTGCGTGAATTGAGCCAGCCATTTACTACTCCCTGTTCAGTAGAAAAGTCCTTAGCAAGATTCTCTCCCAGCCTCCTGTAGTTTCCCTCCCTATATAACCGTGGAGACACTCTTTTCTTAAATCCAGTGTGGCTCCAATCAGTTTTAATTTCCTCAGCACGAATGGCTGAGTATCTACACAACTTGTTATCCACAACCATAACGGGGAGATTCCTACGAGCCCTCCACTCCTGAACAAGAGTAAACACCTTTTCTCCCTGAACGAATCCTTGAGCAGGAGCAACAGCCAACACAAACAAAAGTAGCGAGAGTAAGACTGTTTTCATGAGTTTGACTCCTTATCCTTTTTTACAAAATCAATATGTTTCTGACACAAATGAGCTGGTTTAGAAAGCCAGTCATCCCCGTTCCAATACCCATTCTCAGAGAGAGCTACCGATAAATTAGAACACCCTAAACGATATTCACACTTCCTGGGTAAATACTTCTCCTTC
>Ga0116142_10003764_pt1 | contig 14975 bp, 10 predicted proteins | sample AD_UKC033_MetaG_FD_89785 | JGI IMG/M metagenome (GOLD analysis project Ga0116142, IMG submission 89785) | Active sludge microbial communities of municipal wastewater-treating anaerobic digesters from USA - AD_UKC033_MetaG | ecosystem: Engineered > Bioreactor > Anaerobic > Digestate | place: USA... | reverse complement strand
CGCCGCCGGCGACGCTGAAGCCGCCGAAGCCCGGTAAGCCGCTGCTACCGACTTCGCCATCGTCGCCTTCCGCGCCCGAACCACCGCCCGAGCCCGGCAAGCCACTACTTCCCGAACCGCCGGTCTTGCCGTCACCGTCACCGCTGCGTCCGGAAGCGCCGCCGCCCCCGCTGCCGCCGCGTCCGCCCGCGCCGCCTGTGCCGCCTGCGCCGCCGCCGCCGCCCGTGCCGCCTTGGCCGCCCGCGCCGCCGCCCAGCGTTCCGGGCGGGACAATGACGCCCACGCCCCAGAGCACGTCGCCCGCGGCCACAATCGATAACGGACGCGAACCGGAGACCGTCACTGTACCGGTGGTGACTTCGACCTTGTCGAAGCGGAACACCGCGACGCCGGAATCCACTTCGCCCGTATAGGTCGAACCGCCTTCGACCGCCAGCGTCGGTGGATTCGCGTCCGTGTTGATCGTGATATCGCCCAAGGCTTTCCCGCTGACTATGAGCGAGCGGCCTTGCGTGCCCAGTCCGGCATAGGGGTCATAGATACGCGTGCTGAACACAGTGGGAAACACCTGAATATGCTGCGTATCGCGGTGATGTTCGTGTACGACGGACGTGACCCGGCAGAAGTAGGTTCCCCGGTCCGCCTGGGTGGCCCCGATGTCAAAGATGAGGCGCCCGTCCGCGTTCGGCGCGCCGTAGGGCACGAATGTCGTCTCGCCGATTAAGCGGCGATACCATTGATAGACCAGTTCCGTGGAGTCGGAGATAGTGGCGTCCACCAGGTCCTCATCCGCGCCTTCGCCGATAACAAACGAGAAATTGTCGGGCGGCTGGCGCGTGATGGTAATCGGCACCACGCGGATGCCGGTGATCACGGTGTCCGTATCGGACGCGCAGCAACTGCCGAGCACCCTGGCGTAGAAATAGTGATCGCCCGCGGTGAGCCCGTCAATCTGGAGCAGTCCGCCTATCCGTATGTCACCGTAAGGCGCGTACGCCGGTTCTCCCGGCGCCTTGTAATACCACTGGAAGCGGTACGGCTTGTCCGCCATGGACAATTGCACGTCGTACGTCCAACTCCCCGGCGAGATATCGGAGCCGGGCACGCGCACGCCGCCCGCGTCGAGGTTGCCTTGGGGTACCTGCGAGAAGATGTAACTCTCGGGATACTCCGCGCACTCGTAACCCAGAAACATCGAGCGGTTGCCCGGCGCGAGCGCATAGGACGTCACGTTGGACTGGCCGTCCGCGTTGAGATTGCCCACGGGGTTGGCGATGGAAAGACGCGCTCCTTGGCACTGATAATTCGCGCAACTGAACGAGTTGATGTAGTTGGTCAGGGCGGTGCAGATAGACGCCGCGGGTACGCGAATGCGGACGTTTACGGTTCCTACCCCTGAAATATCCACGGGGACGGTCTGGTCAATGTTCACTATGCCGGCGCAGCTCCAGTTGGTCGCGGCGCCCTTCGCTGCGTCCGGGGGGAATGCCTGCGCGGCCAAGCCTTCCATGATCCCGCGCAATACCGCCTCGCCGTAGTCCTTCGGCAGCGGCGCGCCTTTCTTCAGGTCCTGCAGCAGCCGGGGCAACACGTCCACGATGACGCGCTTAATCACCACCGCCTGCAGGTCCTTCCAGTAGTTGATCCCGTACTGGTCGCCCATCGTCATAAATCCCGCCGCCAGATCGACCGTGTCGGAACGCATGAACGGATAATCATCGCTGTCGAGCAACGATCCGCCCGGCTTGTTCGGGTCGTAGAGGCTGGGAACGTCGAAGCACGTCGTGCCCACGATCGGTATTTCGGGCAGACAGTTGGCCTCGGGACTACCGCCTTCGCCGGTCTTGACGGTGATCGTCCTATCGTAGCTGATTAGACCACCGAGGGCGGTAAAACTTACGCGCACGTTCGTCAGCGTCAGTTCCGTTGCCGTGATTCGCGCGCGGTTGAACTGGAAGGAATCGCGAATCGCCTGGCGCGGCACGGTGCCCGGCACGCAGCCCGTGCCGTTCAGTAGTGCTTCGAGCAGCGCGAAATGATCGTCGTCGCGTATCCCGTTCTGATCGTTGTCCACCGCCACAAACAGGTGCGTGCTCTGCGGCACCTCCGTATAGGCCGGCGGCGACCCGTTCCGCCACAGGTTGGTGCCCTGCGTGTTCACCAGCAGCGCCCCCAACTGCTCGTCGTAACGGTCCAGGGTCGTGTCATAATCGACCGGCGGGGACACTTGGGCCTGCGCCAGGGTCGCGCAGCACAACAGCGCCGCCGCGAGAGCAAAAAGGATTCCCGGATTCTTCTTCACGATTCCTGCCCTTTCCGTTGCGACACGAGGCCCTCGTGTCAAAAGATGAGACCTGAACGACTGCCGATACAGCCGATAGAGCGCAAAACCGTTCTTCACCGCGCCACTCCGTGCGACCACCGCACTCGCGGACTTCAGGGCCGCCGTTCTTGGCCTGCAAGACCGCACAATTAAGACCCGAGTTACGCCGCAGCGCCGACGCCGCCCCAAGCCGTTTGAATGATACAATAAGACAAGAAACCTGTCAACAATGGTGCCTTAGCATCCCGCTCTTTGAACACGACCTATTTGACCGTCAAATCAACACGATGCCGAGCCGTTCCCGGGGACGAGTGCGCCGCCGGCAACGAGCGGTATCCGCGGTAACCCTCGTCGGGCGCGGAAATGTTCCTGAAAGCACAAGGGGATCTCCCTTTTTCCGCGGTGTGTCGCGATCGGGGTCTTTCCTGGCCTTCCATCGGGTTATGGGGCAAGACGTGCGCGCGTGTGCAGACTTTCCCCCAATTTCACCCACCCCTATTCGTCCCGCGCGGTCGATCTGGACAGAGGGAACCGCGAACTTTCGCCTTTTCAATATATTGGACTAATCTTGACCTTATTGGACCAATGACCACAACATATTGTGTTAATCTTTCTTATTGCCACGTTATCTTTTTGCTACGTTGCTTGTTCGCTGTGCCGAGGGGATGAAATATTCTCTTGACAGAATCATCGAGAATTGCTACAAGATGGCTTATGAAGTGGGTCCACGTGGGAAATCGTGGGTGAAGTTGTGTATTACGGCGAACTGAAAACAACGATCGACGACAAGTCGCGCGTCACGATTCCGTCGCGCATGCGTCAAACCATGCGCGTGCTCAAACACTCCGACTGGTATATGACGTGTGGCTACGATGGTTGCATCTTCCTCTATCCGGAACAGGAGTGGCAGCGGGTCCTTGAACACTTCAATCAGTTCGGCCCCCTGGATCCGCGCGCGCTGGATTTCCGGCGTCTCCTTTTCAGCAGCGTGTCGGAAGCGGTTCTCGACGGGCAGGGCCGGATGCAGCTTGTTCCGTATCTCCGCGAGCACGCCGGGCTCGAGCCGCGACAAGAGGCGGTGATCATCGGGGTGGGGCGGCACATCGAAATCTGGAGCGTGCCGGCGTGGCGCGCCTTCCGCGAGCAGCGCGAGGCGCAACTCAAGGAATTGGCCGGGGACATTTCCCCGCCGCGACTAGGTCAGGGCCGTGCCGTCGCCGCGATCGGCGACGACACCGACAATACATCCAACGTTCCCAGCGAGGGAGAAAGGGCGCGAACATGAACGTGGACAGACTGGAATCGGGGGCGGTGACGGTGTTGCGGGCGGCGGGCGATCTGGACGAGGAGGGTTCGAAGGAGTTGCGGCTCAGCCTGGGCGGGTGCATTCATGACCAACGCACGCGGGTGGTGCTCAACTTGGCCGACGTGAATTATGTTAGTTATCTAGGACTAGGCCTGCTTGTCGAGCGCCTGCGGCACTGCCGCGCCTGCGGGGGCGACCTCCGTCTTGCGGGCGTGAACCTGTACACGCAGCGGCTCATGCGGATGGCCGGGGTTATTCGCCTTTTCGCCATCTATGACGAGGAGGCCGTCGCCATCGACTCGTACCGCAAGGCCGCGTAGCGCGGGGGCGCGCGGGCGCCGCCGCCGGGAGAAGGCCCCATGCCGGGCGAAGTCGATGCCCCGCACGTGCCCGTCCTGGCCGGACCGGCCATCGAGTGGCTTGCTGTCCGGCCGGAGGGGACCTACGTGGATTGCACGGCGGGCGCGGGCGGCCACGCCGCGCTTATCGCGCGGCGCTTGCACGGCGGCAGGTTGATTGCGATGGACCGGGACCCGCATGCCGCGGCCCTCGCGCGGCGGCGGCTCGAAACATTTGAATGCGTTACCGTGGTCCGGGCCAATTACGCCGAACTCCGCGCCATTCTGGACGGGCTCGGCGTGGGCCGGGTGGACGGCATCCTCATCGACTGCGGTGTGAGCAGCATGCAAATCGATACGCCCGAGAGAGGATTCAGTTGGTCCCGGACCGCGCCGCTGGACATGCGCATGGATCCGACCGGCGGCACGACCGCGGCCGCGTACCTGCGCCGGGTCTCGATCGAGGACCTCGTCCGGGACTTGAAGGAGTTCGGCGACGTGCGGCCCGCGCGCCGCATCGCGCGGGCGATCTTGCGGCGGCGCGACGCGGGCGCAATGGAGACCACGGACGATCTGGCGGCGGCGGTGCGCGAGGCCCTGCCTTTCGCGGGGCCGGAACCGGAAGAGTTGAGAACTGTGTTTCAATCGGTGCGAATCCGGGTGAACGAGGAACTGCGCTGGATCGAGGCGGGGCTGGCCCAGGCCATCGACGCCTTACGCCCCGGCGGCAGGGTGTGTGTCATCGCGTTTCACTCCGGCGAGGACCGGGTCGTGAAGACGCTTATGCGCGACGCAGCGCGCGAGCAGCGCCTGCTTTATCCGGACGGCCGGGTGCGCGATCGCATCCCGCCGCGGCTGCGCCTTCTGACGCGCGCGCCGGTGCGTCCTGACGACGAAGAGGTGCGCAACAACCCGCGCGCGAAGAGCGCGCGGCTCCGCGTAGGGGAACGATTATGAGCAGCATGGCGAGGACAGGTCGAAAACGGGAAAAGGAAGCGCGCCGCGCCTCCCTGTTCGGGTGGATCGTGTGGGCGCCGTTGTTCGCGGCGCCGTTCACGGTCGCCTTCTACGAGGTCTGGCTCAATACCCAGACGTGGCGCAACGACTATAAGCTCATCGAAATCTCGGCGGAGATGAAGCGCCTTGAGGAACGCCTGCACACCCTCCGTGTCGAGGAGGCCCGGTTGCTTCCTCTGGAGTACCTCGAAACCCGCGCGCCGCATCTCGGGCTCGTCGAACCTCAACCCAGCCAGATCGAGACGATCTACGTCGATCCGCGTTTCGACCTGCAATACGGCGACACACCGCAGTTTGAACTGGCCCGCGGCGCGTCGGCCGCGGGCGGCGGCCGGCCGCCTTTGCTTGACGCTTCCGCCGCCCGCGCGCCCACGGCGCCTGCGCGACCGCCCGCCGCGCCGTGGCTGCTGGATGAGTCACCCGAGAACCAGTTGGGCTCGTTCTGACGGTTGATCGTCGGAGGTACGGCTATGTCACCGGCAAACACCTCGTTTCACCGGCGTCGCGCAAGGCGCGCGGAAGACCGCTTTCGCGCCGCCATGCCCGGCGCGTGGTACAGATTCCGTGTCTATTCCACCATGGGTTTCTTCCTCGTCGCGTTCGCGGTTATTGTCGGCAGACTCTTCTACGTCCACCTCTGGCCCGCCGAGTATCTTGCCGACGAGGCGAAAGCGCATGAGGGGCGGGTGGCCGTGCATGTCACTCGCGGCAATCTCTATGACAAGAACGGCGTACTCCTTGCGACCGACGACCGCATCCCGTCGTTGTGCGGCGATCCGAAGGTCGTCAAGGAGCCGGAACGGGTCGCGCTCCTGCTCGATGTGGCCCTGGGACTGGACGAAGAAGAGACCCTGGCGCGCTTGTCCTGGCGCACACAGGAGGGCGGGCCCCGCCCGTTCGTGTACCTGAAGAGCCGCATTACGGACGTATCCAGCGACGAGGTCAAGCGAATTGCGGCACTCGCGGGCAAGGGCGTATTCGTGATCCACGAGCCCATGCGCTACTACCCCCAGGGAAAGTTGGCGTCTTCGTTGCTTGGATTCGTGAACCTCGTGGGGGACCCCTGCGAGGGCGTGGAACTCGAATTCGACAAGTGGCTCCGCGGCATCCCGGGAGAATACCGGGCGCGCAAGGACGCCAAGAGCAACCTGCTGAACTCGCTTACGCTCGAATTCAAGCCGCCTCAAGGCGGCGACCACGTCTTTCTCACCATTGACGCGGTGATCCAGCACGCGCTTGAACAGGCCCTTGACGCCAACATCGAGCGCTGCAACGCGGTCCGCGGCGCGGGCATCATCATGGACGCCCACACCGGCGCGATCCTCGCGTTGGCGCACCGCCCGGGCTATGACCCGAACCACTACGAGGAATTCGACAAGGAACTGTGGAAGAATCGCGCGCTTCGCGACGTGTTCGAGCCGGGTTCCGTATTCAAGATTGTCGTTGCCGCCGCCGCGCTCGAACTGGGCGTCGTCACGCCGGAAAAGGTCGTGAACTGCCGCGGCGGCAGCCACAACTTCTACGGGCACACCGTCCGCGACGTGCACCGGATGTGGGAGGCGCCGTTCCGCGAGGTCTTCGCCGAATCGAGCAATATCGGCCATATCGAGGTGGCCTCGTGGGTGGGCGCGGGCCATCTCGACGAATGGATTCGCCGATTCGGTTTTGGAACCCGTTGCACCCTGGATATTCGCCCCTTCGAGGAACCGGGCTTCGTGCCGCGCCGCGAGCGGTGGTCCCGGTTGACGATGGGGTCGCTGCCGATGGGCTATGAGGTCATGGTGACGATGCAGCAACTGGCGCGCGCCATGGCCGTGATCGCCAACGGCGGCTATCTCATCCAGCCGTACCTGTTGGACCGCGTCCAGAGCCGGGAAGGCGAGGTGGTCCATCGCGGCGGCGGCGGCGCGCGCCAGTGCGTGCTTTCGCCCGAGACCGCCGCCACGATGCGGGAACTCTGCCACGAAGTGGTGCTTCACGGCACGGGGACTATGGCGAACATCCCCGAGTACCGCGTGGGCGGCAAGACCGGCACCGCCAAGAAGGTGCAGCGGGGCGGCTTCTCGAGCGACAAGGTCACCGCCGTATTCGCGGGGTTTGCGCCGGTCGGCGACCCGCGCCTCGTCGGGGTTATCGTCATTCACGAGCCCATGATCCAGCGGCATTACGGCGGGTACGTCTGCGGCCCCGTGTTTCGCGAGGTGGTGCGGGAGGCGCTCATTCGGCTGGGCGTGCCGCCGGACCCCGTTCAAGGGACGGTCGACCCGAACGCGAGCATGGAGGAAGACATGCACGTCATCAGGCCGCGCGTCCTGCTCGCCAAGGAAGAGGCCGCGCGCACGTTGTTCCTCGAACCGTTCGACGACCGGGAACTCGTCGCGCGCGAACGGGATGGTACGGAGTGGGTGACGGGCCTGCCGGATTTCACGGGAATGACCAAGCAGCAGGCGTACCAGCGGCTGCGCGAACTCGGCGTATCCTGGACCCCGCAGGGCGTGGGGCGCGTGATCGCGCAGCACCCCGCCCCCGGCACCCCGGTCGAGGAGGTCGACACCTGCCGCCTCGTCTTTTCGAACCGCCCATTGGACTCGGAGCATGACCAAAGCACAGCTATGTGAACTCCTCGGCCTGCCGCCCGCGCCCGGCCCGGATTTCGCATTTGCCGGCATCACGGAGGACTCCCGCGCCGTACGGCCCGGGGCCCTGTTTGTGGCAGTGCGCGGCGGCGCGCATGACGGCCACGCGTTCGCGGCCCAGGCCGCGGCCGCCGGCGCCGTGGCGATCCTCGGGGACCGCGCGGGCTGCGCCGAGTTGTCGGGCCTGCCGTACATTTTCCATGCGGCGCCGCGCCGCGCTGCGGGCATCGTGGCGCACGCCCTGCACAGCAACCCGTCGGCAAGTCTCACGGTGATCGGCGTGACCGGCACCAACGGCAAGTCGAGCACGGTGTGCCTCGTGCAGTCGATCCTCGAACGCGCGGGCTTCCGCGCCGCCAAGTTCGGCACGCTTGGCTACGAAATCGCCGGGGAAACGCTCCCGGCGCCGCACACGACCCCCTTCGCCGAGACGCTCGCGGAAAACTTCGCGCGCGCGCGCGACAAGGGGATGTCGCACGTCGTCATGGAAGCCAGTTCCCACGCCCTGGACCAGGACCGTGTCGCGGGGATTGCGTTTGACGTAGCCGCGTTCACGAATCTTACACAGGACCATCTCGATTACCACAGGGACATGGACGACTACCGGCGCGCCAAGCTCAAGCTCTTCCAGGAGATCGAAGGTCCCGGCCGTTTTGTCGTCGTCAATCGCGAAGACCCCGCCGCGGACGTCTTTATCGCCGCCGCGCGGGTTCCCTGCTACACCTTCGGCAAGCGGGGCGACTGCCGCGCCGCGCGCGTCCGGGCCGAATTGCGCCGCACCACGTTCCATCTGGAAACCCCTTGGGGCGGCGCGGAGGTGGCCATGAGCCTCCTCGGCGAGCACAATGTGAGCAACGCCCTCTGCGCCATCGCCATTTGCGGCGGCCTGGGCATTCCCGTCGCCGCGCTTGCCGAGGGCGTGGCCGCCGTCGAACGCGTGCCGGGCCGTTTCGAGCCCGTCGACGCCGGGCAGGACTTTCAGGTCGTCGTCGATTACGCGCACACCGACGACGCGCTCCGAAACGTCCTCAAGGCGGCGCGGGCCATCTGCGGCAAGCGTGTCCTCGTCGTGTTCGGCTGCGGCGGCGACCGCGACCGTGGCAAGCGCCCGAAAATGGGCCGGGTAGCTGCGGAAATGGCGGACTTCGTGATCCTTACGTCGGATAACCCGCGCACCGAGGACCCCGTGCGCATCCTGCTGGACGTCGAGGCCGGCGTGCAGTCGGCCAACAGACAAAAGGGAGACGGCTACCTGGTTATCGAGGACCGCGCCGAAGCCATCGCCCGCGCGCTCGCGATGGCGCGACCCGGCGACCTGGTCCTGATTGCAGGGAAGGGGCACGAGGACTACCAGATTATCGGGACGACGCGACGTCACTTCGACGACCGGGAGATTGCCCGCAAACTGCTCGAGGACCGCCCCTGATGGCCTGGCGATATACACTGGCCGAGTTGGCCCGCATCGTCGGCGCCCCTCTTCCCGAGGGAGAGGGCGGGGGTGAGGGTTACCAAGTGGAGACCTGCGGTCGGGCGGGTGGCGCGGTCGGGAGACCGGCCACAACAACCGGCTTCGCGCGGGTCTGCACTGACACGCGCCAACTGCGGGTGGGCGACCTGTTCGTGGCGCTGCGCGGCCCGAGCTTCGACGGCGACGCCTTTGTTCCCGAAGCCTTTCAGCGGGGCGCCGCGGGCGCACTGTGCCGCGAGTTTCATGCGGAGGGCCCGTGCCTCGTAGTCGCGGACCCCCTTCGCGCCTTGCAGACCTTCGCGGCGCATCACCGTGCGAAGCACGATATTCCGGTTCTGGCCATCACGGGATCGTGCGGCAAGACGACCGCCAAGGACCTCACGGCGGCGGTGCTGGCCTCGCGCTACGTCGTCGCCAAGACCGAAGGCAACCTCAACAACGACATCGGTTGTCCACTGTCGTTGCTTGGCATGGACGAGACCACCGAATTTGCCGTGATGGAGCTGGGCGCGAACCACCCCGGCGAAATTGCGGCCCTGTGCTCGCTGGTCCGGCCCACCGAGTCCGCGATCACGGTCGTGACGCCGGCGCACCTCGAGGGCTTTGGCAGCCTCGACGCGGTGGCCCGCGCGAAGGGGGAGATTGTCGAGGCGCTTCCGCCGGACGGCTGCTTCTACGTGAACACCGACGACCCGTGGTGCGTGCGGCTTGCCGTGGCCTACGGCGGCGACCAGGTGCGCTTTGGCGCGTCCGGCGACGTGGCGCTGCGCGCTTGCGACTTCGACGCCTCCGGTGACATGCTATTGACGATTGACCCCATCGGGCGCTTGCGCCTGCCGTTGGCCGTGCGCGCTCATGCCGTGCACGTGCTGATTGCCGTCGCGGTGGGGCTGCGCCACGGCATCGACGAGTTCGAAGGACCCTTGCGCGAGGCCTGCGCCAAGTTGGCGCATTTCCGCATACTGCGTCTCGGTCCCCTTGAAATCCTCGACGATTCGTACAATGCGAACCCCGCCAGCATGGCCGCCGCGCTCGAAGCTCTCGCCGACCGGCCCGGTCCGGGCGCGCGCTTCGCCGCGTTGGGCTCCATGCTCGAACTGGGCGACGCGGCGCGGGAACTCCACCGGGAAGTCGGGCGTCGGGCGGGCGCGGCGGGCGTCGCGGCCTTATTCGCCTATGGCCCGAACGCGGAGGAGATGGCGGAAGCCGCAGGCGCGGCGGGCGTAGCCGAGGCGACGGTCCTCGCCGACCACCGCGTCATCGCGGAGGCGGTGGCGGCGCGGGCGCAATTCGGCGACAGGCTGCTGGTGAAGGGATCGCGGGGCATGCGCATGGAAAAGGTAATCGAGGCGTTGCGCACCGTATACGCGACGCGGTACGCGGACGCCTGGTTATAACGGTCGTCGGGCGGCCACGCGCCCACGACCCTTGAGGAATGCGGCGAACAATGAAGTTGCGGTGACAACGGCCATGCTGTACTACCTGGCCCTCAAACTCGTGCCCGTTTTCGGGCCGTTCAACGTGTTTACCTACCACACGGTGCGCGCGGGCGGCGCCGCTGTGACCGCGTTCCTTTTCTGTCTTCTGTTCGGGCCGGGCATCATCCGTCTGTTGACGTCCCTCAAGATTGGGCAGTACATCCGCAAAGAGCACGTAGCGGCCTTGCACGAACTCCACAAGGGAAAGGCCGGCACGCCCACGATGGGCGGCGCCATGATTATCCTTGCGGCCGTGGCCGCCCTCCTGTTCTGGGGCCGTCTGACGAATCGCCTGCTGTGGCTCGCCGTGTTGGTCTTCTGCGCCTTGGGTGCGGTCGGCTTTCTGGACGACTTCATCAAGTTGCGGCGCAAACGCAACGAGGGCCTCAGCGCGCGCGCCAAGTTCATCGGGCAGATACTCACCGGCGCGATGCTTGGCGGCTACCTGATTGTCTTCCCGATTACCGTTGGCGCCATGGACGTGGCCCCGAACGATATCCGCGACTGGCCCGGGCTCGTCAATGTTCTCGCGGCGGGGGCGGTCGCGCCGGCGGACTCACCGGATCGCCGGGTGTGGGAGTGGCTGGACGAAGAGGCCCAGGAAGCGGTGCGGACCGCCGTCGGCAAGGACCGCATGACCGATACGCAGGAAAGGGCCATAATCCGGGGTCTTGACCGGCTCCTGGACCGCGCCGATTTCTACGACCCGGCGGTGTGGGCCGGCTACGAGATGCCGGTCGAGTTGACGGGGCTTGTCGCGCGCGATCCCGAGACGCTCGAACGGCCGGAACGCCTGCGCCGCAACCGTATGCTCCTCGAAAGCGCCCTGCCCGTGCATATCGTCGGAAGCGGCACGGACCTGCACACCAAGGTCAATGTCCCAGGCTTCAAGAACCTGCTCATCCCGCTCGGCGCGTTCTACGTTGTCCTGGTCATCTTTATCCTGGTCGCCGCCTCGAACGCCGTCAACCTTACCGACGGCCTCGACGGCCTTGCCGCTGGGGTTTCGATTATCTCGCTCATGGCCTATACGGGAATTGCCTATATCGTCAGCCGGTCTGACTGGTCTCATTATCTCTATCTGACCTACGTGCCCGAGGCCAGCGAGCTGTTCGTGTTTGGCGCGACCCTGCTCGGGGCGGGGCTCGGGTTTCTCTGGTTCAACGCCCATCCGGCGGAAGTCTTCATGGGGGACACGGGATCGCTGGCGCTCGGCGGCGCGCTCGGCACGATGGCTATCCTGACGAAACAGGAACTGCTGCTGCCCATTGTTGCGGGGATGTTTGTGCTCGAAGCGCTCAGCGTGCTGATACAAGTGGCCTCGTTCAAGCTGACGGGCCGTCGCGTCTTTCGCATGGCCCCGTTGCACCATCACTTCGAGTTGCTCGGATGGTCCGAGACGAAAGTGACGATGCGCTTCTATATCATCGCGATCCTTTTCGCGATCATGAGCCTGGGCACCCTCAAACTGCGGTGAAGAACGTAATGGAACTGCGCGACGCCAACGTGACGATTATCGGACTGGGCGAGACGGCCGTCGCCCTCGCCCGTCTGCTGCGCCGCGTCGGCGCGCGCCCCTTCGTCAGCGAACTCGGTCCGCGCAGGCCGGCGCTTTGCACGGCTCTCGACGCGCTGGGCGTGCCTTACGAGACCGGCGGCCACACCGACCGCGCCTTCGACGGCGTTGCGTTGGCGGTGCCCAGTCCGGGTGTGCCGCTGGATGCGCCGCTTCCGCGCGAGATGCGCCGTCGCGGCGTGCCCTTGCTCGGCGAAATGGAACTCGCGGGGCGTTGTTGCCGTTCCCGCGTGCTGGCCGTGACCGGCACGAACGGCAAGACGACCACGACGGAACTGCTCCGCGCCATGATCGACGCCTGCGGCCTCCCTGTATTGCTGGCGGGCAACAATGCGGTGCCGTTCTCGGCGGCGGTCCTCGCCGATCCGCCACCCGCGTTTATCGTGCTCGAGGTCAGCAGCTATCAACTCGAAATGTCTATATCGTTTCGTCCGTGGATTGGCTGCGTCCTCAACCTGACGCCGGACCATCTCGCGCGCCACAAGACGATGGCGGACTACGCTGCGGCGAAGGCTCGCCTGTTCGCCTTCCAGGGGGAGGGGGACGCCGCCGTGCTTAACGAGGACGATCCTTGCGTCGCGGCAATGCCCGTGCCACCCGGCGCGCGACGAATCGGTTTCAGCCTCGAACGCCCGGTCGCGGACGGCGTGTGGTTCGACGGGACCGCGTACCGGTCCGGGGAGACCGTTGTCGCTGTCGCCGCCGATTCGCCGCTTCCCGGGCGCCACAACGCGCAGAATGTGGCCGCCGCCCTCGCCGTGACGCGGGCGGGCGCGTTCCCGCAAGGGGGCGTGATCGCGGGCCTGCGCGGGTTCCGGGGCGTCGAACACCGCATCGAGCATGTCGCCACCATTGACGGCGTGGATTACTACAACGACTCGAAATCGACCAACGTGGATAGTCTTCGCGTGGCGATCGAGAGCTTCGGCCGGCCAATCGTCCTGATTGCGGGCGGACGCGGCAAGGGCGACCCGTACCTGGGCTTGGGCCCGCTCGTGCGCGATCGCGTGAAGGCGTTGATCACCCTCGGCGAAGACGCCCCGCGTATCGAGAAGGAACTGGGCGCGTTCGCGCCGGCCACCCGCGCCGCAAGCATGGAGGACGCCGTGCGCCTTGCGCGCGCTTGCGCCGCGGACGGCGACATCGTGCTGCTTTCGCCTGCGTGCGCCAGTTTCGATATGTACCAGAACTTCGAGGAACGGGGCCGCCATTTCCGCGCCTGCGTGCGCGAAGGGACGTCTCGCGACAACATCGAGGAGGGGTCGTCATGACCAGGGAAACCACCGCGCTCACCGTCATCGTGCTGCTGCTTGTCACCTGCGGGGTGCTCATGGTGTACAGCGCCACCGGCTTCGGGGGCGACGGGACCGGCGCGCTCAAACGCCAGATCGCTTGCGCGGTGCTTGGCTTGGGGGCGTTTTTCTTCTGCGCGCGCTTCGACTATCACGGCTTTGGCGGGAAGAAGCTGTTCTGGATTATCCAGGGCGTTTCGATACTGTTCTTGATTCTTGTGTTGCTGCCGTATTTCAGCGAGGAGGTAAACGGCGCGCGCCGCTGGTTCAAGATTGGCCCGTTTCAATTTCAGCCCTCCGAATGCGCGAAATTCGCCCTTGTTGTCTGGCTGGCGGGAAACTTGACCGTCATGCGCATGCACCTCAACAGGTTCTGGTTCGGTTTCCTCCCGCCGATAGCGGTTACGGGGCTTTACGCCACCCTCGTGTTCCTCGAAAACGATCTCGGGCTGCCGGCCGTCCTGATGGCCGTGGCGCTGCTGGTCATGTGGAACGCCGGCGTCAACCCCGTATATCTCGCGCTCACCGGCGCGGCGGGGATCGGCGGCGTGCTCTATATCGCGTACACCACTCCGCACCGCATCGAGCGCATGCTCGCCTTTCGGGACCCCGCAGCCCATCGCGACGACGCCAGCTATCAGTTGGTGCAGTCGCTGCGCGGATTCGCGGAAGGGGGCGCGTGGGGGCAGGGGCTCGGCGCCGGGGAGCAGAAGCTCGATTACCTGTTCGCCGCGCACACCGACTTCATCTTCTCGGTCATCGGCGAGGAACGCGGCCTGGCGGGTACCCTCCTCATTGTCCTGCTCTTCGCCGCCCTCACGTTTGTCTCGTTCCGCATCGCGCATCGCGCCCCCGACATGTTCGGCGCGCTCCTGGCCTCCGGGTGCGCCGTCCTGATCGCGTTTCAAGCCGCGTTCATCATGGCCGTCACCATCGGCCTGGCGCCGACCAAGGGCATGCCGCTTCCGTTTATCAGCCACGGCGGCACCGCGTTGATTGTGTTCCTGGCCTGCGCGGGTGTGCTCGTGAACGTGGGCGCGCAGGTGCGCGTCGAGGAACGCGAGGGCCGCTCGATTATGCCCGCCCAGCAGCCAGCGCATGCGTGACGCCTCGTGAGCAGGCTCGCGGCTCGGAAGAGCCGCGAGCGATACGTGGGACCGCGGGGTTGACCTTGGCCCGGTCCGCGCGCGTACACTTGCCCGATAGCGACGCCACGCACTGAGGAACGCGGATGAAAGTCATGATCACCGGCGGCGGGACGGGCGGCCATACATCGCCGGCCCTCGCCATTGTGGAAGAGCTTCGGAAACGGGATCCCCAACTACTTGTTCAATGGGTGGGCTGCGAGGGCGGCATCGAAGAGCGCGTGGCCGCCGCCCATGACATCCCCTTTCGCGCGGTGCCCGTCGAGGGCTGGCCGCGCAAGGCGGTGGTCCGCCGCGCCTGGGTGGCGGTGAAACTCGCCGCCGGACTGGCCCGGGCCACCACCCACCTGCGCAAGTTTCAGCCGCAGGTCGTCATCGGCGTGGGCGGCTACGTCT